>Ga0316601_100000408_pt1 | contig 18031 bp, 18 predicted proteins | sample OWC_soil_day5_no_FD_207663 | JGI IMG/M metagenome (GOLD analysis project Ga0316601, IMG submission 207663) | Wetland soil microbial communities from Old Woman Creek delta, Ohio, United States - OWC_soil_day5_noCT | ecosystem: Environmental > Terrestrial > Soil > Wetlands | place: USA: Ohio... | reverse complement strand
CGCCCAGCATGCGGATGAGCCGATCTTCGAGCGCGATCTACTGCTCGCGATCTACGACCCCGATCGGCCGTGGTCGGAACGTCGTGACACGATCCTCTCGATCGTCACGAATCGGAGTCTGGCGAGCGCGCGCCGTCGCGCCTTCCTCGCGCAGCTCGCCGCGGAAGCAGCCGGCCGCGCCGGCGACGTCGGGATCTGCCTCACGATGCTGCTGCATGCGAGCGCCGAGAACCTGTTCGATCTGCACTGGCTCGACCGCTGCCCACTCCTCGACAGCATCCGCGGCGAGCCGCGGTTCGGTGTGATCCGGCGGGACGTCGCGACACGTGCGGAATCGATCCACGACGCGCTCTACAGCGAACAGGTCGATCGTGCGACCGTCGTCACGGCCGCGCCCTGAGCCCGCTGCCTCGACGCGTGTAGCCGGCTCCGATGGCTGTCCCGCCATGTCCCGAGCTCGTCGCAGTTCTGTCGCGGCGTCGCACGTGCAACGATGGCCAAGCGTTGGTTGTCACCGCCAACACACCAAGCCAAGGGAGCTGCACATGGGAGAAGCATTTCGTCTGGGCGGTTGGGGCATGTACCCGACCGCGATCGCCGGCCTCGTCCTGGTCTTCACGGCGCTGCGTTACGCGATGACGCCGGATGCCATACGTGCCCTCGTCGTGCGGCGGCTCTCGATCCTCACGTTTCTCACCGGCTGCCTCGGCTTCGTGGTCGGCGTGATCAAGACGTGCCTCCACGCGAAGGAGCTTCCCGCGAGCGAGCTCGGCGGCGTGATCGTGACCGGCGTCGGCGAGTCGCTGCACAACCTCGCGCTCGCGCTCGCGTGCCTCGTGATGGCGGGGATCGCGGCGGCGATCGGTGCCGCGCGCCGCGGGCCGAACGCGGGCGACGAGCTCATCGCGCCCTGATCGCGCGACCTTCGCCCGTGCCCGGCTGACACGAGCGCGACATCGGCGCACGTTCGCTCGATTACAGAGAACAACGTGCGTGGTCGCGTCGTCGGGAGCCGGCTATCTGTTTCGGGGGAGGAAGCATGCGCCGACTGCAAAAGACCATCGAGGAGATCGGTTGGACACGGGCGGTCCCGAGGTTCTCGGCGAGGGACTCCGTCGCACGAGCGTTCGATGCGATGAGCCGCGAGTCCTACGACTGCGTGCTGATCGTCGACGGGACGGCGCTCGCCGGCATCTTCACGAGCCGCGACTTCTTGAACCGCGTGGCGGCGCCGAGACGCGATCCGCGCGACGTGCGGCTCGGCGACGTGATGACCGCGACGCCGAAGACCCTGCGCCCGGGTGACGGCGTTGCCTTCGCGATCAACTGGATGGCACTCGAAGGCTTTCGCAACGTGCCGATCGTCGATGACACCGGACGCTTGCTCGGCGTGTTGACCGTGTGGGACGTGATGCGGCACCTCGAGGACCTGTTCCACGAGATCGATGCCACGCCGCGCGTCGTCCCACCGACGAGCGAGATCTCCGGGGCCATCGAGGCCGAGCTGGGAGGTGGCGGATGATGGCGGCGCGAAGCGAGATGTCCGGTGGCATGCGCGCGCTGTCGTTCGCCCGCGTCGGCGACCTGCCGCCGCGCCCGCACGCGAGCGTCGACGTCTGCGATCCGGTGTGGAAGGTCGTCGCGCTCATGAAGGCGAAGGGCCGCGGCGCCGTGCTCGTCGAGGAGGCCGGCGCGCTGGTCGGCATCTTCACCGAGCGTGACCTCGTCACGCGGGTCGATCACCTCGATCCGCTCGGGTCACACGTCGTCGTCCGCGACGTGATGACGCCGCACCCGACGGTCGCGCACGCGTCGGACTCGCTCGCCGAGGCGCTGCGCTTGCTCGTGCAGGGGCGGCGCCGCCACCTGCCGATCGTCGACGAGCGCGGCAAGGTGCTCGGCCTCCTCTCGATCCGCGACATCCTGGGCTACGTCGCGAGCAAGTTCCCCGAGGACTTGATGAACTTGCCGCCGAGCCCCGACCACGAGCGCTAGTCCGCCGGATGCGGAATCGATCACGGACCCGCAGAAAAAGGTGAGCAAGGCCCCGATCGATCGATGTTAGGTTCCCGCGCATGAAGCTGTTCGGGCTCCTCTACGCGGTGATGGCGACGGCATGCGCCTCCGCAGAGCCACCGGGTGAGGCCGCCGATGCGAGCATCGATGCGCCGGGCAAGCGTGACGCCGCGATCGACGCGCCGCCCCCCGATGCGATGAACCTGTGCCCGAGCAGCGATACCTGCGCCGGCGCGATGATGCTCGGCACCGTCAGCGGTGACACCGGGAACATGAAGCTCAACGCGAGCGGCTACCGCGCCGCGTGGTTCCGCGTGCGCGTCAGCGAAGACGACGACCAGGTTCCGGGCCTCACGCTGCGCGTCGCCTCGAAGCTGACGTTTCCCGCTGGGGTCGGGTTCGAGACGTTCGTCTACGTGAACGCCGGAAACGACGTCGCGTCCGAGTGCTCGACCACGACGGGCACGCGCTCGACGGTCGGCAACGTACAGACGGTGAAGGCGGAGTGGGGCGAGGGCCTGATTCCGAACGGGCTCAACGACGATCGCAACGTCTCGATCGAGGTGCGTCCCGTCGGCACCAACTGCTCTCCGTCGGCGATGTGGCAGCTCGAGATCGAAGGCAACTGGCTCTAGCGAGCCCGTTCGTACTGCGAGCGCGGCAATAGCCACGCGAACGCGGTCGGACGTGGTTTCCCCAGGCGAGGGAGTGGGACCCACCCCGATCCCCGTCACAGCCCGCGCAAAACATGGACCCTGCACGATCTGGACTTGGCCGGCCGTATGCACCAAGGCCGACGGGGTCATGGCTCGTCACGTGCTCGTCCTGGTCGTCGTCGTCGTCGCCGCCTGCGGCGTCGAGCTCGGCGAGCCACCGAATGTCCCCGATAGTGGCGACGGTAAGGGGGACGGCACGGGGTCGGGCGGCGGCCCGATGGCGCTCACCGCGACCGGCTTTCTGACGAAGATCGGCACGCAGTACTGCGACGAGAACTTCCGCTGCAAGGCCGACTACCCCGAAGGGGCGAACGCCTTCTCGATGGCGTTCGGCGCATCGAAGCAGGACTGCTACGCCGGCACGAGCGCCTATTACCAGCCGCAGCTCGTCGAGCAGAGCATCACGGCGAAGCGGGTCGTCTTCAATCCGGGCGCGGCGCAGACCTGCGTCGCGGGCATCACCTACCCGCAGAGCTGCAGCCAGTACTGGCAGAGCGCGCCGCAATTTCCGGCGGCGTGTGACACCGCGCTGCTCGGCACGGTCGGCGACGGCGCGGCGTGCGTGAGCATCTTCGACTGCGCGAACCTCGGATCGCGATGCGACGCCGACACGAAGAAGTGCGTGGCGCGATAGCTACACGACGAGGTTCGTGTCGTCGATCAACAGCTGCGCGGGCCCGTGATATGCGCCGCGACGAATGATCGTCGAGGCGCGACGCGCGCGTGACAGCGCTGCGACGAGGTCCAGACGGATCGTACCGCCGGTGAACGTCTGCTGCTTCGCGCCGAGGTGATCGATCGAGATCGCGAGCTCGAGGCTCGCATCACCCGTGTACGGATCGATCGTGAGTCCGCGCAGCCGGCGCACTTCGATCGTGCGCTTGTTCGGCAGCGATCCGTCCCACGTGCCGGGCGAGATCATCAGATTGCGCACGCCGCCGTTCGGATCGCGTCCGCGCAGCGCGGCCTCGCGCGGCGTGAGGCCGAGGTCCTTCGCGATGCCGCGCTCGACGATCGTGAACCTCCGGATCGCATCGCCGTCCTCGCCGATCGGCGCGGAGCGCGTCGCGAAGTCGAGCGCACCGTTGCTCGTGATCGTGAGCGGCGGGTCGACGGTCTCGGCGCCGGGCGCGACCGGTACGCCGACGCGATAGCGCGTGAGACCTTGGCGCTCGAGCACGGCGTCGGCTTGGGTCGCGAACACGGACCACACGCCGGTCGTGTCGTCGAACAGGAACGCATTCGCGTCGAGCACGAGCGCGCACGGCCCCGACTTCACGGGCTCCGCATGCGCGAGCAACGCGAGGTCGGCCGCCGCGCTGGCGATGGTCGCGTCGAGCCCGAGGTCGGCTTCGCGCCGCGCTTCGCGGTGCACCGCGATCGAGTGCTTGCCGTCGCCGACGAGCGCATCGATCTCGAACGTGCTCGCATCCCACTTCGACGTCAGGCCCGCGTGCGTATCGACGACGATCGTCTCCCGCGTGACACGTGCACGCGCCGCGACCGTCGCGGGCTGGGGAGCGTGCAGCGAGCCGGCGAGGCGAGTCGCGATGGCGTGCACGTCGTGCTTGCCGATGGCCGGATCGAGCAGCGCGACCTTCGCCGGCGCCGACGCGGGGACGCTCTTCCAGCCCGGACCGATCGTGGCGAGCGCGAGCTCGATCGCGCGATCGACCAGCTCGCCGACGTCTTCGTCCTGGCTCGCCACTTCGACGCGCGTGCTGCCGCGGCCACGCGAGTCATCGACGTGCACGACGAACGCCATCCGCACGCGTTGCTCGCGCCGGCGCGTCGGCTTTTCGCTCCGCACGGCATCGGCGATCGCGATGTCTTGCGTGCTCTCGAAGATCACCCAATCCGCGACGCGCTTGCGATCGAGCGCGCGCGCGAGGTCACGCCGGCGAATCACGCGCGCCTCCGCATGCGCACCACGCCGCGCGTCCGCACGTAGGGTGCTTCGACGGAGCGCCAGCGCGGCTCGCCGTCGATCTCTTCGCGATACGAGACGACCTCGGTCTCCTTCGCGATGCCCGAGACGCCGGCGAGCAGCGACGCCATCGTCCCGACGAGCTCGACGTCCGCGAACACGCGCCCCGTATCGGCGCCGTTCTGGAGCACGCGAGCACGCGCCGCACTGATCACGACGCGATCCGTCGTCGGGTCGAACACCGCCTGCTGCCCACCCTCGAGGAGGAAGCCGTTCCCGCGCAGGGTCTTCCACGCGACCGTGCCCGCCGCGAGCCGGAGGTGCGAGGGCGCCGCTTCGATCGGGCCGACGTGACCGGGCCGCCGGCCGCGACCCTTGCCGCCGTCGCCGAGCACGCCGACGATGCGGCCTTCCTCGATCAGCATCTGCGCCGCCGCGACTTGCCCTTCGTCGTCGAAGTCAAACCCACCGTACGCGTTCGGCACGGTCGGATCGTCGACGAGCGTGACCAGCGACGCCGCGATGCGCGTGTCGCCGGCGAGCCTGCGCATCACCTCCGGTCGCCGCGCCGCGCTCGTCGTGAAGATCGCGCGTGCGCCCGAATCGATCAGGTTCGCCGTCACGCTCGGATCGAGGACGACGTCGGCTTCGATGTCGTCGAACGTGCCCGGCGTCGTCAGCAGCAACGCCGCCGCGGTCGCCTCTTGGACCTTCGCGCCGAGGTCGAAGTCGTCGACGCCGCCGAGCCACCCGCGCTCGGCCTCCGCGACGACGGGCCGCGTACCGGCCCACGCGGCGCGAATCGCCCGCTTGCGCACGCGGACGAGCCGCTGCTCGCGATCGTGCTGCGGAGAGATCGACCACACCGTCGCGTCGTCGAGATCGATCAGCGCCGCGGCGTAGACGATGCGGCTGTTCATCTCCGCATCGCCCTGCGTGATCGCACGGACGCGCTTCTCGAGCGCGACTTCGTCGGGGATCGCGGGCGCGGTCGGCCTCGGCGGCGGCGCGGGAAACGTCACGCGCGCCGGACGTGGATCGCGCCCCGCGAGCGCACGCACGGCCGCCGCGACGCCCAGGGCGGTGAGCTCCGACGTGACGTGCTCGCGCCACAGCCCGTCACGATCGCGCACCGCGAGCACGACGCCATCGCGCCGCGCACGCGAGATCCCGTTACCGACGATGTCGACGCCGGCCGTCGTGCGCCGTCGCGAGACGGCGAGCACGTGTACGACTGGATACACGGCCGCGAGCTTCGCGACCGCATCGCGCAGCCAGGTCCGCACTTCGTCGCGGACCTGAGGCTTGTGCTCGACGACCCGCGTGCCGCCCCTACACGCGGACAGGATCGTCGACGCGCCCGCGATGCCGAACGCGTGCAGGAGCTCCCGCCGATCGATCACGCCGCGAGCATACGTTACCCGGGCCTTCATGTTGTGCGGCCGGAACCGCCCGTATTGTCAGCTCATGGGCGCGACCCCCATCCCGCAAGAGCTCACCAACGCTTGGCAACTTACCCTCGAATTCTGGGGCGAGCCGGTGCGTCACAACACCGTCCTCGGCATCGCCGCGAAGCACACCCAGCTCGCGTGGCTCGCAGGCAAGTACCGCGACGCTGCACGCTCGAACCCGTTCGATCCGATCGCGCAAGCGCGCCTCCTGCGCGTGCGGAACGCCGCGGCGCTCGTGTTCGAGCTGCCGAAAACCGCACCGGAACCCACCAAGCCCCGCAAGTCCTACCGCGCGGTTCAGATCATGCTGATCGGCGCGATGATCATGACCGGCCTCGGGTACGTCATCACCGACCAGCGCATCCAGCAGCAACAGCGCCAGCCGCAGCCGCGTACCCTCGTCTCGCGGCACCCCTAAGGGGCGGCGACGCGGCCGTGCACGTCGGCGTCGACTTTCGGCGGCGCGCGCTTCGGTCGCTTGAGCGCGATCTTCGAGCCCGGCGCACCACGCTCGATCCACTCCGCGACGCGATTGAAGTCGCCGAACCGCGTGAGCTTCTCGTTCGCGCCGAGGAACACCATCATCACTTCGCGGTTGTCGAACCGCGCGCCGGTGATGAAGCAGTAGCCCGCAGGCTTCGTGAAGCCCGTCTTGCCGCCGATCACGTCGTGCTTCCTCGACTGCAGCGGCACGTTCGTCGTCAGGTAGTCGATGTGCGCGGAGCCGTCCTTCGAGTGCACGCGAATCGACTCGGTGCTCATGATGTCGCGGAGCGCCTTGTCCTCGAGCGCCGCGCGTAGCCCGACGGCCATCTCGCGCGCGGTCGACACGTTGCCGCGCAGGCCCGACGTGTCGGTGAACTTGGTGCGCTTGAGGTGGAGCTCCTTCGCGAGCTTGTTCATCGCGGCGACGAGCTCGTCGGGGTCGAGGCCGACGGCGCGTCCGAGCGCGGTTGGTGCTCGGTTGTCCGAGGACATGAGCATCGCGCGGAGGAGATCGCGATTCTTGAAGGACTCGTTGATGTCGAGCCGAGTCCGGGCGCCGCCGGCCGCTGCACGCACGTCGGTGCGCGTGATCTTGGTCCACCCGTCGAGGTCGATGCCGCGCCGGCGCACGACCATCGCGACAAAGATCTTGGTCGTCGACGCGATCGGCCTTATCTCGTCGGCAGCCTTGCCAAAGATCTCTGCGCCGGTCTCCGCGTCCAAGACCACGGCGGACCTCGATTTGACTTCCGGCAGGTCGTCGTCGGCCCATGTCGGACCTCCGAGCACACCCAAAGTCATGGCGCTCATGACTCCAAGCGCGAACAATCTCATCATGAGCTTCGTAACACGGGGCCAGGGTGTCCGCGACTTTTCAGCCGGTTGTGGGCTAAGATGACATCCCACGGTGGCGTCATGGACCCCCAACAAGGGTCACAGCAACAAGACCTCTTGATCGGGCAAACCATCGGCAACTATCTGGTCACCCAGAAGTTGGGCGAAGGTGGCATGGGTGCCGTCTATCTCGCGGAGCACCCGGGCATCGGCAAGAAGGTCGCGCTCAAGGTCCTGCACAACGAGTTCTCGTCGAACCAGGAAGTCGCCGCGCGGTTCTTCAACGAAGCGAAGGCCGTCAACGACATCGGGCACCCGAACATCGTCGACATCCACGACTTCGGCATCATCCAAGCCTCCGGCCGTGGCGAGCAGCTCGTGTACTTCATCATGGAGTACCTCGCGGGCACGTCGCTCTCCGGCCTGATCCGCAACGAGGCACCGCTGCCGCCCGAGCGCGCGCTCGGCATCGGTCTGCAGGTCGCCGACGCGCTCGCCGCGTCGCACAAGTGCGGCATCGTCCACCGCGACCTCAAGCCCGACAACATCATGTTGATCCGGCGGCACCGCGAGAGCGACTTCGTGAAGTTGCTCGACTTCGGCATCGCGAAGCTCACCGGCGACGTCGCGGGCTCGCGCCGCACGCGCACGGGCATCGTGATGGGGACGCCCGCGTACATGTCCCCGGAGCAGTGCGAGGGACGCGGCAACATCGACCACCGCACGGACATCTACGCGCTCGGCATCGTCCTCTACGAGATGATGACGGGGCGCGTGCCGTTCATCGGCGAGGGCTACGGCGAGATCCTCGTCCAGCACCTCACGCAGCAGCCGATCCCACCGTCGCAGTTCCGGATGATGAACGCGCACGTCGAGGCGGTCGTCATGAAGGCGCTCGAGAAGCGCCCCGACATGCGCTACCCGACGATGGACGAGATGATGCGCGCGATGGCGGACCCGGTCGGCTACGTCGAGGCGCACGGCGGCATCACCGGCTTCATGCAGCGGCAGCTGATGCCGTCGAGCGCGCCGCTGCCCCCGATCCGCATGACGCCGGCACCGATGACGGCGTCGATGACGACGCCCGCGCCCGGCCAGCTCACGCCGTACGGCCTGCACTCGCCGCTGCCGACCGTCGGTCCGACGACCGGACACACGCCGATCCCGGTGAGGAAGAGCAAGCTCCCGCTGTTGATCGCGGCGGGCCTCGTCGTCGTCGGTGCGGCCGCGAGCATCGCGTACGTCATCACGAAGCAGAGCCAGAGCAAAGACAACGTCGTCGAGACGAACGGCAGCGGCTCCGCGGCGGGCATCGCATCGGGCGTCACGCCCGGCAGCGACAAGACGGTCGAGCACGGCTCGGGCAGCCAAGTCGCGGCGGTCAACAACGGCAGCGGTAGTGCGGAGACGCAAGTAGGCAGTGGCAGCGCGAAGGTCGAGACGCCGCCGCCGGTGAAGACACACGCGAAGATCACGATCGATTCGCCGCCCGACGCGGAGATCTACATCAACGGCATCCTCGTCGAGGCCGACAACAAGCCGATCAAGACGCCGGCGTCGTTCGATGTTCAGATCAGTGCGAAGCCGGTGAAGCTCACGCTCCGCCGCGAGGGCTACGAGGACATCGAAGACAAGGCGTTCTCGGTCTCCGAGGACGTGAGGAAGGGCTTCCCGGCCTTCAAGAAGAAGCGGACGTCGTCGGGAACCGGCAAAGGTTCGGCCGGCAAAGGCTCGGGGAAAGGCTCGGGGCAGGGCTCGGGCACGTCGAACGACACGACTTTGATGAAACCCGACTGAAGAAGAAGAAGAGGGGATCACATGAAGCGGAAGATCAGTCTTCTGTGCGCGCTCGTGCTCGCACCGACGCTCGCAGCAGCTCAGCCGAAGACGCCCGAGGAGTGGTACAAGGAGGGCGAGAACCAATACAACCTCGGCAACTTCGAAGCCGCGGTGAAGGCGTTCAAGGAAGGCTTCGCGCAGGAGCCGAACGAGGGCAAGAAGGCCGCGTACCTCTACAACGTCGCGCAGTCCTACCGGCAGATGAAGGACTGCAGCAACGCGCAGTTCTTCTACAAGCGGTTCCTCGCGCTCAAGGACGCCGATACGGCGAAGCCGCTGTCGCCGCAGGTTCGCAAGGACGTCGAGGACCGCATCAAGGAGCTCGAGGCGTGTGCGCGCGAGCAGGAAGCGATCAAGAACCGTCCACCCGACGGTGCGATCAAGCCCGATGGCACCGACACCACGAAGCCCGACCCGAACAAGCCGGATCCGAACAAGCCGGACCCGAACAAGCCGCAGGTCGGCGTCGTCACGCCCGACGGTGAAGAAGAGGAGCCGGAAGGCGGCGTCTCCGCGACGCTGGAGGGCCAGCCCCGCCTGCTCTCCGCACGGCTCGCGTTCGGTGGCTCGAAGATCTCGATGGGGGACATCTCGGTCCCGCTGCAGGCGACCGCCGCCGTGATCGGTGGCTATCCGCTCGCGCTCAACGAGAAGGCCACGCTCGAAGTCGGCATCGGCCTCGGCTTCACGCGCGTGAAGTGGGACGCGATGGAGACCACCGGTAAGACCGGCACGGCGTCGATGACGGCGGCGATGGCGAACGTGGCGGTCGCGTACGAGGTCGCGCCGAAGATGGCCGTCCGCGGCGACCTCGGCCTCGGCATGCTGTTCTTCGGCAACATCAGCCAGAGCCCGTTCACCGAGCGCGCCGAAACCGAAGGCGGCGCCCTCGCGATGTTCCACGCGCGCGCGGGCGCGTCGTTCGACTACGCGGTCACGCCGAACGTCGTCGCGACCGTTCCGCTCGCGTTCGGATTCAGCCCGAAGAAGGATGGGCTCACCGGCGCGATCGTGTCGTTCGACTTCATGGTCGGCGTCGGCTATCGCATGTAATCTCCACGTCTGGCCGAGTCGAGCGCGAGTACAACAGTGACCGAGGCGAGCGAGGCCGTCTGGCCGAGTCGAGCGCGAGTAGAACTATGAAGAAATGCCCGTTCTGCGCGGAGGAGATCCAGGACGAAGCGATCAAGTGTCGCTTCTGTAATTCCTTCCTCTCTGCGGCGCCGGCTACTTCGTCGGCGGCGGCACCCGACCCCGCGCCCGAGCTCAAGCCCGCCGTCAGCAACGCGGCCGCGCCGCCGTTCGCGCGCGGTGGCGGCGCCAAGGACGACGAGCCCGTCAGCGGCCGCAAGGTGTTCTACGAAGGCGTCCCGTCGTGGAAGGCCTTCCTCGGCCAGTACGTGCTCGTCGCATTCGGCGCGATCCTGCTGATCGCGATCCTCCGCCTGATCCAGGACAGCGCCACGCCGATGACCCGCCGGATCCTCGACGTCGTCATCCCGATCGGCGTCGCCGCGATCTTCTTCTTCGCGATCACGCTCTATCGCAAGTCGATCAAGTTCCGCGTCACCAACACCGTGATCGAGACCGAGCGCGGCATCCTCTCGAAGAGCATCGACGTCCTGCAGCTCTGGCGCTGCCGCGACGTGCGCTACCGCCAGAACCTGATCGATCGCGTCCTCGGCATCGCGCACATCGAAGTGTTCGCGCAGGACGCCACGACGCCGCACCTCGAGATCGTCGGGATGCCGGCGTCGCGCCAGCTGTTCGAGAACCTACGCGACTCGATCGAGATCCAGCGCACGCACAAGAATGTCTACGGCGTCGTCAGCTAACTACTTCGACGCGGACTGGCAGCTCTTGAGCAGCGCCTCGGCTTGGGACTTCGTGAAGTTGCCGTAGCCTTTGTTGAAGCACTTGTAGCTGTCTTCGCCGATCTTCACCTCGGCTGCGAAGTGGAAGTTGTTCTCGCCGCCGAGCTCGGACTTCGACTCCCAGAGGATGGCTTCGGGCGTGTCGACGTGGAACTTGACGAGCTTGTCGAGCGTGTCCTCGTTCGCTTCCTTCTTCACCTTCGCGACGTGCTGGCCGGGCTCGAACGCCTTCGAGATCTCGTACGCCTGACGCTCGCCGATCCGCACGAGGACGCCGGTGAGGCCCGCTTCGGTCTTCGCGCCCGCCGGGACCTTCGCCTTGAGGCCCTTGTACGACGTGACGTCGGGGTCGGTAATCGCGGCGCCGAGGTCCGCCGTCTCCGTCAGCTCGATCGGCTTCTCCGGCTGCTTCGCCTCGACGGGCTTCTTGTCGGAGGTCTCGGCCCCGCCGGTCTTCTCCTCCTTCTTCTTGCACGCGGTGAACAGGGGAAGGGCGACGATGGCTGCGACGAGGAGGACTTGCTTCATGGTTGCGGCGAGCATGTTCACGGCCCGCGCCAGCGCGCAACCGCGCGAGGTGACAGCGGTCGAACCAAGGGGGTGGGTTCGGTCGGACCCGACGCGGCTAGTGCTCGCCGGATCTCGAGACCCAAACGTGCGCTACTTCGACGTACTGGCCACGACAGTACAACCACGACACCGCGGCCATAGTTTCTCGAACGTCCACGTCGCAGGACTCCCAAAATCTCGCGGAGATCGCGCGGGCCCACTTGTTGAAACGGGCGACCGCATGGCTTCACGTGCACTCTTCCTCGTTCTCGCGTTGGCGGCGTGTGGTGACTCGAGCAGCAGCCCGCCCGACGCACCGCCCGATGCGCCTCCGGACGCGAACAACCCGCTCGAGGTGCCGTTCGGCACGACGGCGATCGTCGTCGTCGTCAACCCGACGGTGAACGACGCGAACGTGAAGACCGTCCCGGCGCCGGGCGCGATCCGCCAAGGCATCACGCTGACGAGCGACGACCTGGTCACGGCGACGACCGACGCGAACGGCATCGCGGTGCTCGCGCCGATCACGGCGGGCACGCGCACGATCACGGTGTCGGGTCCGTTCAACGGCGGCACGTTCACGGTGTCGGTCGCCGCGACGACGTTGCGCGAGGTCGCGCTCGCGACCGAGGAGGGACGCGCGCAGGTCATGGTCAACGTCGACTACAAGTCGGATCAGGCGGTCGAGCTCGATCCGGCGATGACGAACGCCGAGGTCAACGCCGCGCTCGCGGTCAGCGATCGCGTCGTGTTCATGAAGGGCGGGAGCTACGTCGGTGACCTCAACTTCGCGGGCAGCCGCCTGGTGCTGTTCGGCGAGGGCGTGCTCGGCGGCAAGGTCATCATCCAGGGCAACGTCACCATCTCGGGCAGCGACAGCCGCATCCGCGGCACGCAGATCACCGGCACGTTCTCGAGCCTCGCGAGCAAGATCGGCCTCAACTTCTCGCGCGTCGACGGCACCGCGACGTCGTCGGGCAGCGACAGCATGTTCCTCGCGAGCTCGTTCTGCGGCGACGAGACGATCACCGGCAGCGGCGTGACCGTGCTCGGGAACGTCGGCGCCGCGCCGCTCGGCCCGTGCCTCTAACTAAGGCGCGACCTGAAACCCGGCCGCGAAGAAGAACGGAATCGCGTCGCGCGAGTGGTCGATCGGTGCGCCGAGCGCGATGAACGGCTGTAGCTGCTCGCCCATGAACCGCACGGTGACGGCGAGCGTGTGCACCCAGTCGTCGTCGTCGTCGAAGTCGTCGAGCGAGTAGAGGTTGACGAGCTCGAGGCTGAGCGCGACGACGCCGAGATCGACGCCACCTCCGAGGTTCAGGCGCACCAGCTCGTCGGCCGCGTCGTTGTCGTCGATGCCGATGTCGAAGCCGAGGTCGAACCGGAAGAAGATCTTGTCGACGTGGATCAGCGGCGAGAACCCGAGCCGGACGTACCAGGCATCGGGCACGGCGAGCGCGATGTCGGTGAGGCGCGGCCACGCCGCGTAGTAGTTCGTCGTCGCGCCGTCGATGTCGTCGGATGCGGTCGGTACGGCGACGCCGCCGCGGAACACCCACGAGAAGCTCCGCGACTTCGTGATCACGTAGAGCATGCCGAGGTCGAGGTTGCCGAGCGCGGTCGCGGGTTGTGGCATCGGCTCCGGCGCGTCGCCGAACGAATGCGCGAGCGGTAGCGCGCCGTAGATGCCGAAGCCGCTGCGCGTGATGTACTGGCCGTAGAGCTCGAAGCGCAGCGCGGCGTCGTAGAACGGCGTGTCGAGCGAGCTGAACGCGCCGTCGACCCCGAACTTCGAGATGCCGTCGCCGCGGTCGAGCGTGGCCATGTCGGGTGCCCGCTGTGCGTGGGCCGCGCTCGCGAGCATGAGGACGATCGAGACGACGATGATCCGCATGACCGGATCGCAACACGGCTACGTGTATGTGTGGCGGACCGCGTCCGCCTTTCGAAAACTGCTGGTGCCGGCGCTTACGGTTTGCGCAGCGACGACAGCTTCAGCGGGTCGACGCCGGTCAGCACGACGTCGCCGGTCGGACCGATCCGGATCTCGCCGGTCGGCGTCGCTTCGACGTCGGCGAGCGCGTAGCGATCGGTCAGCAGCAAGATGCGCTGATTCGCCGAGCCGCGCAGGCCCGTCGCGAGCCGCTCGGCCGCGACGTAGCGGCCGTCGATCAGGACGTCGAGTCGCGCGAGCACGGCGGGCCCGGCGGGCAGCGCTTCGATCTCCTCGCGCGTGTAGCCCGAGAACGCGAGGGTCGAGAGGCCGCGCGCGCGAGCGGCGTCGAGCAGCGGCACGATCGCGGCCGCTTGCTGCAACGGCTCGCCGCCCGAGAGCGACAGGCCCTCGGCATTCGCCGGCACCTGCGCCATGAGCTCGTCGATGGTCATCGGCGTGCCGCCGCCGCCGTGCGTCGACGGGTTGAAGCAGCCGGCGCAGCCGAGCGTGCAGCCTTGCAGCCAGACGACGAACCGCGCGCCGGGCCCGTTCGCCCGACTCCGCGGCTCGATCGCGTGGACGCGGATCACTTGCCCGGCTTCGGAACGACCGGCGCGGGGCGCTCGAGCGTCACGGCGCCGACGTCGATCTCTTTGAACAACAGGTCGGGCGTGATCACGCCGCTCTCGATCCCGCCCGACGGCACGAAGCCGTCGTCGGTCCCGCCGGTGAGGCGCAGCTGCAGCTGGCTCTCCGACGCCGCGAGGAAGTTGTACGTCGTCATCTCCGTCGACACGCCGAGGATGTCTTTCCACGCGCGCATCGGGACCTCGGCGAGCTGGGCACCTCGCACGAGCTCCTGCTTGCCGTTCGGATACACGCGATAGACGAGGATCGACGGCGGCGGCAGCGCCTGGTCCGTGCTCTTGATCATCGCGACGAGCTCGCGGCGCGAGAACTCGGGCGCCGACGTGATCGCGGCGTCGTCGAAGCGCTTGATCAGGAGGCCGTACTTCAAGCCCTCCGCCTTCGCCGCGGCGACGAGCTTCTGCTCGAGCGCCTTGCGGCTGACGGCGCCCTTGCCGCTGACGAACAAGTTCGTCGCGCTGCCGTGGAACGAGCCGCCGTCGGCGGTGCGCCGCGCGTGACCGTTCGACTGCTGGCCCTTCTGCGACGGCGTGCGGCTCGTCAGCAGCGTCTTCAAGCTGCCGTCTTTGACGACCTCGACGCGCTGTGCGGGTACGCCCTCGTCGTCGATGCGGTAGCCGCCGATCAGCGCCTTGCCGGCGCCGCTCTTCGCGGTCGGATCGTCGACGATCGACAGCAGCGGCGACAGTGGCTTGAGGCCGACCTTGTCGGTCAGCGCGCCGCCGAACGTCTTCACTTCTTGCGGCGACAGGCCTTCCGGCACCGGCGTGCCGCCGAGGTGCGGCGCGAGCGTGAAGCGGATGATGCCGACGGCGCCTTCGCCCTCGAACATCACCGGGCCCGAGTAGCGCTCCATCACGGGCGCCTTCGCGAGCGCGCCGATCGTGTCCCCCAGCCGCTTCGCTTCGGCCTTCAACTCGTCGTCGGTCGGCAGGTCCTTCGCCGTGTGGCCGTAGCGCAGGAAGTACTGGCTCAGCATCTGGCCGTCGTCGGCGCGGCCGCTCGCGGCGACGAGCACACCCGACGCGCGACGCGTGTCGGTGACGCTCGTGCCTTCGGTCGTGATGTACCAGCGCCGCTCGAGGTAGCTCGTCACGGCGACGCGCGAGTCGCGTACGTGGGCTTGGTCGCGGAACAGCCCCGAGAGCATCTTCGCGCGGCCTTCGAGCTCGTCGAGCGTCTCGAGCACCGGCACCAGCACCGGCTCCTCGCTGACGACGATCGTCGGTCCGGGCGCGGGCGCCGGCGGCTCCTTCGCATCGGGCGCCTTCTTCTTCTCGGGTTGTTTCGACGGTGGCGGCGCTTGGCCGTTGAGCTGGCTGAACGACGGGACGTCGGCGGGACGGCTCGCACCGCCCGCGCGGCGCGCTTCGATCTTCGCGCGCAGCTGGATCAACGCTTCTTTGTAGGCGGAGTCGGTGACGAGCCACGCCGCGCGGCGCGCGATGCGCGGCGTCGCTTCGAGCGGCAGGTTGAGCGCGACGACGCCGTCGTACTCGTCGGCCTGCGGCACGACGAAGTTCGTGTTGTCGAACTGCGGCGAGCCGACGCGGACGCGCGCCTCGAGGTTCACGAAGTGACGGTTGCGCTTGCTCGTCGTCTGACCGAGCGACGCGGCGACGTCGTTGACGTCGACCTCGGTGATCTTGTACGCGATGTGGTACGGCTTCGGCGCGCCGGGGATCTCGAGCGAGGTCATCGCGCGGTTCATCTCTTCGGCGATCGCGTCGAGGATGTCGGTCGTGACCGCCTTCGACGGTGGACCATTCGCGGGCGGCGTCTGCTTCGCCTCCGCTTGCACGAACGCGGGGATGAACAGGAGCGGGAGGACGAGCGCTCGCTTCATGGCGCCACCTTCTTGATGGAAGGCGGCCCGAGCACGGGCGGCCGATCCGGCGGGATGTATCCCTTCTCGACTTCGATCTTCTCGATGAGCAGCGACGGCGCCGACGCCGAGACCGGGACCCAGCCCGACTCCGCGCCGCACACGCCGTTGAACGTCTCGATCTCGCGGCTCGCCGCGCGGATCGATTGCAGCGCGACGAGCGGCGTGCCGCTGATGTCGATGCCGCGCACGAGCTCGCGCCGTCCGTCGGGGTAGAGGCGATAGGCCATCACCGGGTTGACCTTGAATGCCTGCGGCGCGAACGCCGACGTGTTCGTGAAGCCGCCGCTGATGTCGGTGAAGATCATGCCGAACGGCCGGTTCTGGCGCTTCACCTCTTCGATCAGCAGCTTCTCCAGATCGGCGCGCGGCACGCTCTTGCTCACCTCGACGACGAGGTTGCCCTGGCGCGCGACCGGCGGCAGACCCGGCGAGCGACGGCCGTGACCGTTCGACTTCTCGAAGCCGGCGATCGGGTTGCGACCCATCACGAAGCCGACGAGCTTGCCCTTGTCGATCAAGTTCGCGCGGCGCGCACGCATGCCTTCATCGTCGAACCGATAGAAGCCGTTGACCTGCACGCCGTTGAGCGTCGTGATCGACGGATCGTCGTAGACGCTCAGCCACTCGGGCGCGATGTCCTTGTTCACGTACGACGCGAACGTCTGACCGCCGGTCTTGTCCTTCTGGCGGTGACCTTCGATGCGGTGCCCGAAGACCTCGTGGAAGAACACGCCCGAGGCGCGCCCCTCCAGGATCGCGGGGCCGACGTACGGCTCGGCGAGCGGTGACTTCTCGAGGTCGGCGAGGTCCGTCGTGACCTCGGAGATCATCTTGTCGACCGCGGCTTCGTTCGGCAGATCGGCCGGCGTGCGGCCGAATCGCTGCTCGAGGCGCGACAGGTTCATGCCGTCGTCGGCCTTCACACCGACGGAGACGGACATCTGCGCGTTCGTCCACGACAGCTGCAGCTGCGTGCCTTCGCTGTTCACGAAGTACGCCGTGTTGAGCTGGAAGATCACCTGACACGTGCCGCGCGTCGCCGGTTCCTTGAGCGCCTTCGCGCTGCACTTCTTCAAGCGATCGATCCACTGCTGCTTGTCGAACTTCAGCTCGGCAGGCTTCTCGATGTAGACCTCGGGCTCGCCGGCGCTGAAGTCCGCGATCGCGGTCTTCGACGACTTCAGCGTCGATTGGTCCTGCTTGACGTAGCCGAGCGCGGTCACCGCTTCGCGATAGCGGCGATCTGTCTCGAGCCACAGCGCGTTCGAGATCGCTTGCTTGTCGTCGCCGAACGGCACGACACCACGCCGCGTGAGCGGTGCGTTGAGGCCGTTGTTGTCGTCGGCGAGCGCCCGCGTGTTGTCGAGCTGCGGGCTGCCGACGCGCACTTCGACGTCGAGGTTGCGCGCCGTATCGTCGCTATCCGAGATCAGCGCGCCGCCTTCCGCCTCGAGGCTCACCACGCGCTGCTCGACGAGCTGATATGCGAGGTAGTACGCGGGATCCTTCTCCAGCTTCTTGAGCGCCGCGATCTCGCGGTCGTTCTCCGCCTTCAGGACATCCAGCAGGGGCGACCGCTTGTCGGGGCTGTTCCCCTCGGTCGCGGGCGTCTGCGTGAGGTCGATCTTCCCCGGAATCGCAGGAAGCTCGAACTTGACCGCGACATCCGGGGGGTTTGGCTTCGCGGTAGGCCCGCTGCCGCCTCGACCGGGACATGCCGCGAGCCCCGCGACGCCGGCGAGTGCGCCGAGCGAGTAGATCCATCGCATATGGCCGAAACACTAGCACGTGTATGATGCATGCCACTGTGTCGTTGGGCCGTCCTACCGTCCTCGTCGTTCACGACGACGGTGATGCGCTCGAC
>Ga0316601_100000407_pt1 | contig 18031 bp, 21 predicted proteins | sample OWC_soil_day5_no_FD_207663 | JGI IMG/M metagenome (GOLD analysis project Ga0316601, IMG submission 207663) | Wetland soil microbial communities from Old Woman Creek delta, Ohio, United States - OWC_soil_day5_noCT | ecosystem: Environmental > Terrestrial > Soil > Wetlands | place: USA: Ohio... | reverse complement strand
TCGAACATCTTCATGTAGCGCTTGAAGTTGTCGCCCTTGCGGAAGGGAAAGCCGGTGCCGACCAGCGAATCGGACAGCTTGATGCGCTTGCTGACGCGCAGCCGCCGGTCATTGAGGAAGGCGCCGCGGCCCTTGGATGCATAGAACAGGTCGTTGCGCGCCGGGTCGTAGACGACGGCCTGCTGCACCTGGCCGCGATGCGCCAGCGCGATGGACACCGCGTAGGTGGGCAGGCCGTGGATGAAGTTGGTGGTGCCGTCCAACGGATCGATGATCCAGATATAGTCGCTGTGCTTGGCGCCGTGGGCGCGGCCCGATTCTTCGGCCAGGATGCCGTGGCCCGGGTAGGCCTCGAGCAGCGTGTCGATGATGACGCGCTCCGATGCGTGGTCGACCTCGGTGACGAAGTCGTTCGGGTTCTTGGTGTTGACCTTGAGGATGTCGATGTCCAGCGCCGCGCGGTTGATGATCGCGCCCGCCGAGCGAGCCGCCTTGACGGCGATGTTGAGCATGGGGTGCAGGGCTTGTGACATGAGGTGTGCGCGTGGCGGGGGCTGCGCTGGCGGTGGCAAAGAGCGTGCGCGGCGAGAATGCCGCGGCGGAATCTGATTTTAGCTGCCCATGACCGAGCGTCCCGACCCGACCCGCTTCGTGCTGCTGCACACCAGCCATGCCGGCAACGTCGGCGCCGCGGCGCGGGCGATGAAGGTCATGGGCTTTTCTGACCTGGTGCTGGTGCAGCCGCGCTTTGCCGACGTGCTGTCCCGCGAGGAGACGGTGGCCATGGCCAGCGGCGCGGCCGACATCCTGGTGCGCGCGCGCATCGTGGACTCGTTGAGCGAAGCGCTGGACGGCATCCACCATGCCTGCGCCACGGCGATGACGCCGCGCGACTTCGGCCCGCCGACCTGCGCGCCGCGCGAACACTTCGGCGCATTGCAGGCCAGCGACCAGCGCGTGGCCTTCGTCTTCGGCTCGGAGCGCTTCGGCATGAGCAACGAGGATGTGTATCGCTGCCACGCCTGCCTGAGCATCCCCACCGATGCGCGCTACGGCTCGTTGAACCTGGCGCAGGCCGTGCAGCTGATTGCCTACGAATGGCGCATGGCCCTTGGCGGCTTCGAGGTCGAGGCACGCACGCCCGACGTGCAGCGGGCCGATGCATCGGCGGTGCAGGGCGTGGTCGAGCATTGGGCGCACGCGCTGGTGCAACTGGGCTACCTGGACCCGGCCGCGCCGAAGAAGCTGATGCCGCGGCTGCAGCAGTTGCTGAACCGGGCGCAGCTCACCCAGGAAGAAGTTCACATCCTGCGCGGCATTGCGCGGGCGATCGAACAACGTCGCTGAGCGCGCGGCGTGACTTGAACCACGAACCGGTGTCGGAGCCGGGCGTCACCCCTCGGGCCCGGGATGCGCGGCCGAACCGCGCCCTTCAGCATTTGGGCCATGCACCGTCCAGCCGGCGGCGCAGCACCCAAAAAGCAAGGTCGTTGAAGGAACCTCATGACGCTCACCCAGACTCTCATCGCCACCGCCGTTGCGCTGTGCGCCGTGCAGGCCCAGGCCCTCACCTGGTCGATTGCCGCAGGTGGCTACAGCACGCAAGCCGGAGCCCGGCACGAAACCTTCGACGACGTGGCGACCGATGCGAACGAGGCGCTGGATATGAGCTATGCCGGCGGCTGTTCAACAACAGCATCGGCGGCATCACCGCGCGACCGCCGGGCTCGGTCGGCAACTTCCTGTCGGTAGGCATCTCGGGCGGCCAGGGCGGCCCGATCGTCGTCAATCTGACGGCCGCGCCGGCCGGCTACTACGGCTTCCTGTGGGGCTCGCCGGACAGTTACAACAGCGTCGAGTTCTACGACGACGAGACGCTGCTGAAGTCACTGTCGGGCGCCGACGTGTTCGCCAACCCGAACCCGGCCAACGGGTTCCAGGGTGCGTTCTCCAACGGCCAGTACTTCAATGCCTTTGCCGGCAATGCAGAGCAGATCACCCGCGTGGTCTTCCGCTCCACCGGCAACGCTTTCGAGACCGACAACCATGCCGTCATGGCCGTACCCGAACCCGGCAGCTACGCGCTGATGCTGGCTGGCCTGGGCGTGATGGGCTTTGTGGCCAAGCGCCGCAAGACAGGCTGAGCCGGAATCAGATCACGCCGTCCTTGGCCATGGTGCTGACGATCAACTGCACGAACTGGTCGATCAGCTGGACGACCGAGTTGTAGCCGGTGGAGGTGGTGGTAGCGGCGGACCACAGCACCGCGGCGTCGGCCGCGTCGAAGACGCGGGTGTCGGAGTGCACGTTCTGCGTGGTCGTCACCTGCGGCGGGATGGACGTGGCCCACATCGCGTTCTGGTAACCGGCGAAGCCGCCCCAGCCGGGGCCCCAGCCGCCGCCCCAGCCCCAGCCCGGTCCCCAGGCCGGGCCCATCACCATGCCCGGCGACACGTTCACCTGCGTGCTGACGTTGATGATGCGGGAGACCATCGCATGCGTCACGCCGGCCTGGGCGACCACGCTACGCAGCCTGTCCTCGCTGACCGGACCTTCCTCCGGCAGGAACTTGTAGGACTGCACCGCCGTGACGCCGGCGGCCTGCAATGCGGCCACCATGCGGTCTTCGAAGATGCGGCGGTTGGTCGAGTCGCGCACAGCAGACATGACCATGACGTTGCGCACGCTGCGCTTGCCGGCGTACTGCGGGTTGACCCATTGCGCGTCGAGCGTGGTCGCCGTGCTGGCGCAGCCCAGCAGCACCAGGCCAGCCGTCGCGGCCAGCATGAAGAGGAAGAGTCGCTTGAACATGGCCAGCTTTCCGTCAAGGCCACGCCATTGCGTCGGCCATCGCCCGCTAGGTTAGCGCATGCCTGTCGCCGTGTCGGCCCTGCGGGTGTGCAGGGCGCCAATGCGGTCCGCCGATGCACAAGGCCGAGCCGGCATACACTTTGTGTCCGGCCACCGGAAAGAGATCATGTTCAGCCGCCTGCGTGAAGACATCGCCTGCATCCTGGAGCGCGACCCCGCGGCGCGTTCGGCCTGGGAGGTGCTGAGCTGCTACCCCGGCCTGCATGCGCTGGTCATGCATCGCTGGGCCCATGCTTGCTGGACCCGAGGGTTCCGCTGGCTCGGGCGCTTCATCTCGCACCTGGGGCGCTTCCTCACCGGCATCGAGATCCACCCGGGTGCCACCGTCGGCCGGCGGGTGTTCATCGACCATGGCATGGGCATCGTCATCGGCGAGACCGCCGAGATCGGCGACGAATGCACCATCTACCAGGGTGTCACTCTGGGCGGCACCACGCTATACAAGGGCGCCAAGCGCCACCCGACGCTGGGCCGCGGCGTGGTGGTCAGTGCCGGCGCCAAGGTGCTGGGCGGCTTCACCGTCGGCGACGGCGCGCGCGTCGGTTCCAACGCGGTGCTGCTGAAGCCGGTGCCACCCGGGGCCACCGCGGTGGGCATTCCGGCCCGCATCATCGAGGCCAAGGCCGACGCGGCGCGCGAGGAGGTCTCGGCGCGCATGGGCTTTTCGGCCTACGGCGTGACGCAGGGCGACGACCCGGTGTCGCAGGCGATGAAGGGGCTGATCGACAGCACCGCGTCGCAGGAGCACCAGATCGCGCTGCTGTGGCAGGCGATCGAGAAGCTGTCGGCCGGCGCGCGCGAGCTGCCCGGAGCACCCTGCGTGCCACAGGACGCGCACACCACCGAACAGTTCGACGCCGAGAGCCTGAATCGCCTCGTCAAGTAGGCGGCCGCTGCGCTGACTTGGGCCTGAAAGCCTTGCACAGCGCCGAGTCGGTTTCGAGATAGGGCCCGCCGATCAGGTCGATGCAGTAGGGCACGGCGGCGAAGATGCCGTGCACCGGCGGGGTGGCCTGCGGCAGCCCCTGCAATGTTTCTGCAATGGATCTTGGCTGTCCCGGCAGGTTGATGATCAGCGCCTTGCCGCGAATCACCGCCACCTGCCGCGACAGGATGGCCGTGGGCACGAAGGCCAGGCTGATCTGGCGCATCTGCTCGCCGAAACCCGGCATCAACTTGTGGGCCACGGCCAGCGTCGCCTCGGGCGTGACGTCTCGTGGCGCCGGGCCGGTGCCGCCGGTGGTCAGCACCAGGTCGCAATGCGCGTCGTCGACCAGCTCGCACAGCGTGGCGCTGATCTGCGCCTGCTCGTCGGGAATGAGGCGCGTCTCCCAGCGGATGGGGTTGCGCAGCGCGCGGCCCAGCCAGTCCTGCAGTGCGGGAATGCCCTGATCGGCATACACGCCACTGGCGGCGCGGTCACTGGCGGAGACCAGCCCGATGCGCACCGGTTCGAAGGCACTCATGCAGCAGACTCCGACAGCAGAGGGCGGATGAATTGGAACAGCTCGCGATGCGAGCGCGGGTTGCGCTGCTCGGCAGGCAGCGCAGCCTCGCGCCGCGCGGCGCGTACCAGGCTGCGCAGGCGCTGAACATCGCAGTCGGCATGCTCGTGCATCCAGCGCGTCAGCGCCTCGTCGTCGGCCAGCAGGGCATCGCGCCAGGCCTCGGCCTGGTGCAGCAGCAGCGTGTCGCGCGCCGAGCCCAGCTTGGATTCGGCCACCGCCTCGCGCAGTGGCGCGTCATCGACCTCGCGCATCAACTTGCCCACGTACTGCAGCTGGCGGCGACGGCCTTCGTGCGTGCGGGTGTTGCGATACTGCAGCAAGGCGTCGAACAGCCGCTCGGGCAAGTCCAGTCGCTGCAGTCGCGCGTCGGGCAGATCAGCCAGCGCCATGCCCAGCTTCTGCAAATCATGCGACTGCTGCTTGAGCCGCGTCTTGCTCGGCGCGTCGTCGCCATCGGGTGTCGACGCAACAAATTGGAGGGTGGCAGCGCGGGGCATGGGAGCAGGGCGGCAATGGGGTCGCTCGGTATCATAGTGCCCACCTTGCCACCACCTTGCCCAGGAGAAGAATGTCGCGTCCCCGTGTCGAACATGGCTTTTCGTACCCGCGTGAGCAGTTCCAGCAGATCGTCGAGGATTGCCTGGCCATGGCCCGCGGCATCGGCGCCACCGATGCCAGCGTCGAGGTGTCCGAAGGTGCGGGCCTGTCGGTATCGGTGCGCAAAGGCGAGCTCGAAAACGTCGAGCGCAACCGCGACAAGTCGGTCGGTGTCAGCGTCTATGTCGGCCAGCGCCGCGGCAACGCCAGCAGTTCGGACTTCTCGCCCGAGGCGCTGAAGCAGGCGGTTCGCGCCGCCTTCGACATCGCGCGCTTCACCGCCGAAGACCCGGCGGCCGGCCTTCCCGATGCCGAGGACTTGGCGACGCCCGCCGAAGCGGCCCGCGACCTGCAGCTGTTCTTTCCCTGGGACATCGACGCGCAGGGTGCCGCGGAACTGGCCAAGCGCTGCGAGGATGCGGCGATGTCCACCGACAAGCGCATCACCAATTCGGAGGGTGCGGGCGTGTCGGCCCAGCAATCGCATTTCTGGGCCGGCAACACGCGCGGCTTTCGCGGCGGCTATGCCACCTCGCGGCACTATCTGTCGGTGTCGCCGATCGCCGGCAAGGGCGCGGGCATGCAGCGCGACGCCTGGTACAGCTCGATGCGCGATGCGCGCGAACTGGCTGCCCCCGAAGCCGTGGGCCGTTACGCGGCCGAGCGCGCGTTGTCACGGCTGAAGTCGCGCAAGGTGGCCACCTGCGAGGTGCCGGTGCTGTTCGAGGCGCCGGTCGCGGCCGGGCTGCTGGGCGCCTACGTGCAGGCCACCAGCGGCGGCTCGCTGTACCGCAAGGCCAGCTTCCTGCTCGACAGCCTGGGGCAGCGCATCCTGCCCGAGACTGTGGACATCGACGAGGACCCGCACCAGCTGCGCGGCAAGGGCAGTGCCCCCTTCGACGACGAGGGCGTGCGAACGAGCGCGCGCAAGGTGGTCGAAGCCGGGGTGGTATGCAGCTATTTCCTGTCGAGCTATTCGGCGCGCAAACTGGGGCTGCGCACCACCGGCCATGCTGGCGGCTCGCAGAACCTGGCGCTGAAGAGCCGACTTACCCAGCCGGGCGACGACCTGGACGCGATGCTGCGCAAGCTGGGTCGTGGTCTGTTCGTCACCGAACTGATGGGTCAGGGCGTCAACTACGTCACCGGCGACTACTCGCGCGGCGCCGCCGGCTTCTGGGTCGAGGGCGGACGCATCGCCTTTCCGGTGCACGAGATCACCATCGCCGGCAGCCTGCCGGCGATGTTCAAGAACATCGTCGCGGTGGGTGCCGACGTCTACACCCAGGGCAGCAAGTCGATGGGCTCGGTGCTGGTCGAAGGCATGAAGCTCGCGGGCCGCTGATCGGCGCAGCGCACCCCCCCGGCCTGGGGTGCCGCCCTGCGCATCGCGCGGGTAAACACCACGTGGCGTGTACCGGGGCAAACCTAGAATTTCGCCCGGTTCGTCCCGCCTCTCACACTTGTCAACAGGAGATCACCCTCATGGAACGTCGATTATTCGTGCGCGGCGCCGGCATTGCCAGCGTGCTCGCCGCGGGCACTGCACCTGCCATCGTGCAGGCGCAGGCCACCATCCGTTGGCGCCTGGCGTCGAGCTTTCCGAAGGCGCTGGACACCATCTTCGGTGCCGCCGATGAATTCGCCAAGCAGGTCAGCGCAATGTCCGGCGGCAAGTTCACCATCACCACCCATGCCGGCGGCGAGCTGATGCCGGCCTTCGGCGTGCTCGACGGCGTGTCCAACGGCACGGTGGAATGTGCCCATACCGCGCCTTACTACTTCTTCGGCAAGGACCCGACCTACGCGCTCGACTGCGCCATCCCCTTCGGCCTGAACAGCCGGCAGATGACAGCGTGGATGTTCGAAGGCAACGGCCTGAAGCTGATGCGCGAGTTCTACGCCAAGGTGAACATCGTCAACTTCCCGATGGGCAACACTGGCGCGCAGATGGGCGGCTTCTTTCGCAAGGAGATCAAGTCGCTGGCCGACATGAAGGGCCTGAAGATGCGCATCGGCGGCTTCGGCGGCAAGGTGCTCGAGAAGATCGGCTCGATCCCGCAGAACATCCCCGGCGGCGAGATCTACCAGGCGCTTGAAAAGGGCACCATCGACGCGGCGGAATGGGTGGGCCCGTACGACGACTTCAAGCTCGGCCTGTACAAGGTGGCGCCGTTCTACCATTACCCCGGCTGGTGGGAAGGCGGCCCGCAACTGTCGCTGTACGTCAACCAGAAGTCCTACGACAGCCTGTCGCCCGAGTACAAGGCCATCATCGCCAACGCCTCGGCCAATGCGCATGTGGACATGCAGGCCAAGTACGACGGCCGCAACCCGGGTGCGCTGAAGCAGTTGGTGGCGGCAGGCACCAAGCTGCACGCCTTCCCGAAGGACGTGATGGACGCGTCCTTCAAGGCGGCGATGGAGCTGTATGCCGAGCTGAACGCCAGCAACCCGGCGTGGAAGAAGATCTACGACGATTTCTCCGGCTTCCGCCGCGACCAGAACCTGTGGTTCCGCTTCACCGAGAATCGCTTCGACGATTTCATGCAGACGCAGAAGCTCTGATCGGCACGGCGCGCCTGGCGCCGCATCCGCAAAGAACAAACCCCGCTGCGGCGGGGTTTGTCGTTTCAGGGTCGGGGTCGGAGCCCCGACCCGAATCAGGGCTTCTTGCCTTCGTCGGCCTTCATCGATTCGAGCAGGCCCTTCATCGGATCTTCCCGCTCGCTGCCGCCCTCGGCGCCGGATGCAGCCGGCGCGCCCGGCATCGTGGGCACGGCCGAGGCAGCGCCGCTGCCGCTGTCGCGCGCGGCGTTCGAGCTTTCCGTCATCGACTCCAGCGCCTTGTCGGCGTCGATCTGCACCGTCTGCTCGATGCCGCCGGTGACGAGTGCTGGGAAGGCGATCACCGCCGCGACCATCACCAGTTGCAGGCAGATGAAGGCGATCGAGCCCTTGTAGATCTGGCTGGTCTCCACCGCCGGGATCAGCTCGCCGGTGACTACATCCTTGTAGTCCTTCTTGGCGGCCACGCTGCGCAGGTAGAACAGCGCAAAGCCGAAGGGTGGTGTCAGGAACGAAGTCTGCAGGTTCAACGCGATGATCACGCCGAACCAGATCAATGTCATCTCGGGTGGCGTGCCGGCAGGCAGCAACCCGGGCAGGATCTTCTCGGCCACCGGCGCCAGGATCGGGATGACGATGAAGGCGATCTCGAAGAAGTCGATGAAGCAGCCCAGGATGAACACCAGGATGTTCACCACGATCAGGAAGCCCATCGCACCGCCGGGCATGTTGTCGAACAGGTGCTCGACCCAGATGTGCCCGTCGGCGGCATTGAAGGTGAAGCTGAAGACCGTGGAGCCCACCAGGATGAAGAGCACGAAGCACGACAGCTTGGCGGTGCTGTCCAGCGCTTGGATCAACAGCGACAGGTTCAGCTTGCCACGGCCCAGGGCCATGATGAGTGCGCCCAGCGCGCCCATCGCGCCGCCTTCGGTGGGCGTGGCGATACCCAGGAAGATGGTGCCCAGCACCAGGAAGATCAGCACCAGCGGCGGGATGAGCACGAAGGTGACCTGCTCGGTCAGACGCGACAGCAGCCCGATCTTGAAGAACTTGTTCACCAGCGCCAGTACGAGCGCCAACACCGACGCCACCGTCATCGACAAGATGAAGATCTCGTCGCCGGGAGCCGGCAGTTGGCGGTCGATCAGCGGGTTGACCACACTCTGGTGCACCTTGGACCAGACCACGCCGGCTACGGCGCAGACTGCAAACAGGACCAGCAGCGAGCGGTGGCCGCTGGCACCGTTGGGCTCACGGTAGATGCGCGCTTCGGCTGGCAGCGCCGGCACCCATTTGGGCTTGATGAACGCCACCAGGACGACAAAGCCGAGATAGACGCCGACCAGGATCAGGCCGGGGATCAACGCGCCGGCATACATGTCGCCGACCGAGCGGCCCAGCTGGTCGGCCAGCACGATCAGCACCAGCGACGGTGGGATGGCCTGCGCCAGCGTGCCCGAGGCGGTGATGGCGCCGGTGGCGATGGTGCGGTTGTAGCCGTAGCGCAGCATGATGGGCAGCGAGATCAGGCCCATCGAGATCACGGCGGCCGCGACCACGCCGGTGGTGGCTGCGAGCAGGGCGCCAACCAGGATCACCGCGATGGCCAGGCCGCCGCGCACCGGGCCGAACACCTGGCCCACGGTTTCGAGCAGGTCCTCGGCCATGCCCGATCGCTCGAGGATGATGCCCATCAGCGTGAAGAACGGGATCGCCAGCAGCGTGTCGTTCTGCATGATGCCGAACACGCGCAGCGGCAGCGCCTGGAAAAGGTTGCTGCCGAACAGGCCCGCTTCCATGCCGATGAAGCCCATGAACAGACCGGTGGCCGCCAGCCCGAAGGCCACCGGAATGCCCGACAGCAGGAAGATGAACAGCGCCGCAAACATCAGCGGCACGAAGTTCTGGGCGATGAAGGAGGTTTCCATGAATCAGGCTCCGGCCAGCTTCTTGGCGGCCGCGGCGGCCAGTTCCTCGGCGAGGATCTCCTCGTCGCTTTTCACCGCTTCGACGCTCATCGGCTCATCACGCAGGCCCTTCAGGAAGGCAATGCGCTTGACCAGTTCGGACAGCGCCTGCAGGAACAGCAGGCCGAAGCCCAGCGGCATCAGCAGGTAGGCCGGCCAGCGGATCAGGCCGCCGGCGTTCTGCGACATCTCGCCCGTGGCCAGCGCGTTGGTGAACAGCGGCCAGCTGAGCCAGACCATGAGCAGGCACAGCGGAACGATGAAGACCAAGATGCCGAGGATGTCGATGATCGTGTTGGCTCGCTTGGACAGCTTGCCGGAGATGAAGTCGATGCGCACATGCGCATTGCGCATGAACGCGAAGCCCGAGCCGAGCAGGAACACGCCGGCGAACAGGTACCACTGGATTTCGAGAAAACCGTTCGAGCTGATGTTGAAGGCCTTGCGGATGATGGCGTTGGCGGCGCTGATGAGCACCGAGGCCAGCACCAGCCAGCGGATCAATTTGCCGATCAGGTTGCTGAATGCATCGACACCGGCGGACAGTTTGAGGAGGGCATCCAAGGCAGTGCTCCGTTCTCGGGGAAGGCGAGGTTCAGGCCGCGCCGCAACGGCAAAGCGGCGCGCCCGTCGCTGACAGGTCGAACTGTAAGGACTTGTCGGGCGCTTCCGGCCCGAAGTGCCTGCCGCCTAGGGAAAGCACGTAGCGCCGCGCTCAGCGCGTGCTCAGGCTTGCAGCGCCAAGTGGTACAGGCGGCCGGACCGGCCACCGGAGCGGCAGAACATCAGCATCGGGCGGGGAAGCTCCTGCAGCAGGCGCGCCATCGCGGCGGCGTCCTGCGGCGTCTGGTGCGCGGGGCTGACCGGCAGGTGGCGGTATTGCAGGCCCGCGGCCTTGGCGGCGGCTTCGATCTGCGCGCTGGTAGGTTGCGTCGGCCCTTCTTCGAAATCGGGCCGGTTGTTGACCACGCTTCGGAACCCGACACGCGCCGCCTCGGCCATGGCCTCGGGCGTGAGTTGCGGGGCGACGCAGACGTCTTCGGAAATGGCTTGAAAGGGCAGCAGGGTGTTCATGCGCGAGAGCTTAGTTCGACAACGCCGTCTTGACGGCGGCCGACACCGATGCCATGTCGGCCTTGCCGGCCAGCTGGGCCTTGGCGGCCGCCATCACCTTGCCCATGTCGCCGGGGCCCGTGGCGCCCAGCGAGGCCACGATGGCAGCTACTGCGGCCGCGGTTTCCTCGGCGTTCAGCCGCTGCGGCAGGTAGCCCTGCAGCACCTGGATTTCGGCGCTCTCCTTGGCCACCAGGTCGGCGCGTCCACCTTGTTCGAAGGCGGTGATCGAATCCTTGCGCTGCTTGATGAGCTTGTCCACCAGGCCGATGACCGCGGTGTCGTCGAGCACGATGCGTTCGTCCACCTCGCGCTGCTTGCACGCGGCCAGCAGCATGCGGATGGTGCCAAGACGCTCGGCGTCCTTGGCGCGCATGGCCGTCTTCATGTCCTCGGTGATGCGTTCTTTCAGGCTCATGGCGAAGTCCCTTGCCAAACAAACGAGCCCGCAGCGGCGGTAGCCTGCGGGCTCGTGGGGTGCGCTGCGCGCGGTGTCAGAACAGTTTCTTCGGCAGCTGCATGCTGCGCACGCGCTTGTAGTGGCGCTTCACGGCGGCGGCCTTCTTGCGCTTGCGTTCGGAGGTCGGCTTTTCGTAGAACTCGCGCGCGCGCAGCTCGGTCAGCAGGCCGATCTTTTCGATGGTGCGCTTGAAACGGCGCAAGGCAACATCGAAGGGCTCGTTTTCTTTGACGCGAATCGTGGTCATGAATCCTCGGGGTCAAACTTTTCCTGCAATTGCCGACCAAGGCACGGTGCGGCGGCAGGGCTGGCCCCACATGGGGCGGGAAGGGCCCAGCGTGGTTACGCCGAGCGACAAAACGCGCATTCTAGCCTGAAATCGTGGCGTCGGAATGGGGTTGCGGGCACGCCACCAGGGCGCGTGCGCAGGCCGCGGCGCTGGCCCAGGCCCACTGGAAGTTGTAGCCGCCCAACCAGCCGGTGACATCCACCACCTCGCCGATGAAGTGCAGACCGGGCACGCGCCGGCTTTGCATGTCCTGGCTGCCGAGTTCGCGGGTGTCCACGCCGCCCAGCGTGACCTCGGCCTTGCGCCAGCCTTCGCTGCCGTCCGGCACGATCTGCCAGTGACGCAGGCTTTCGGCCAGCGCGACCAAATCGCGGTCGCGCGCCTGTGGCATTGGCAAAGCGGCGTCCAGGCCTTGCGATCGCAGCCACTGTTCAGCCAGGCGCTGCGGCAGGTACTGGGCCAGTTGGTTCCCCAGCTGGCGCCGCGATTTGATCTTGTCCCTGCGCAACGCATCGGCCAGATCCTGCCCCGGTGCCATGTCGATGCGCAGCGCGGTACCTTCGCGCCAGTAGCTGGAGGCCTGCAGCACGGCCGGGCCGCTGAGTCCGCGGTGCGTGAACAGCAGGTCCTCGACGAAGCGCTGCTGCGCCTTGCCCGTGCCGGCCTCGATGGCCACTTCCAGCGCCACGCCGGCCAGCGGGGTGAACGGAGCCCAGCTGGCTCCGTCGAAGGTCAGCGGCACCAGACCGGGGCGCGGCTCGACCACGCGGTGGCCGAACTGGCGTGCCAGCCGATGGCCGAAGTCGGTGGCGCCGATCTTCGGCACCGACAGCCCGCCAGTGGCCACCACCAGGTGCGCGGCGCGGACGCCGCCTTGTGCCGTGTCGAGCTCGAAACCGGTCTGCGTCCGGCGCACATGGAGAACCGTGCAGGGCTGCCAATGCTGTACCGCGCCGGCGGCGCATTCGGCACGCAGCATGGTGATGATCTGTTCGGCCGAGCCGTCGCAGAACAGCTGGCCGCGGTGCTTTTCATGGAAGGCAATGCCGTGGCGGCGCACCAGCGCGATGAAGTCGTCGGGCGAGTAGCGCGCCAGTGCCGAGCGGCAGAAGGCCGGGTTCTCGGACAGGAACTGGCCCGGTCCGCAATCGCGGTTGGTGAAGTTGCAGCGTCCGCCGCCGGAGATGCGGATCTTCTCGCCGAACTTGGCTGCATGGTCGACCAACAGCACGCGCAGGCCGCGCTGGCCGGCGATACCGGCGCAGAACAGCCCGGCGGCCCCCGCACCAATCACGACGACGTCAAACTCATGCATGAGTCGACATTCTCCGCGCCCGGGCCGTGGCCAGCATTCCGGCCCGGCCGGGTGCCGGCCTACCATAGAGGCGCTGTTCAAACTAGGGGGAAATGCCCGGCGCCCTCAATCGCTGCTTGATCTGTGGTGCGGCACGAACCAACATCACAATCCGTCCACCAGGAGGGCCCCTTTGCAGGGCTGCCACTTCGAACCTCGTCCCGACCCATGTCCAACCCGTCCGCGCTGAACGAGCTTGAGCACGTCGATGCTGTGGTACCGGCCTTCGGGCAAGCGTTGTCCGGCGTGCTCGAGGCCTGGCTGGCACGGCATGGCGCGATGCTGTCGATCAAGGATGCCGCCTCGGGCCGCTACGAACACGTGAACGAGGCCATGGCCCGCTTCCTGGGCCGGTCGGCGGCGGATATCCGCGGGCACACCGATGCCGAGTTGGTCGACCCGGCATTGGCGACCGCCTGGCGCGCTGCCGAGCAGACGGCACTGGCCCAGGCGCAGCCGCTGTACAGCGAACACCGCTTCGAATGGGCTGGCGCCCGGCACGACTTTGCCGTGCTGCGTCTGGCGGCTCCGTCGCGAGTGCAAGGCATGCGCTGGCTGTGCAGTGTCTGGACCGACCAAAGCCCACAGCGCCAGAAGGAAGCCCAGTTGCGGGCCGCGCTCGAGCAGCTCGAGCAACAGCAGCGTGCCAACGAGAAGCTGCGCCTGGAGCTCGCCGATCAGGGCCTGTGTGACAGCGCCACCGGCCTGTACACGCGGCCGCACTTCGAAGACCAGTTGCGCCGCGAGGTCGACCTGTCGACACGCGAGCACCGCGAGTTCGCCATGGTGCTGATCGAGATCGATCCCTTCACCGGCCGTGCGCTGGAACTGGGTGCGCCGGCCGAAGGCCGCATCTTCGAGGCCATGGGCCGGCTGCTGCGAGGCAACACTCGGGCCATGGATGCGTCCTGCCGGCTGGACGAGCGCCTGTTCGGCGTGCTGCTGTCCGGCGTGGGCTTGGCCACCGCGCATTCGCGCATGGAAGGGCTGCGACGCCAGTGCGCCACGCAGATCGTCGTGCTCGACGGCAAGGAGCTGGGTTTCAGCGTGTCGATGGGCGTGGCCAGTTTCCCGCACACCGCCGCCTCGCAGCAGGAGTTGCTGTCGGCCTGCGAGGGCGCATTGGCCGAGGCACGGCGCCGCGGCGGCAACCATCTGACGCTGGCCAGCATCCGCTTCGAAGGCGGCTGAGCTACGCGCTCAGGCCGCGGTACAGCATGTAGCCGGCCAGGCAGAACAGCACGATCGCGAAGTGACGCTTGAGCCGGACCACGTCGGTGGCATGTGCCGCGCGCGCACCCAGCGGCGCCATGGTCACGCTGGCCGCCGAGACGATCAGCAAGGCCGGCAGATACAGGTAGCCGAAGGCGCCCGACAAGGCGCTCGGCAGGCCCCAACCGCTGATCAGGTAGCCCGCGGTACTGGCCAGCGCCACCGGAAAGCCCAGCGCCGCGCTGGTGGCCACCACCTGGTGCATGGGCACGTTGCACCAGGTCATGAAGGGCGCGGCGATGAAGGCGCCGCCAGCGCCGAGCAGGCCCGACAGCAAGCCGATGCCGCCGCCCAGCGCCGTCTGGCCGGGCAGGCCGGGCATTTGCCGGCTCGGCCTGGGTTGGCGGTTGCGCAGCATCTGCAGCGCCGAGAAACCGAGGAAGAGCGCAAAGACGAAGGCCAGCTGTGGGCCCTTGACCAGCGCGAACACGCCCGCGCCGGCCAGCAAGCCACCGGCCACGATGCCCGGTGCGATGCCGCGCACCAGGTCCCAGCGCACGGCGCCGCGCCGGTGGTGAGCGCGCAGGCTGGACAACGAGGTGAACATGATCGTCGCCATGGACGTGGCGATGGCCATCTTGATGGCCAGCCCGTCGGGCACACCCTTCTTCGACAGGATGATGGTCAGGAAGGGCACCTGCATCATGCCGCCGCCCACGCCCAGCATGCCGGCGAGAAAGCCCGTGCACAGGCCCAGGGCGACCAGTTCGGCCGCCAGCCACGGGTCGATCGGCATCAGCGGCAGAGCAGCCGGTTCACCGCACGCCATTCCTCGGGCGTGACAGGAGTGATCGACAAACGGTTGCCGGGCGCCAGCACGCGCATCGTCGCCAGTTCGGGTGCGGCGCGCATCTCTCGCAGCGGCAGCAGTCGCGTCTTGCGCGTCAATGCCACGTCGATCTGTACCCAGCGCGGCTTGTCGGCCGTGGCCTTGGGGTCATGGTAGTCACTGGAAGGGTCGAACTGCGTCTCGTCCGCGCACGGCTTGCCGGCAATGCGAGCCAGGCCGGCCACGCCGGGCTCTGCGCAGGACGAGTGATAGAACAGCACGCCGTCGCCGACGCGCATCTCGTCGCGCATGAAGTTGCGCGCCTGGTAGTTGCGCACGCCGGTCCACGGCAGCACCTGGCCCACAGCGGACTCGAGATCGTCGATCGAGACCTCGGAGGGCTCGCTCTTCATCAACCAGTAGCGCGGCATCGGTGGCAGGTGGGGAATAAGGTGTCCGCCGCGAACCGTGAGCCGCATTCCTGAACCCAGGTGAAGTTCAGGTGGGCGAGGTCAGCATGGCTTCGGGTTCATCTGACGCGAGACGATCACACCCGCCATGCGATGTTCCAAGCCCTTGCTCAAAGAGCATCGGTTCAAGGAAATATAAGACTCACGCGAACGCGACGGACAAGCCCATTCTAGGGCCGCAAGGCGCTGCGATGTGCAGCCTATGTCACAGCAGCTGCCCGTCGTTGCCAAGCGCCGCATCGACACGGCGGATCAGCGCGTCGAGGTCGGCGCCTTCGCCTTGGCTCTCGCCTTGACGCGGCGCCACCGCGGGGGGGCTGGCACGCTGCGGCCGATCGGCCAGCTGATAGGCCAGGTTCAGCGCCGCCAGCACGGCAATGCGCTCGCGCGCCCTGACCTTACCGGCATCGCGGATCGCGCTCATCTCGCGGTCGACACTGGCCACCGCCGCGCTGAGCAGCGCCTCGCCGCCGTCGGGGCAGCCGAGGATGTAGCTCTGGCCGAGGATGGTGACTTCGCGCTGCTTCATTCGGCGACCCCGCTGGCGCTTTTTCCCGCCGGCAGCCGCTCGAGCAGCACGTCGATGCGTGCGCGCGCCGCGTTCAGCCGAGACCGCAGGCTGTCGCGATCGATCTCCAGAGCCGCCACCTGCTGCTCGAGCAGTGTGTTGGTGCGCTTCAGCTCCTCATGCCGCAGCACGAGCCGTTCGACTCGTTCGGCAAGATCTTCGAGCTTGGACATGGCGGTGGGCGGGCTGCGCGATCATTGTAGGATGGCGGTTGAAGCTCCGTGCCGCTCAGGCCCGTCAATTCGGCACGACGCCGGCGCGGATAAGGTCGCAGCAGTTGGCCACGCTGCAGCGCTCGCACAGCGGACGCCGCGCCAGGCACACGTAGCGGCCGTGCAGGATCAGCCAATGGTGCGCATCGCCACGGTAGCGCTCGGGCACGCGCCGCTGCAGCCCCAACTCCACCTCCAGCGGCGTGCGCCCTGGCGCCAGTCCGGTGCGGTTGGCGACGCGAAAGACATGCGTGTCCACCGCGAAGGTGGCTTCGCCGAAGGCCACGTTGAGCACCACGTTCGCGGTCTTGCGGCCCACGCCCGGCAGTGCCTGCAGGGCTTCCAGGCTGCGCGGCACCTCGCCACCATGGCGCTCGATCAGCAGCTGGCAGGTGGCGATCAGGTTGCGGGCCTTGGTGCTGTACAGCCCGATGGTGCGAATGTGCGACTCCAGGCCTTCGACGCCCAGCGCCAGCATGCGTTGCGGCGTGCCTGCCATCGCGAACAGGCGGCGAGTGGCCTTGTTGACGCCGACGTCGGTCGCCTGCGCCGACAGCAGCACGGCGGCCAGCAGCTCGAACACGCTGCTGAATTCGAGTTCGGTCACCGGGTGCGGGTTGGCAGCCGACAAGGTGGCAAAGAAGCATTCGACTTGGTCGTCGGTCATGGATATTGCGGAAGTTGTTGCCCCGGGCAGTGGGCGCGGCGGCTCAGGATTCTCGCGCGGCCTTGGCCCGGGCGATCGCCGCCTCGATGACCGCGCGCTTGCGCTCCAGCAACTGCGGGTCGGTGATCAGCGACAGGCTCTGCAGGTCGGCCAGCTTGTCCTGCGCCTTGGCGGCGAGGCGTTCGTCGTTCTCGCGCTTCTCGCGCTCGGTGCGCAGCCGGTGAAAGGCATAGCGCTGCCGCGCCTCGTCGGCCTGCTGCGGGCTCCAGGCGTCCCAGCCGGTGTGGGTGCCGGTGACCTCGACCATGCTGATGCAATCCACCGGGCACACCGGCAGGCACAGGTCGCAGCCGGTGCACTGCTCGTCGATGACGGTGTGCATCTGCTTCGACGCGCCGACGATGCAGTCCACCGGGCAGGCCTTGATGCACAGCGTGCAACCGATGCACCAGTCCTCGTCGATCACCGCCACGCGGCGTGGCGATTCAATGCCGTGCTCGGCATCCAGCGGCTGAACCGGCCGGCCGGTCAGCGCCGCCAGTCGCACGATGCCTTGCGCACCCCCCGGCGGGCAGCGGTTGATCTCGGCCTCGTCCTGGGCCATGGCCTGTGCATAGGCGCGGCAGTCCGGATAGCCGCAGCGCGTGCACTGCGTCTGCGGCAGCAGCGCATCAAGCGCGTCGACGCGCTGGAGCATTGCTGCGTCGGGAGTCGGGGCGGTGGGATTCACCGCGCCATCATGCCTAGCGCCGGCGGGCCGCTGCGGCAGAGGGCTTTGCGACCGCGAGCTTCGCGCTGCTGCGTGCGCGGGACTTGGCACCGTTGGCTGCCGCCGTCTTGGCGCGCGTGGCGGGCGCGGCGCCCTTATCGTAATCGCCGATGAAGGAGCGCACCCGCGGGTAGACCATTTCGCGCCAGCGGCGGCCGGAGAAGATGCCGTAGTGGCCGGCGCCGACGGCGTCGTAGTGGAAGCGGTGCTCGGCGGGGATGCCGCCGCAGAGGTCGTGCGCAGCCTTGGTCTGGCCGGCGCCGGAGATGTCGTCCAGCTCGCCCTCGATCGTCAGCAGCGCAGTGTGGCGGATGTCCTGAGGCCGCACGGGCTGGCCATCGACGACCCAGCTGCCATTGACCAGCGCGAACTCCTGGAACACCTTCTTGATGGTATCCAGGTAGTACTCGGCTGGCATGTCGAGCACGGCGTTGTACTCGTCGTAGAACTCGCGGTGCGATTCGGCGCTTTCCTCGTCGCCACGCACCAGGTCGAGGAAGTAGTCGTAGTGCGAGGTAACGTGCCGGTCGGGGTTCATCGCCACGAAGCCCGAGTACTGCATGAAGCCCGGATA
>Ga0316601_100000402_pt1 | contig 18061 bp, 14 predicted proteins | sample OWC_soil_day5_no_FD_207663 | JGI IMG/M metagenome (GOLD analysis project Ga0316601, IMG submission 207663) | Wetland soil microbial communities from Old Woman Creek delta, Ohio, United States - OWC_soil_day5_noCT | ecosystem: Environmental > Terrestrial > Soil > Wetlands | place: USA: Ohio... | reverse complement strand
GAGGCCCTGCGCGCGCAGGCGCGCTGCAGCCACACGCTGCTGTGCGCGCTCGACCTGCCCTGGGTGGCCGATGGCCTGCAGCGCGACGGCCCGCATGTGCGCGAGCCGGTGGACACCCTGCTGCGCACGGCGCTGCAGCGCCACGGCCCCGGTTATGCGGTGGTCGCCGGCCAGGGCCAGCACCGGCTGGCTGCAGCGCTGGCCGTGCTGCACAACGCAGCGCCAGCGGCAACCGCATCGCCACAGACGACACGCTGGCACTGGGTGTGCGAGCGCTGCGGTGACCCGGACTGCGAGCGCCACCTGCTGCCGCGGCCGTGACGTCGCGGCTACTGCAGCGGCGCCGGGGTGTGCGGCTGGTCGCGCACCGGCGTGAACATCTCGCCCACGTCCACCGCGTCGAAGTGGTACTGCTGGCCGCAGAACTCGCAGCCGACCTCGACCTGGCCGCGCTCGGCGATGATGCTGCGCACCTCGTCGGCACCCAGCCCACGCAGCATGTTGCGCACACGCTCGGGTGCGCAGCTGCAGGCAAAGCGCGGCCGCCGCGGTTCGTAGCGCAGCAGCCGCTCCTCCCAGTAGAGGCGGCGCAGCACGGTGTCGGCGTCCAGCGTCAGCAATTCGTCGCGTGTCAGCGTCGCCGTCAGGTGGGCGATGCGGTTGAAGTCCTCGTTGTGGCCGATCTGGTCCTCGTTGCGCTCGCCGGACATCCGGCCCGGGCCTTCGGCCGGCATGCGCTGGATCAGCAGCCCGGCCGCCACCTGGTCGTCGGCAGCGAGCACCAGGCGGGTGTCGAGCTGCTCGGACTGCAGCATGTAGTGCTCCAGCACCTGCGACAGCTGCTGCAACGGTTCACGCCGGTCGCCGTGCAGCGGCACCACGCCCTGGTAGGGCTGCTGGCCGGGAAGGCGCTGCGCCGGGTCGAGCGTGATCGAGCAGCGGCCCTGGCCATGCAGGTTGAGCAACGCCTCCAGGCGCGCATCCGCCGGCACCTCGCCCAGCACCGTGGCCGTGGCACGGAAACTCAGGTCGCTGCGCACCTCGGCCACCGCCAGCCTGACCGGGCCGTCGCCATACACCTGCAGCAGCAGCGTGCCGTTGAACTTGATGTTCGACTGCATCAGCACGCCGGCTGCGGCCATCTCGCCGAGCAGACCGCGCACCGGTGGCACATAGGGCTGGTGGGCGCGTCGCGACAGCATCTCGCGCCAGCTCGCGCCCAGGCGTACCAGCTGCCCGCGCACGGGCAGGCCGTCGAACAGGAAGCGGTGCAGTTCGGCCATGCTCAGGCGATGCGGCGGATGCCGCTGCGGTGGCGCTGGGCCTGCTGCAGGTAGTGCCCGGCCAGGTGCGACAGCATGTCGTAGTGCGCCGGCGTCAGCGGGCGCACCAGCTTGGCCGGCGAACCGATGATCAGCGATCCGTCGGGGAACTCCTTGCCCTCGGTGACCACCGAGCCGGCGCCGACGATGCAGTTGCGGCCGATCTTCGCGCCGTTGAGCACCACCGCCTGGATGCCGATCAGCGTGCCTTCGCCGATGCTGCAGCCGTGCAGCATGGCCTGATGGCCGACAGTGACGTTGTCGGCCAGCGTCAGTGCAATGCCGGCGTCGGTGTGCAGCACACTGCCGTCCTGGATGTTGCAGTTGCGCCCGAGATGGATCAGGTCGTTGTCGCCGCGCAGCACCGCGCCGTACCAGACGCTGGCGCCCTCCTCCATGCGCACACGGCCAATGACGCTGGCGCTGTCGGCCACCCAGGCGCTGCCGGCAATCTGCGGTATCCATTGCTCAAGCTGGTAGATGGCCATCGGCAGTCCTCGAACGCGAAGCCGCGATTCTCGCTCGATTGGTCAGCGCACCCGGGGCCACGCGCGGCAAAACCCGCCGGCCGGCCTGGGCCGGCGCCACCGCCCAGCCGCCGCTGTCCAGCGCCCAGCCTTCGGTGGCCCGGGCCAGTTCGTGCAGCAGCACGCGCGTGCCGGACAGCGCCCCGGCGGCGCAGCGCTGCAACAGCCGCTCGATCAGCGCCTCGTCCAGCTGCAGCGCAAAGCGCTGCCAGCAGCGGTTGACGCGGGCGTCGCACCAGGCATCTTCCAGTGCGTGGCGCAGCGCCCAGGCGTCGGCGTCGCGGCCGGCCTCGAGGCGCCGCGGCAGCAAAGCGCTGAGAAAACGGTGGAAGTCCAAGCGCACCGCGTCGCCGGGCAGCAGCGCGGCCAGCTCGCGCAGGCGGCGCGTGCCGTCGGGGCGGCCGAGCTCGCGGGTGATCAGCGCCTGCAAGCCCTGCACCGGGTTCAGCAGCCGCAGCCGGTTGGGCGGCAGCACGCGCAGTGGCAGCCGAGCCGCTTGCTCGTGCGCCAGTGGCGTGACGAAGGAGATCAGCGCCGCCATGCGAGCCCAGGCCGCGGTGTCCAGGCCGTCGACGCGGCCGCCACCGGCACCTTCGGCCTGGTGCGCCCGCAGCAGCGCCTCGTTCCAGCCGAGCGCGCCCTTGGCGCGGTTGGCCACCGTCGACATCATCGCCAGGTTGCCGGCGGCATAACCGGCCTGGTGGTTGACCCGGTCCACCGAGCTGTCGGCCTGCCCCAGCGGTTGGCGCGTGATCGGGCATATCAGCGCCTCGATCTGGCCCAGGTAGTGCGGCGTCACCTCGGCCGGTTCGAAGGCGCGGTGGCGCAGCCAGGCATGCAGACGCAATGCCAGCCACAGCCGCACGCGGCGCGACGCACCGAGCGTGCGCCCGCCGAAGCAGGCCTTGCCGGCACGCCAGCCCTGGTGCAACGGGTTGCCGTCCAGCCACTGCCCGGGCGGCGGCAACAAGCCGTGGCGGGCGTGGTCCCAGCCGATGTCGAAGCCGACCTGCGGGTCGGCCAGTTGCTCGTGATGTGCGAAAGCGGTCTGGGCCATGTTTCACTCCGGTCATCGCACCGGGCCCCTTGCCCGATGCATGCAGGCAGTGTCGGATGCCACAGTCTCATGGCGTGAGACTGGGAAAGGAATATTTCGGCCCGCGCGGCTACCATGCATGTCTGCCCGATGGCTGGGCCGCAAAGGGCTCCTGCAGTGGACCGGACCGAACGCTTCTACAGGATCGAGATGCTCATCCGCAACCGCGGCTGCGTCGACTTCGACGTGCTGCAGGCTGAACTGGAGGTCTCGCGCGCGACGCTGATGCGCGACCTGCAATACCTGCGCGAGCGCCTCGACGCACCGATCGTCTTCGACCGCGCGGAAAAGGGCTATCGCTTCGGCGGCAGCACGCGCGGCCGCGCCCATGAGCTGCCCGGCCTGTGGTTCAGCGACAAGGAGATCCACGCGCTGCTGACCATGCACCAGCTGATCCAGGGGCTGGAGGCCGAAGGCGTGCTCGGCCGCCATCTGCAGCCGCTGCTGGACAAGCTGCACGGCATGCTCGGCAGCAACGACGTGGCGGCGCGCGAGCTGATGCAGCGCGTGAACATCGTCGCCGCGGCACGCCGGCCGGTCAACGCACGCTTCTTCGAGCTGATCGGCAGCGCGCTGCTGGAGCGCCGGCGCGTCCAGTTGCTGTACTTCACGCGCGGCCGCGGCAGCGAGAGCCGGCGCGAGGTATCACCGCAACGGTTGACCCACTACCGCAACACCTGGTACCTGGACGCCTGGTGCCACCGCAGCGAGGGCCTGCGCCGCTTTGCGCTGGACGCGGTGCGCGACGCCAGCGTGCTGCCGCAGACCGCCAAAGAGGTGGCGCTGGCCACGGTGAAGGCCGAGCTCGACGGCGGCTACGGCGTGTTTGCCGGCCGCAGGCTGAAGTGGGCGGTGCTGCGCTTCAGCGCCGAGGCGGCGCAATGGGTGGCCACCGAGCAGTGGCATCCGCAGCAGCAGACCCGCTGGCTGGCCGATGGCAGCCTGCAGCTGCGCCTGCCCTATGCCGACAGCACCGAACTCAGCATGGACATCCTGCGCCATGGCGACCAGGTGCGTGTGCTGGCGCCGAAGGACCTGGCCGCGCAGGTGGCCGAGCGGCTGCGCAGCGCGGCGCAGCAGTACGAGCTCAGCAATGCAGCCGATGCTGCTCGCGGCGGATGACCTCGCGCGCCTTGTTCAGCGCGTAGCTCAGCGCCTCGTCCGGCGACAGCCAACGGTGGCCGCAGGCCAGGCTGTCGTCGCGGTAGGCCTCGCGCGGCGCATCGCCGACGCCGCGCACGCGGTTGACCACCACGGCGGCGATGTAGCCCTGGCCGCGCGGCGCCTCCAGCGCGCCGGCGTAGATGCGGTAGTCGCCCTCGGAACGTTCGTCGAAGATCACGGATCGCTCTCCCGGCGGGGGCCAACCCCCGCCCAGGCAGCTATGATTTGCGCCCCGCGGCACAAAAAGAATCCACCAAAGGGGGGAAACGACGCGGGCGCGCCACGCAGTCAAGCCGCCGCGGACGGGCCGAGCCAGTGGTCGGCGAAGTCCGCCAGGTCCTGGTGCACCGAGCGGACGAGCTTCAGTTCCTCACCGAAGTTCGGGCTGCCGTTGGGCGCGCGCAGCACCAGCGCGGTATGGACCTCGGTCGGCATGCCACGCATGTAGGCGATGTAGTCGTCGACGAAGGCCACCGGCCGAAGCGCCAGGATGGCATCCGCCTTGGGGCTGCGCTGGCCCTCTGCATGGCCGGTGGCCACCACGCGGCGGATCGGGAAGCCCAGAGCCTTGAGGTTGCGCAGACGCGCCGACTGGAAGCGCTCTTGCAGCGCGGTGACACAAACCAGTTCGTAGCCGGCTTCGTCCAGGCGGTGGCAGGCCTCGACGGCGCCGGCGATGGCGGGCAGGCTTTCCCACATCTCGGGCCGCTCGAACTGCGCGCGCAGCAGCAGGCGCTGCTCGGCATCGATGGGCTCCACGGCCCAGCGGTCCGCCGGCCAATAGGCCTGAGGGTCACGTTCGACCAACGCCACACCAAAGGCCTGCTGCCAGGCGCGGGCATAGCCGATGTGCAGGTCGACGAGGACGCCGTCGGCGTCGAGGGCGAGGATGGGACGGGTCATGCCTGAACTGTATCGGCTCGCCACGGCGGCGCGATGCCCGCCACGATGACGCGGCCGGCCGACCGGACCGAGATGATGCCCAAGACCGCACGAAGCGCCTGCCTGACACTGTTGCTCGCCATTGGCCTGGCCGGGCCGGCCCGGGCGCAGCCGACCGAGACACCGCTCCCGGCTCCGGGGACTTCGGCCCACCGTTGGGGCGCGGAGGTCTGTGTTATCCGCGTGCCGGTGGCCGACTGCATGGCCGCCGGCGGCATTCAGCTCGACCGGCCGCTGGTCGAGGGGCGTGACATCGCCCGGTTGCGCTGGACCATCGACACGCCAAGCTTCACGTTCGCGAACGTCTGCGCTGTGCATCGACGCACCGGAAGACGAATTCGAGGTCCAACCGGCGGAAGCACCGAACGAGTTGCAGGCGCACAACCACAACGCGATCATGGGCGAGTTCCTGTACGCCCACACGCTCACGGTCCAGGGCTGCCGGCCGGTGCAGGGTTGGGTGCGCAAGGCGGCATTGTGGGCGCCGCGGCAGCGCCTGCTGTCCACTCGATTGCGGACGTGCCCGAAGGCGAAGGCCAAGGTGCTCTTGCGGCGCTGTCGGTCTGCATCGATACTGCGACGAAATCGCCAGTTCCGGATCGCTGGCCCTGTGGCCTCGTACGGCAACGCGATCGCGCAACAACGTCTGACAGCGAGGAGGCCAGCTTGGATAAGTTCATTGCATGGGCAGCGCCAGGGCTCCTGCTGAGTGCGGCACTGGCGAGCTGCGCACAACCAAGGCGGCCCGATGCGCCACCGCCCGGATTGGCGGCCGAACGGTGCACGCCGGGCATCTGCGAACTCAAGGTCACTGTCACCAATTGCCACAGCGCCACAGGCATCACCGTCGACAAACCGCTCGTCGAAGCGACGAGTGCGGTGAACATGCGCTGGACGATCGTCACACCCGGATTCGAGTTCGACATCGACGGCATCCGGTTCGACCCCGCCAATCCGCAGTTCGAGCGGCAACCTAGCCCGCGTCGAAATGAATTTCGTATCCAGAACAAGAAGTCCCGGGATGGCGACTTCTATTACTTCATTCATGTGAAGGGCTGCGAAGTCGCCGATCCTTGGGTCAGGAATACGCGGTAGTTAGGAACATCAGGAGACAGGGAAATGCATGCACTTGCAAACTTGGTGCGCGCCGCCAGTATCTGCGGGATCGGTCTGGTCTTGGCGGGCTGCAGTGCCACCCGCCCGCCGGGTCCACCCGGGTCTTTGGCCGCCACGCCGTGTCCCAAGGAGAAATGCGACCTGGAGATCACGATCGTCGGGGACTGCAAGAAAGAAGGGGCGATTTTCGTCAAACCCGAGTACGTGTCGGTCAGCGACCAGGACAACATCATGCGCTGGCGAATCGTCACGGCCGGCTATGAATTCGACCAGAGAACCGGTATAGATTTTTCCTTCTTCGCACCATTCCAAAGACTGGGTAGCTCCGACCCAACGGTGTTTCGCGTACTCAACAAGAACGACGAGGGGACAAGCGATCACAAGTACGACGTGAACATCAAGGGCTGCAAACGCTTTGATCCCTGGGTACGCAACACCAGATAGCCTACCCCCACACCGAGCGCAGTCGGGAGTCAAGCAATAGCGATCATTGCACGCAGTCTTTCCAATGCCATTCCGAGTTCGGATGCACTGCCGGCGCCTACCGCGCCGGCGGTTTCTTCGGCTACCGCAACCGCGCGTCGCGCGGCTTCGTCGTTTCCTGCCAAATGGGCTGCCTCGGCTCGGCTGCACATCAAGATCGCCAGGCCGACCCGATCGAGGGCTGCCTCGAGCAGCGCCTGCCCGGTGTCAAGGCATCCCGCGGCCTCGGTGTGGCGGCGTTCGCGGGCATGGAGCCGTCCCAGGTAGCCGAGAAACTGTCCCTCCAGGTATCGGTTCTCCAAGACACGGGCCAACGCGACCGCCGCCTCGTAGTGCGACCTCGCGATCGAACGGCGATCCGTGTTTTCATAAACGATGCCCAAGTTGCACAGCGCCACCGCTTCGGCCAACGCATTGCCGCAATCGCGAACAACCGCGAGCGCACGTTCGAGGCTGCTCTGGGCCGCGGCGTTGTCGCCCAGCAATTGCTGCAGCATCCCCATGTTGACCAGGGTGTTGCCCTGCAGACTCCGGTCATCGGTGGCATCGGCCGCGGACAGTGCCGCGCTGTGGTGTTGCAGCGCCTCATTCATTCGGCCGGCCTGCGCGCACAGCACCGCCAGGTTGCCGTAAGCGGCGCCCTCGCGCCACCGATCGCCGATCGACACGGCGCGATCGATCGCAGCTCGGGTCAGGCACTGCGCGTCGTCCGGCCGACCTTCGGCCTCTGCCAAGCTGCCCATGCTGGTCAGGACATCGACCTCGAGGTCCCCCAGACCGATTTCCCTTGCAGCCACGAGCGCCGCTTCCAGCCGCTCGCGCGCCTGGGCGGCGCGCCCCAATGTGATGTCGAGATCGCCCAGCTTGCGCAAGGCGCGGGCTTGCCCGGCCTTGTCGCCGCTGGCAGCGAACAGGGCTGCCGCAGTCTCGAGATGCTCATAGGCTTCGTTGCCGCGCCCACAGTGCTGCAAGGCATCGCCTGCAATCCAGCTGACACGGGCACGCTGCGCGGTGTCGCCCCGCGAGAACTTCAGTATCTTCCGCGCGAGCTCCGCCGCTACGCGGAAGGGCCCTCGCTGCTGCAAGCCGGCCCAACTGCGTTCCAGCAGATTGACCACCATTCCGGCGTCGCCTGTGGCTTCGACCCGCCGCAACGCGGCCATGCAGTTCTCGATCTCCGCGCGGGCCTGGACGACATTCCCGTCGCGCGAGCCGTAGTACTCAGCATGCCGAAGCTCGACGGCGGCGACGCCCGAATGGTCATTGGCAAGCTCACGCATCCGCTCCGCCGCATATTCCTGGACGCTGACCAGTAGGCTGTAGCGCGCCGCGGCCACACGTTGCACCAGCGACTTGTCGACCAGCGCCTGAAGCACGTCCAGCGTGAGCGCCCGTCCGTCCGACGCCGGCAGCTCGAGCACGAACTCCGCAGCGTCAATCGTGAACCCACCCTCAAAGACAGACAGCTGCGCCAAGGCCGACCGTTCGATATCGCTCAAGAGGTCCCACGACCAATCGAAGGTGGCGCGCAGCGTTGCCTGGCGGTCATGCCGTCCTCCCCTTGCGGCGAGCATCGACAGACGCCGATCCATGCGCGCGAGCAGTTCCCTCGTCGACATCGCCCGCACCCGTGCCGCGGCGAGCTCGATCGCAAGCGGCAAGCCATCGAGAAGCCCGACCAGCGATGGAATCGCCGCAGCATCGTCCGCACAGGACGCGTAGTTCAGCCGGGCCGAGGCGGCGCGACGCTCGAACAACACGCGCGACTCCTGCGGACTCAATGGCGCCAACGCCAGCGCGTCCTCCCCCGGCAGGCCGAGGACCTCGCGCGTCGTGACGACGAATCGCGCCTGCTGCGCACGGTCCAGCCATCGCCCGATCGTTTCGCCAGCGAGGCGCACCACCTGTTCGAAGTTGTCGAGAATGACCAGACAGTTGCCACGACCCGCGATCGCATGTCCGAGCTGCTGCACCGGATCGCCCGCCCCGAGTTCCGCGTCCAGGCCTTGTGCGACCGCCTGGACAATGCCATCGATATCGCGCGCAGCCGAGAGGTCGCAAAACCAGATTCCACCCGGAAAGTCGCCAAGCCAGATCCAGCCGAAGCGTACCGCCAGCCGGGTCTTGCCGCTGCCGCCAATGCCGAGCACAGACACCAGCCGTGCGCCATCGTCGAGGCGGCGCGCCAGCGCAGCGAGTGCGTCGTGCCGGCCGACGAAAGCATCGCGCTGCGCAGGCAGGCTGTGGCGCACCTCGCGCAGCGGCAGCCACAGCTCGTCGCGTCGCACCACACGGTAGACCTTGGCCGAGTCCGGCGGCGGCGTGAACGGCGCCCGCTCATCGCCGGCCTCGAACAGCTCGACAGGCTCGGCGATGCCCTTGATGCGCCAGAAGCCGTGCGACTGCACGCGCAGCGCGGTCTCGCCCAACGCGCTGCGCGCCTCGGCGGTGAGCAGCGTCTGCCCTCCCAACGCCAGCGACATCACGCGCGCGGCGATCGGCTTGGCGATGCCCTCCACTTCCAGCGGCTTGGCACCATGGGCCACGTCCTCGGGCGAGTTGGCGCGCAGGATCACGTCCCCCACATGCAAGCCGGCCCGCGCCGTCAACGGCACCCCAAGGCCCGCGACTGCACCGTGGTAAGCCAGCGCATAGCCCAGCGCGTCGGTCGCCTGCTCGAACAGCATCAGCATGCCGTCGGTCTTGTCGATCTCGCGCCCACGCCAGGCGCGCAGCAGGTCGCGTGCCACGCGGTCGTGCGCGGCACCCAGCTCGGCCGCGGCGGCATCACCCAGGCGCTCGGCGAGTTGGGTGCTGTCGACCACGTCGGTCAGCAAGAGGGCGCGTTTTTCGCTCATCGGCGCGCCGAATGTATCGCGACCGACGGCGCCGCGGCAACGCGCCGGCCGGGCCACTTCTGCTACCTTGCGGTTTCCCCTGGAAGGAGATGTCATGGTCTACGAACACTTGATCGTCGAGAAGGCGGGCGCGGCCGATTGGGTCACGCTGAACCGCCCGGAGCAGCTGAACACGCTGAACCCGCAGCTGCTGCGCGAGCTGAATGACTACTTCGGCGCGCTGGAGCGCAACTATGCGGTGCGCGTGGTGGTGCTCAAGGGCGCGGGCCGCGCCTTCTGCGCCGGCCTGGACATGAAGGCCAGCGGCAGTGCGCCCATCGGGGCCGACACCGACGCGATGCTGCGCAGCCAGCGCGAGTTCAGCGGCCTGGTGATGCGCATGCGCCGCTGTCCGCAGCCGGTCATCGGCCTGCTGCACGGCCACGCCGCCGGCGGCGGCTTTTCCATCGCGCTGGGCTGCGACGTGCGCATCGCCGCCGCGGGCACGAAGATGAACTGCGCCTTCATCAAGATCGGCCTGTCGGGCTGCGAGATGGGCGCCAGCTACCACCTGCCGCGCCTGGTGGGCAGCTCGGTCGCGGCCGAGCTGCTCTACACCGGTCGCTTCATCGATGCCGAGCGCGCGCTGCGCGTCGGCCTGGTGTCCGAGGTGGTGCCGCTGGAGCAGTTGGAAGCCGCCGGCCAGGCCTTGGTAGACGACATGCTGGCCACCGCGCCGCTGGGCCTGCGCCTGACCAAGGAGTGCTTCTGGGCCGCGGTGGACGGCAACGACCTGCCCAGCGTCATCGCCATGGAAGACCGCAACCAGGTGCTCACCGTGGCCAATGGTGACCTGGCCGAGGGCATGCGCGCTTTCCTGGAAAAGCGCAAGCCAGAGTATTCGACCCCCCCGTAGCGCCTTCGGCGCTCCCCCCAGGGGGCGCCACCTGCGGCCCGGCGAAGCCGGTTCCGCGATGGCCGCGGGAGTATGTCGGTACGGTGCGTCCGGCGCAGGCTCTACAACCCGGCGTCAGTCGACGAACACTGCGGGGCGTTTTTCCAGGCGCGCCTTGACCGCTTCCACCTGCTCGGCCGCGCCGATCAGCGCCGCCTGCTCGGTGCTCTCGGCCAGCAGCATGGCCTTGGCATCGGCCTGCTGCGCCAGGTCGAGCAGCCGCTTGGCGGCACGCATGGCCTTGGGCGGCCGGGCGGCGATCTCGCGCGCCAGCGCCAGCGCGTCGGCATAGGGGTCGGCACTGAGGTGCGTGGCCAGGCCCAGCTGCTGGGCTTCGCTGCCGCTGAAGACGCGGCCGGTGTAGGTCAGCTCGCGCGCCACGTCGTCGCGTACCAGGTGGCGCAGCAGCGCCATGCCGCCCATGTCAGGCACCAGGCCCCAGTTGATCTCCATGATCGACAGCTTGGTGTCCGCCGCCATGAAACGGATGTCGGCGGCCAGCATCAGCTGGAAGCCGCCGCCGTAGGCCACGCCGTGCACCGCGGCGATCACCGGTACCGGCAGTTCGCGCCAGACCATCACCGTGTGCTGCGGCGGGTTCGATCCGCCGGGCGTGCGCTCGCCCTGCAGCAGACGAGCGCCGCCGCGCTGGCCCGACGCCATCTTGCCGAAGTTGGCGGTGTCCAGCCCGGCACAGAAGGCGCGGCCCTCGCCGGACAGCACCACCGCACGCACGCCCGGCATGGTCTTCAGCCGCTCACCGGTCTGGCGCAGCGCCTCGAACATGTCGTCGTCGAGCGCGTTCATCTTGTCGGCGCGCACCAGGCGCACATCGGCCACGCCTTGCTGCAATGTCAGGCGGATGCGGTCTTCCATGGAGTCATTCCTTTTTGCTGCTGTGAAAGGGGCGTCGGGTTCCTTGCGCCTGCGGCGCGCCCGCCAGCTGGTCCAGGCCGGCCAGGAACTGCGCAATGTCGATCGGCTTGGTCCAATAGTCGTCGAAGCCCGCGTCGCGGGCCCGCTGCACGGCATCGGGCATGGCATTGGCTGACAGCGCAATGATGCACGACGGCAGTTGCCGGGCACGCAGGCGGCGCAGCAGCTCGTGACCGTCCATGTCGGGCAGCTGCATGTCCACCAGCACCAGTTCGGGACGCTGCTGCAGCGCCTGCTCGATGCCGCTGCGCCCGTCGGCGGCAACCTGCAGCGCCACGTTCGGCCGCAGGCCGACCAGCTCGCGCACCAGCATCACGTTGACCGGGTTGTCCTCGACGTACAGCACCGACAGCGCGCGCTCGTGTGCGGCTTCGCCTTCGCCAGCATCCGCCGGCGCCGGCAGGGCGCCGGCCTGGGGCGCGGCAGGCAGCCAGACGCGGAACTCGCTGCCTTCGCCGAGGCGGCTTTGCTGCTGCAGCCGCCCGCCCATCAGGCGCACCAGGTGGTGCACCGTCATCAGGCCGATGCCGCGGCCTTCGATGCCTTCGCGTTCCGCGCCGAGGCGGTTGAAAGGCTCGTACAGGTGCGCCTGCTGCTCCGGGCTGAGGCCGCGGCCGGTGTCGCGCACCGCCAGCTCCCAGCCGGGCGCCCCGTCGACCACCAGGCGGCGCAGGTCCAGGCGGACCTGGCCGCCGGGACGGTTGTACTTGATCGCGTTGCTGATCAGGTTGGCCAGCACCTGGCGCAGCCGGCGTGCGTCGGCCAGCACCCAGCCTCCGCTCGGGGCCACGCGCAACTTCAGCTGCCGTTCGGCGGCCATCGGCGCCAGCCACTGCCGGACTTCGTCGACGGCCTCATCGAGCGCGATCGGCTGCAGCGCCACGGGCAGCGAGCCGGCCTCGACGGCGCTCAGGTCCAGCACCTCGTCGATCAAGGACAGCAAGTGCGTGCCGGCCGAGCGGATGCGCGACAGGCGTTCCAGCTGCGGCGGGTCGAGCCGGTCGGCGGCCTCGTGCGCCAGCAGCTGTGCGAAGCCGAGCATGGCATTCAGCGGCGTGCGCAGCTCGTGGCTCATGCGTGCCAGGAATTCCGACTTGGCACGGCTGGCGCGCTCCGCCGCCTCCACGTCGCGCAGCGCGGCCTCGGCGCGGCGGCGCTGCGTGACGTCCCAGTTCAGCCCGACCATGCGCACGGCGCGGCCGCTGTCGTCGCGTACCGCGCTGCCGGTGCTGGCCAGCCAGCGCATCGAGCCGTCCGGCCAGCGCACCTCGAACTCGTAGGCATAGGGCTCCGAGTCTTCCAGGTGGCGCTGGATGCGCTGGCGGCGTTCGGCCAGCGCCTGCGGCAGCATGATCTGCTCATCGATCTCGCGCGGTGTGCGCGGGTCGTCGCCTTGCAGTCCGCGCAGCCTATACATCTGCTCTTCCCAGATCACGGTCCCGGTGGCCAGGTCGCGCTCCCAGATGCCCACGCCGGCAATCTGCGTGGCCAGCTGCAGGCGCTGCTCCTGCAGGCGCAGCGCCTGGTCCAGCGCGCGCTGCTGCGTCACGTCCACGTGGATGCCGTGCAGCACCGTGCGGCCGTCGCGCTGGTCGCGCTGGCTGCGGCAGACCACCCAGCGCAGCGACCCGTCGGGCTGCACGATGCGGAAGCTGGTCTCGAAACCCGCACTGCCCGAGCGTCGTGCGCGGCGCCGCTCCTCGGCCACACGCGGGCGGTCGTCCTCGTGCACGCGCTCACCCATCCATTCGCGCAGCGGCGGGGCAGGCTGCGACTCGGGCAGCCCGTAGATGCGGAACATCTGCGCGTTCCATTCGACGCGCTCGGCCTCGCCCTCGCCCGGGTTCTCGATTGACCAGACGCCGACGCCGGCCGCTTCGGCGACGAGCTGGATGCGCCGCGCCAAGCCCTGCGCGCGTTCACGTTCTGCGATGCGCTCGGTCTGGTCGAGGGAGACGCCGGTCAGGGCGATGGCTCGGCCCTGTTCGTCGCGCACGGCGACGCGTCGTGTCAGCAGATGGCGATACCTGCCGTCGGTGTGCAGATAGCGTGTCTCGACATCGACCACGCCCTCGGTGGCCACCGCCTGCTCGGCGGCCCGCAGCACGGCGGGCCGGTCGTCGGGGTGTGCCAGCTCGCGCATCTCTGCCAGGCTCAGGCCCTGCGCGCTCGGCTCGAGGCCGGTGAAGCCGAAGCCTGTGTCGTTCATGTCGATGCGCTGCTCGCGCAGGTCGATGCGCCACACCGAGATCTTGGCCAGCTCCAGCGCCTGGGCCAGCTGCGCACTGACGGCCTGCTGCGCACGCACCCGGGCGGCGCTTTCAGTGTCGTCGATGATCACGCCGAGCATCGTCGCCGGCCGGCCATCGGCCCCGTTGCGCACCTCGGCCAGCGCCTGCACGTCACGCTGCCGGCCGTCCGGCCACAGCAACCGATAGCGGGTCTCGTAGCGCCCGGCCTGCTGCAGGGCCTGCAGGTGGTGGCGCCGCAGCGGCTCGCGGTCGTCGGGATGCACACGCTGCAGCGCCTCCTCGAAGCTGGGCGGCTGCAGCATCGGCTCCAGCCCGACCATGCGGAACATGTTCTTGTCCCACCAGCCGCGGCCGCTGCGAGCATCGCGCTCGACGAAGGCGATGCGGCCGAAACCCTGCATCAGCGCCAGCTTGTCGGCCGCCTCGTGCCGCCCCCCGCCGAGCGCCGGCGCGAGCGCGTCCTGCGGCTGCAGCCACAGCAGCCAGCGCGGCGGCACGGCCACCGCGCGGTAGCGCAAGGACAAGGCGCCGAGGGCCAGCTGCCCTTCGGCGGGGGCCGGCTCATGGGCCAACCAATCCTGCGCCAACGCCTGCCAAGCTGGTTCGAGCAGCTGCGCATCCAGCGCCCATTCAATGCCCGCGCGGTTCAGCCGCCACCGCGGCTGGCCCGCGTCGCGCCACAGCTCCAGCGCCGGACAGGGCGCGTCGTGCCAGATCGGAGCCAGGTCGGTCATGGGCGGCGGGGTCGTCGGTGGAGTGCCAGGATCATTATCGGGCGCCGGCCCGCGCCGTCACCGTGGGCGGCTAGACTGGACCGGCCGCCACAAGACCGCGCCACGCACCCACGACATGACGATGGAACACTTCGATGTGCTGGTGGTCGGCGCCGGCCTGTCCGGCATCGGCGCGGCGGCGCATCTGCGCAAGCAGTGTCCCGACCGCAGCTTCGCCATCCTGGAAGGGCGCGAGCGCCTGGGAGGCACGTGGGACCTGTTCCGCTACCCCGGCGTACGCTCGGACTCGGACATGTACACGCTGGGCTACTCCTTCAAGCCCTGGGAGCAGCCCAAGGCCATCGCCGACGGAGCGTCGATCCTGAAGTACATCCAGGACACCGCGCGCGAGCACGACCTGGCGCGCCACATCCGCTACGGGTTGCAGGTCAAGCGCGCCAGTTGGTCCACGGCGGACGCCGCCTGGACGGTGGAGGCCGAGCGCGCGGGCACGAACGAGACCGTGCGCCTGCGCTGCAACTTCCTGTTCATGTGCAGCGGCTACTACCGCTATGACGCCGGGCACCTGCCGCACTTCGAAGGCCGCGAGCGCTTCGGCGGGCGCATCGTGCACCCGCAGTTCTGGCCCGAGGACCTGGACTACGCGAACAAGCGCGTGCTGATCATCGGCAGCGGAGCCACCGCGGTGACGCTGCTGCCGGAGATGGCCAAGACCGCCGCACACGTGACCATGCTGCAGCGCTCTCCTACATGGATGGTGGCGCGGCCGTCGGAGGACGCGCTGGCCAACCGCCTCCGCCGCTGGCTGCCGGCGAAGGCGGCCTATGCAATGACGCGCTGGAAGCGGGTACTGCTGGGCATGTACTTCTTCAGCCTGTGCCAGCGCAAGCCGGAGAAGGTGAAGTCGCTGCTGCTCGGCGGCGTGCGTGCCTACCTCGGCCCCGACTACGACGTGGCCAGGCACTTCACGCCGCACTACAAACCCTGGGACCAGCGGCTGTGCCTGGTGCCCGATGGCGACTTCTTCCTGGCCATCCGCAGGAAGAAGGCCTCGGTCGTGACCGACCAGATCGACTGCTTCACCGAGACGGGCCTGATGCTGAAGTCGGGGGAGGAACTGCCCGCCGACCTGGTGGTCACCGCCACCGGGCTGGAGCTGAAGGTGCTTGGCGGGCTGCAGCTCAGCGTCGACGGCCAGCCGGTCGATCTGGCGCAGACCGTCAGCTACAAGGCCATGATGTACAGCGGCGTGCCCAACCTCGCCGTGTCGATGGGCTACACGAACGCCTCATGGACGCTGAAGAGCGACCTGAGCTGCGAGTACGTCTGCCGGCTGTTGAACCATATGCGCGACCAGGGCCAGCGCCAGTGCACGCCGACGCTGACCGATGCGTCGATGCCGCGCGAACCGTGGAGCGATTTCACGTCAGGTTATGTGCAGCGTGCGGCCCACCTGTTCCCCAAGCGCGGCACGGTGGCGCCGTGGAAGCTGAAGCAGAACTACATCCACGACCTGCTGACGCTGCGCTACGGCAAGGTGGACGACGGTGCAATGGTGTTTTCGAGCCCGACAGTCCGCCGCAACGCCCAGCCCGCCACCGTGGCATAGCTCAAGCCGGCGCGGCCTGCCGCAGCACGGCCAGGTAGCCGGGCTGCACTTCCATGCGCGCGGTGATGCCGCGCTGCTGCAGCAGCGCATGCGCCTGGGGCAGCTTCCAGCACGGCACCTGGGTGAATAGGTGGTGCTCGAGATGGAAGTTCACCCAGTACGGCGCCAGCAGCGCGCGCTCGACCAGGTTCGCCTGCGTGGTGCGCGCCTGGCGCAGCGGGTCGGCCTGGTCGCGACCGACCAGCGCATGCTCGGCAATGTTTCGGATGCGCGTGACCAAGGGTAGCCAGGTGGCCATCGGCAACAACCACATCAGCAGCCACACCCACCAGAAGCCGGCAGCGGCGAAGACTGCGAAGCCCAGCGCGTTGCCGATGACGAAGCGCCAGCCGCGCACCAGTTCCTGCGACTGGCGCTGCAGCGGCGACGTCTTGACCGACGCCGCCAGCAGCGGCGCAATGCGCTGCTTGGAGAAGGTCTGCCCGCTCAGGTCGCGCAGCAACTTGCGCTTGAGCGACGCGCGCGAGATCGGGAACGGCGCCGACAGGCCCAGGTCCGGATCCTCGGCCTGCTGCACATAGCGGTGGTGTTGCAGATGGTAGGGCCGGTACTCGCCCAGCGAGGACGAGCAGAACCATCGCGCCACGGCATCGTTGATGCGCCGGTCGGGGTGCAGGAGGCCGTGCGCGGCGTCGTGCATCAGGATGAACAGGCCCAGTTGCCGAGTGCCGATGATCAGCACCGCCAGCGGGATCGTCACCGGCCACAGCGTGCCCATCACCATGGCCAGGCCGATCACGCCCCAGCAATGCGCCACCAGCCACAGCCCGCGCCAGCGCGAGCGCGTGGTCAGTGCGCGCCATTCGTCGGGGCTGAAGAACTGCGCCGGGTCGGCACGCGGGGCGACGGCCATGCTCAGCCCTCCGCCTGCACCCGCGCGCGGTGCAGAGACCACTCGCCCGGCACGCCCTTCAATGCGTGGGTGCCGCAGTCCTCGAAGCCGATGCCTGAGCCGGCCACCAGGTCGCGGGCCGTGCTCGACACCCAGACCTCGCCGTGGCCGGCCTTGGACATCACCCGTGCGCCGATGTGCACCGCCATGCCGCTGACCTTGTCGCCCAGCGTTTCGACCTCGCCGGTGTGCAGCCCGGCGCGCAGGGTGATGCCCAGGGCCTGCAGGCCGCGCACCATGGCATCGGCGCAGCGCATGGCGCGCGCCGGGCCGTCGAAGATGGCGAAGTAGCCATCGCCGGCGGTGTCGATCTCGCGGCCGCGGAAAGCGTCGATCTGCACGCGGCACAGCGCGTGGAAGCGCTGCAGCAGGTCGCGCCAGGCGCGGTCGCCGAGCTCGCCGGCCAGTTCGGTGGAGCCCACGATATCGGTGAAGAGCACGGTGGACAAGAAGCGCTGCGGCGCGTGCGTGCTCTCACGCGCACCCTCAGCGAGCGCGAAACCGACCACGGCATCGACGATGGCCTCCATGTCGCCTTCGAAAAGCAAATGGTCCTCTCCCGGCAGTTCCAGGTACACCGCATCGGGCACATGGTCAGCCAGATAGCGGCCGTTGCCGCAGCGCACGACCCGGTCGCCGCGCCGCTGGATGATCAGGGTGGGCCGGCGGATCTGCGGCAGTATCGCGCGCACGTCGATCTGGTCGTTGGCGATGATCAGCCGGCGCATCGCGCTCGGTGAGGCCGTCTGGCGCTCGAAACGTGCCAGACGCTCGCAGAACGCCCCATCGCCCGAGCGGCTGGGCGCGAACAGCGGTGCGGATGCCACGGTGCCCCAGCCAGCGGCCACGCCAAGCAGCACGCGCTCCAGCGGGGGCATGTGCGGATAGTCCGGTGCGCGACAGAAACGTGCCATCGACGCGACCATGACCAGCCGCTCGACCAGGGCGGGATAGGTGGCCGTGTACAGCGCCCCCATGGCGCCACCCTCCGAGTAGGCGAAGAGCACCGCCTTCGTCGAAGCCGCGGCCTGCATCACCGCACGCACGTCGTCCATGCGCTCTTCGAGCGTGGGCACACCTTCGAAGCGGTCGGACAGGCCCTGGCCGCGCTTGTCGAAGCAGATGACGCGGAAGCT
>Ga0316601_100000400_pt1 | contig 18143 bp, 13 predicted proteins | sample OWC_soil_day5_no_FD_207663 | JGI IMG/M metagenome (GOLD analysis project Ga0316601, IMG submission 207663) | Wetland soil microbial communities from Old Woman Creek delta, Ohio, United States - OWC_soil_day5_noCT | ecosystem: Environmental > Terrestrial > Soil > Wetlands | place: USA: Ohio... | reverse complement strand
TAAAGATAATATTTTTCTTTCATGACCGTTCAGGTCATGAAATTACGCACACGCGTTCAATTGCTTTCTAACTCACTGCTGACCATCTCGGATACCATTTCTTCAAACGTCGTAGTTGGATGCCAATCTAAGACGCGCTGTGCCTTACTGGAATCTCCGTGTAAGACTTCGACTTCTGTTGGCCTAAAGTACACAGCATTCACCTTTACGCGTATAACTCCGTTTTGATCAATGCCGACTTCATCTATGCCTTCGCCTGTCCATGAAATGCGTATATTAACATTTTTAAAAGCTTCTTCGACGAATTGGCGAACAGACCATGTGTAGCCAGTGCTTATCACGAAATCGTCGGGTTCTGGTTGTTGGAGCATTTGCCACATGCAGATGACGTAATCGCGAGCATGTCCCCAGTCACGTAAGGCGTTCAAGTTACCGAGTTCAATATAGTCAAGTTTTTTACGTACGATGTCTGCTACTCCTTTGCATATCTTTTTGGTAACGAACATATCTCCTCGACGGGGGCTTTCATGATTGAATAGAATCCCATTGACGGCGAATATACGATAAGCCTCTCGGTAATTGCGCATCATCCAATATGAACATAGTTTTGATATAGCATATGGAGATCTAGGTTGGAATCGAGTATCTTCATTTTGAGGAGGAGGCGAGTCACCATATAGTTCGCTGGTTGATGCTTGATAAATTTTAATAGAAGGATCTATAGCGCGAACTGCTTCTAATAATTCTGTTACAGAAGTAGCATTTGAATCACATGTATATCTTGGCATATCAAATGATGCTTTGACAAATGATTGAGCAGCCAAATTATAAATTTCAGTTGGTTTTATTTGTTTGATGAGACCTGCTATCGATTGTGTCATATCTCCATAGTGCAGATGAAAGTCAGGTATGTCTATAAGATGTCGAATGCGCTGTTTGTTATCTACTGAAGAATGTCTAAGTAAACCATGCACTATGTATCCTTTTGATAATAAGAATTCTGATAAATAACTTCCGTCTTGACCACCAACACCGGTGATTAAAGCTATTTTTTGGAGTTGAATTTCAATACACATTTTTTCTAAAAAAGATAGTCTTAAAAGAAAAACATCAAAAATGTACTGGTGTATTTTTTTTAAATAAATCAAAATGAATAAAGTGCAAGATAGTATAATTTTAAAATTATTAGATCAACCTTTTAGATACAACCAAACAAATGTATTAACTCAAACCAATCGTTCCATATTTCCATTCAACGATTGGTTTCGAGGAGAGTACTTGTCTGAAATACCAATCGTTGCTGAAAGAGAGGCGGGATTTAGACCTATTGTGTCTCTACCACCGTCTACACAAGGACTTGTTACCCCATATCCTCAACATTGTTTTAGAGTTGGTGTTAAAACCAAATACCCCTGTTACCCAGAGTGTATACATGCACATAAAAGAAGCGACGTCACTTTACAAAGATTCGGAAAAGTATTTTTGTACTCTTAATGCTCACAACTAAAAATGGAAATCAAATTTAATATAATTGACGACAGTAATATTAACTTATTATTCGATTTTGTGAAACAGATCAAATCTAACCATTTCAGATATTTCAAATCGAATTGTTGCGAATTTATTCGCGACAGAATTAAAAACCACGTAATTACTGTCATTCTGACAGCAAACTCATCAAGCCAAATAATCGGATATGCACATTTAGATCAAGATTTTAAAATTTGGTTTGGGATTTATATATTAGAAAATTATCAATCGCAAGGTTATGGAAATAAACTAATCAATTATATGATCGAATACTGTAAACATCATCAAATTGACGAAATATACCTTTCCGTTGACAAAGACAATGAAAAAGCAATTAAAATGTACAAACGACACAACTTCAAAGATGTTTCTGAAGATAAAGGTGTTATATTAATGAATAAAAACATGACTTAAGAATTACTAAAATTTTACTTAAATGTTGAGTTGTGAAGAAACTGTAAGAAATTTGAGATGTAGTAGTAAATATGAAAAAGGGGTTTGCGAGGGAGAAAAATGGCTGTCTATTTTCACCAATTCGTATATTCTGAAAGAAGAGCTCGCTCTGTGTCATTATTGGATGGGCAATATAGAGCGCAGTTTGGAATTAGTACAAGATATTGAGGAAAGACGCAATTACGACGCCCCCTTCTTAGAAAGACTGATGTTTAATAAACGCATGTATATACGCGCCTTACAGCGTACAAGCAAATTCAAACCAAGTCACTTTAGCATTCCATTTTCCACTATACCTCTCATTACCTTCTCCATTACCTCGTGTAAGAGACTCTCTCTCTTCAGTCGTACAATCGACTCCTTCATTAATAACTTCGCAGACCTCCATTTAATCCACAGATGGATATGTGTAGATGATAATTCTTGTGAAGAAGATAGAAAAGACATGCAAGAGCGTTATCCCTTTTTTGAATTTATATTGAAGAATGAGCAAAATAAAGGACATATTAAAAGTATGCAAATTATAACAAATATCGTCAAAACTCCATATTTGATACACGTAGAAGATGATAGAGAGTTGATGATAAAAAAAACTTTTGTAAGAGATATGATTGAGATTTTTGAAGACGATTGTCAAATAGGCCAGGTTTGTTTCAACCACAATTACGCTGAAACAGCTGATGAAGACATAAAAGGAGGGATATTAGTGCAGACGAAGAGTCTCAACCCTCTATATTACTACATCCACGAATACTGTCCTACCGAAGAGCTGAAAATTGAGTTTGCGAAGAAATATGGACACGTGAAAACGTGCAACTACTACCCTCACTTCTCGCTGTCCCCCAGCATGATCAGAACCGATATTTTCAAGAAGGTGAGCTTTGAAGAAGAAGCATGCTTTGAGTTAAACTTCGGCTTCAGATATACACAAGCAGGGTTTAAGACAGCGTTTCTGCCTGGGTTCCATTTCCAGCATATAGGAAGACTAACCTCTGAGATATATGATCTGGAGAAGTATAATGCGTATGATTTAATAAATACAGATCAATTTGCACCGAAAATTAAGTATAAGTGTTGGATTATAAACCTAGAGACCCGAAAAGACAGGTTGGACAAAATTAATGCTCAACGTCATCTGTTACCGCCCTTCTCAGTGTTGAAAGCATATGATGGGAAGAGTCTCACCGTTTCTCCTCGTTTAAGATCGTTGTGTAGACACAACGATTTTAATATGAGAATGGGTGTTATAGGCTGCGCGTTGTCTCACATGAGACTGTATAAACAGTTGTTAGAAGAAGGGGAAGACGTAGATGGATATCTTATAATGGAAGACGATATAACGGTTTCAGACGAGTTTCTTCTAAAACTAAATCGAATATTTTCGTTCATTTCGGTTAAGCATATACACCCAGATGCAGTATTTTTCACATATATACTGGATTGGAGAAAAGGGTATAAAATAGAAACACCCTCAGGCCTTGTTCGTCAAACATATGAACAAATTAAAAATATATCGATTGGAGGAATGGGATGTTATTATGTTTCAAAACAAGGAGCTCGCAATATACTTAAAAGAATCGATACCTTAACCTTGGAATGTGCTATAGACGCAGTTCTTTACCGAATGTGCGATGAATACGAAGTGTATTTCACATTTCCATCAATAGCTTCGCAATTATCAGATCCGATATCCAACATTCAAGACGACTTTCATTACACATCACCCCTTTACGAAGAAAACCTCAAACAATCAGATTTCGCAAAACACGTCGTTTTCAATGACAATGGTGATGTGGATATCTTTGAAGAATTAGGAGAAAAGAGTTATGAATAAGCATTTAGCGAAAAATGACGTTTCAACCGACACATACAGACCAAACACCTAGCTTATCTTCAGACGAGTTGGAAGAGGCAAAGAAAAAATTATTTAACCCAATTAAGTTTCCTATGGTGAGACGTAAGTTTATCGACCCACCTCGTAATGGAGAGCCTCGATTTGCTTTGTTTTCGTATATAGATACGTTAGACAGTGAATTGCTGTCTTTTCTGAACGGGCTCTCGCTTACCGACGACGACAGAGCGAAACTAGAGAGTATAAAGAATAAGAAGATAAAAGGAGTTGCTAAGATAAGAGGCGCCTTCTACTCTCAAGAAGAGGCGGAGAAACGGGCGGAGGAGCTGATCAAAGACGTCGACTCCACCAATTCCATATTCACGTGTGTCATAGGCTCGCCCTTCCCTCTGGTTGCGTCTGGCTTCGCTGCCGAAACTTCGGAAATTGATTTGCAGCAACAAACTGAGCACGCCATCGCTCAGAACGTGAAGGACAAGAGGCAGAAGGAAAAGAAAGAGATGGAGGAGATTAGACAGCGCCAGGAAGAACTCGAGAAGGACATTTCTAAGCCCACTGATGAGGCGAACGAAGAAGAATACATCCAGCACAGAGTCAAACTTGCGCATCTCAGGTACGCAATTCAAGAACACTCGAAGAAAGGCCAAGAGTGCTTAGAGCTGGAGAGAAAGTGCGTCGAGTGGCTCGTCGAAATGAAGGGAAAACACCCTGAATTTGAAACCAGCTACCTACAGAAGTACATGAAGGCCCGCCGAGCTGCCGGTATCCCCGAGGTACACGACTTCGAGGGATTTATGAAGTACCTAAACGAGCCCATCGCGAAATAAGCAAGTCGTATTTCATGACTTCAGTCATGAAATTTCAAACTCTGAAGTTGAAGTCTTGGAGAGCTTCGAATTGGCAATTGTCATTAATCAGTTCAATTGCTAAACTGACATCTTTGTGTTGGACTGTGCGTCTATTTGAATTAATCGCTATTTTGTTTGCAGAGAAACACAGTTTATACAGCATGTACTCAAGCGCCAAGTGCAACGTTCTTATAGCGTTAAATGACCATTTGAAGTCGGACTTTTTTTTGATAAGTGCTTCGATAGGGGCTTTTGCAAGAGTGAAGCAATCGTGCTGCTGTTGATATTCTCTAATCTTACTGATAACATCTTTACGATTGGATATCTTACATTGCTTTATCTTTCCTATTGTTGGGTATAGAAAAACGAAACCTGTCTTTTCGAGTGCATTTAAGACATCGTCTTCAGAAATAGTCCTTCTTTTGGCGTATTCTGCGTATATAATGGCGTATCGAATGACAGAACTTAGATATTTCTCACCGATTTTTCTAAGCTGAAGATACACCATACTGTGAGTCCTGTAAACTCCCGCGCGATACGAAATTCTTTTTAGAGCCGAATCATTCATTTTTAATTATGAAAATTAAATTTGTCAAAACAAGCTTGTTTGCAGAATATCACCTTCTGATCGCCTTTCACACTCTTGTACCTTGGCACGAATATCTCCTCGTTGCATAAACTACAGTAAAGAGGCTTGATTGCATTAATCTCTTCTCGCAATTTTAAAAATAACCCTGGCGCCAACTCAACCCTCTTTTTCATCACAACCACCTCTTCATCCTCTTTTTCTTCAATTACCGCTTTGGGCGTCAGAGAACGCCATCTATCAAGCTCTTTCAAAAAATCTGATGAAAACTTTCGTCCCGTATACGGATTCAAATCCTGCCCAGACTTAACGGCTTCGCCTATCTTCGATCTCTCAAAACAGTAAGCACTTCCGTCTTCTTCGTAATACACGACATCTCTCGTATTTTCTGGACACATTAACTTCGTATCGGTCTTTAAAAGCTGAAACATCTTCTGAGGCGGGCTTTTTCTCCTTACTGTCGGATCAGTGTGCTCAAGCTGGGCGTAAAACTGGTTCTCAATCACTCTTCTGCGCTTTTCAATGTACTTATCGACATCATCCCTACTGCCGCTGCTAGGGTTCCTGTAGATCTCCGGCAACGTTTGATCGTATTCAAGTCGGATCAAGTCTTCTGGCTTGTAAAATTCATTTTGCACCCTAAAATGATGCACTTGAGGGTCAGTTATGAGCTGAGTGAGAAAGACGAGGACTCGGGACAAAGAGCGAGCTAATTCTTCGTTGTACAGTTGATTTGTAGTGGAAATGGATGCGAGGACGGGCTCGACGTAATGTTTGGGGAGGATGGGGTTGTCGCTTAACATATCACGGGCGACATCAAAAGAGCGGAGGGTGACAGGGTCGAACTTGGTGATCACGATATCTTTCCATTCTCGCAAAGAAGCTTTGAACATTTCTTCAGTCTCGAGTATAAGTCTAGTGCGACCGTCAGAGGTACGCGCGATGTACGCAACTTTTCCAGGTATGAAAGTCCTCTTATTCTCACAAGCATCTCTGTACCATTTCATACTCACGTTGTACCAGTTGTCGCGATTCTTCGAAGTAGTATAGCCGGGTATTTGGCCTTTAATTGCAAAACCTTGAATGAATAAAGGTGTGAATCGATGCATCCAAGGTGCTTGTTGGTATTCTAGTTCACATTTAGAAAGTATTTGACCTTTTCCGAATAAGAATTGTGTTCGTTGGGAGGGAGAATCTCGTGTGTCAAAAAGATTTTGCGGGTCAATAATTTGTAAAGGTTTTATCTGTCTAATTTGTTGTTCTTGCGGTGATAATCTTTTTGCTTTTTTAGGTAATCTATTTTTAATAAATTGTTTCGAAGAGTAAATATCATTTTGAACATGAGGTCTGTTTTTATATTCCCTGAAAAAAGACAATATATCATCATTCAAATCAGAGAATTCAACAAAAAAAGCTCTCGTCAATCTATATGGCATTTGACTTTTTAAATAGTTCATCATTATAACTAGATCTGTTTTATCTTGATTAGAATCAATAAAGTCGTTCATTTGATCATACATCAGTTCTTCCGGCAGAGTTGCAAAAATCGCAAAAGGATTTCGTTTATCAATAACTATTTTCATGCGAGGTTTTGCAACACGTCGCCTTGCAGCAATTCCTCGTGGTTTTTTCTTTTTAATGAGCTGTAAAACATTTACGTTTTGCATTTTTACTTACAATAATAATTTAACGTCTTCTGATAAAGACTGTTATTTCTGCTTAGTTAAAGTTGTTGACTAAGAACGACTTCCATAAAAATTGAATAATTGAATCTAAGAATAAACAAAAATTAAAAAATGAAACAAATGTTTATTTATAATTGGACTCTTGATTCTGATGAAATAGAACAAACTAGTATTCGAATATACGGTATTAATTCAATTGAAGGTCGTACTAAAAATATTTGTTTACGCGTTGATAATTTCACACCTTATATTTACATTGAACTTCCTATTTGTAAAGACATTAACATTGTCAAAAATATAGTCAGAAATAAGCTTAATGACAAAAAACTAGTCGTAAGCACAGCTACTCTCTATAGACAACATCTGTATAACAATAGAAACGTCGGAAATAACAAACTATCTTTTTTATTCTGTCAATGTAAATCTAGAATGTACATTGCTACGATCAAAAAAATCATGGAAAATGGCATTTCAATTCCAGGTCTCGGTATTACCAAACTAAACGTTCATGAAGATCAAGCTTCTCCCATTCTTCAACTTGCATCTAAACAAGATATACCAATGGCTGGCTGGATTAAATTCAAAGGAGATCAAATATGCGAAGAAGATCAAATAACTTCTTGCGACGAAGAGTATTCAGTAGATTGGAAAAAAATATACAAATGTTCTGATCTTGAAGACAATCAGTGTTCTAATCTTATTTGCCTGAATCCTAAATATTTAGCATTTGATATTGAAGTCAATTCAACTTTTATGAATCAAATGCCCATGGATAACCCAGGGGATTCTGTGTTTCAAATATCATGCATCATAAAAGATCCAGTAACACTTAATGAAAAAAAAATTCTTTTATCAATAGAAGCATCGGATATGGATTTAAGATGTTCTGAACTTTTAGAAGATATAGAAGTCAGAGTGTATGAAAAGGAGATAGATATACTGGATGCTTTTTTCGAGATAATCGAAGTTGAAAGACCTAACGTTATAACGGGGTTCAACATATTCGGCTTTGACATCGAATACATTATGAAGCGTGCCCATCGTTTAAAGGTGATGGACAAATTCCGATCTATAGGCTTTAACAAGTATAAATTGGCGCCGATTGAAATAATTAAATGGTCTTCTAAGGCTTACAACAATCAAGAATTTAATTTCATCAATTGGGAAGGCATTTTGCTTATAGATTTGCTACCTTTAGTCAGGCGCGATTACAAACTCGACACGTACTCACTCAAAAACGTGGCGAGTACGTTTTTGAAAAACGACAATAAAGACCCTGTGACAGCCAAGGACATTTTTCTCGCCTATCAAACACGAACTAAATTAGACATCGTTGGTAAATACTGCGTTCAAGACAGCAATATATGTATTCAACTCATTAAACACTTCAACTCATGGATAGCATTAAGCGAAATGGCCAAAGTGTGCAATGTTTCAATGTTCACTCTATACACTCAAGGACAGCAAATAAAAACTTACTCACAAGTTTACAAGTATTGCACTTCGCTTTCAAATGATCCAAATGTTGTGACTACAAACGGATATCAAACCAAAACTAACGAAAGATACACAGGCGCCTATGTATTCGAACCCATCCCTGCTTATTACCATAACGTCGTACCATTCGATTTTATGTCTCTGTATCCTTCGGTCATTATAGCCATGAATATATGCTACTCCACAATCGCAAACGACAATGTTCCGAGCAATGACTGCAATGTCTTTGAATGGGAAGACCACGTTGGATGCGAGCACGACCCAGTAGTTATCGAAACGCAGGAATTGACGCGTCGAATCAACGTTTTAGAAGCCGAGATCAAAGCGCTGATGACAAAGCGTGATTCGATGAAATCCGCTGCTGACAAAAAACTAATTCAGAACAGCATAAACCAGTTGAGAAACCTTCAAAAACCTATACGCAATAGAAGGTCAGATCTGTCCAAGTCAAAAGTCTCTGATAGAGAAGACTGCGAAGGTAACATCGTCAGCGGAGTCATATGCGCCAAACGCTCTTATCGTTTTTTGAAAGCAAGTGTGAAGAAGGGGGTAATCCCGTCTATCATTCAAAACCTGCTTGACTCTCGAAAGAGAGTCAGAGAAGCAATGAAGCATGCGTCGCCAGAACAAAAAGTGGTTCTCGATAAAGAGCAGCTGGCTTACAAAGTGTCCGCCAATAGCATGTATGGGGCAATGGGAGTTAGACGAGGCTATTTGCCGTTTATGCCGGGCGCTATGTGCATCACATATTTTGGGCGTAAAAGCATTGAAAAGACGACGCGTTTGATAACTGATAAATGGAACGGAACCGTTATTTACGCGGATACAGATAGCAATTACGTTATCTTTCCACACATTCGCTCAATACAAGAAACGTGGGATTACGCCAAACATGTGGCTGAACAAGTATCAAAAGAATTTCCCCCTCCGATGAAGCTAGAGTTTGAGGCTACAGTATATGCTCGTTTTCTTATCCTTTCCAAGAAACGTTACATGTATCAAGAAACGGACAAAGATGGTAATTTGAACCACAAAATTGGAAAAAAAGGAGTTATACTAGCAAGACGAGACAATTCGAGTGTTCTAAAACATATATATGAAACTGTAACTTCTATGATTTTTAATAAAGATTCTTCTAAAGATATAGAAGAGTTTATTATTGAATATATAAATCAAATTTTTAGAAACACTATCCCACATCATCAATATGTCATTACAAAATCAATAGGATCCACTAGTCAAGAAATACTAGGAAAACATTTTGGAGACTACAAAATGCGGCAAATACTCCCTGAAGATCCAGACGAACAGGCCAGAATTTTGAACGAAGCTGCTCAACGTTTGCATAAACCCGTCATGACCAAACACGACTATTATATATCACAATGCCCTGCACCTGTCATACTTGCGCAGCGTATGCGCGACAGAGGCGTTCTTGTCAATCCAGGCTCGCGAATACCATATGTCGTCATTCAAAGACACCGTAAGAATACAACGTTGGGGCATCGAATCGAAGACTACGAGTATTTCTGCAAACATTCGTCCATCCTTAAAATAGACCCCGAATACTATATAGACTCGTTTATCAACCCGCTCGACCAAGTGCTGAAGGTTGGGATAAACAACGATCATTTCATGAGCGACCAGTACCGAATACGCATGCAGCATCAGAAAGTAATAAAGGACATCAAAGAACTCGGATATACCAAACTCAAATAACATCTCAAATGTAGTCAAATAGTCGACGACTGACTATAATTTACGACCTGTAGGTCATAAATTACACGATACGGCGCTCGTGAAAAAATTGAAAAAATTGAAAATCAGTGTATAGAAGTTTATATACAACGATGGCACAATTGTATTTTGATACAACTATGACACAATCGTATTTTGATTTTATCAAAAATAATCCGGAAAAGCCGTGGAATTGGAAGTGCTTATCCAAAAACCCAAACATCACTTGGACTATCGTCCAAAATAACTTAGATAAACCGTGGGATTGGGAGTGTTTATCCGAAAATCCAAACATTACTTGGGATATCGTACGAAGCAACTTAGATAAATTGTGGGATTGGGAACGTTTATCCGAAAACCCAAACATCACTTGGGACATTGTTCAACAAAACCCGAATAGACCTTGGAATTGGAAGTATATGACTCATAATCCAAACATCACTTGGGACATTATTCAACAAAATCCGGATAAGTCATGGGATTGGAATTATCTTTCTTGTAATCCATCTGTTACTTGGGACATTGTGCAGCAAAATCCGCGTAAACCGTGGAACTGGCACTTACTATCTTGCATAAAGCAAGATCTTACTTGGGACATCGTACTAAAGCTCCCAAAACAACCATGGGATTGGAGTTCGTTATCATTAAATCCGAACATCACTTGGGACATTGTGAAACAAAACCCGCGTAAACCGTGGAACTGGGAATACCTGTCTGAAAATCCAAACATCACTTGGGACATTGTACAGCAAAACCCGCGTAAACCGTGGAATTGGTATATTTTGTCTCGAAATCCAAACATCACTTGGGATATTGTGCAACAAAACCCGAATAGACCTTGGAATTGGAAGTATATGACTCATAATCCAAATATCACTTGGGATATTATTCAACAAAATCCGGACAAGTCATGGGATTGGGAGCATTTGTCTCACAACCGTAATATCAGTTGGGAAGTTTTACAGGACAAGCCATGGACTTGGAATTATCTGTCTGAAAATCCAAACATCACTTGGGACATTATTCAACAAAACTCAGATAAACCCTGGGATTGGGAGTATTTATCCAGTCACGCATCTATAACTTGGGACATTATTCAACAAAACTTGGACAAGCCGTGGGATTGGGAACGTTTATCCGAAAACTCAAATATCACTTGGGACATAATCCGACAAAATCCAGACAAACCTTGGAACTGGGAATACTTGTCTGAAGACAGAGACCTCGATTGGAACGTTGTACGAGAAAATCCAAATAAATCTTGGGATTGGAGTTCGTTATCATTAAATCCGAACATCACTTGGGACATTGTGCAACAAAACCCGGAGATGCCGTGGAACTGGGAATACCTGTCTGAAAACAAAATGGAATTCCAAAACAAGATATGGGCTGTTCGTCGAATTGAATTTTGGTGGTTAGAGAAAATGTATAACCCATCATCTAAATATGTAACTAATATAAAAAATCATTTTGAAAGTCTATGTTTCAATAAATAAATAGTACATGTTTCATGACACAGGAAAACATCACCCACGTGTCATGAAACGCTGAGATACGCACTCGCCATACAGTGGTAAAAAAATTGAAAAAATGAAAATCGTTGTATAGAGTTTTATATATGCAAACGATGGCACAATCGTATATGGCACAATCGTATTTTGATTTTATCAAAAATAACTTAGATAAGCCGTGGAATTGGAAGTGCTTATCCAAAAACCCAAACATCACTTGGGATATAGTACGAAACAACTTAGATAAACCGTGGGATTGGAAGTGTTTATCCGAAAATCCAAACATCACTTGGGACATTGTTCAACAAAACTTGGACAAGCCGTGGGATTGGGAATATATGACTCATAATCCAAATATCACTTGGGACATTGTGCAACAAAATCCGGACGAGTCATGGGATTGGGATCATTTGTCTCAAAACATTTGTTGGAAAGTTGTACAGCAAAATCCAAGAAAGTCGTGGGATTGGAATTATCTTTCTCGTAACCCAAACATCACTTGGGACATTGTGCGGCAAAACCCGCGTAAACCGTGGAACTGGAATTATCTTTCTCGTAACCCAAACATCACTTGGGACATTGTGCGGCAAAACCCGCGTAAACCGTGGAACTGGCGTATTTTGTCTCGAAACTCAAACATCACTTGGGATACTGTGCTAATTCTACAAAACTTGGACAAGCCGTTGGATTGGGAATGTTTATCCGAAAACCCAAACATCACTTGGGATATTATTGAACAAAATCCGGACAAGCCGTGGGATTGGGATTTTCTGTCTGAAAATCCAAACATCACTTGGGACATTATTCAACAAAATCCGGATAAGCCGTGGACTTGGGATTTTCTGTCTGAAAATCCAAAAATCACTTGGGACATTGTTCAACAAAATCCGGACAAGCCGTGGGCTTGGGAGTATCTGTCTAAAAACCCAAACATCACTTGGGACATAATTCGACAAAATCCGGACAAGCCGTGGAATTGGGTTTTTCTGTCTAAAAACCCGAACATCACTTGGGACATAATTCGACAAAATCCAGACAAGCCGTGGGCTTGGGAGTATCTGTCTAATAATCCAAACATCACTTGGGACATAATTCGACAAAATCCGGACAAGCCGTGGAATTGGGATTATCTGTCTTCATACAGAGACATCGATTGGAACGTTGTACGAGAAAATCCAAATAAATCTTGGAATTGGAACTATTTGTCTGAAGACAGAGACAACATCGATTGGAACGTTGTACGAGAAAATCCGGACAAGCCGTGGAATTGGGATTCTTTGTCAAAGCATGCAAACATTAATTGGACCGTTGTACAAGAGAATCTAAACAAACCATGGGGCTGGCGCTTACTATCTCGCAAAAAGCATCTTACTTGGGACATTGTGCAACAAAACTTGGACAAACCGTGGAATTGGGATTTTCTGTCTGAAAACAAAATGGAATTCCAAAACAAGATATGGGCTGTTCGTCGAATTGAATTTTGGTGGTTAGATAAAATGTATAACCCAAAATCTAAATATGTAACTAATATAAAAAATCATTTTGAAAGTCTATGTTTCAATAAATAAATAGTACATGTTTCATGACACGTGGGTGTCATGAAATGCTTTCAATTCTTTCATTTTAACTACTACATGATACGCATTCGCCATACAGTGCCGCGTACTGACATACATCTTCAATGTCTGCACTGTCTGAACCGTCTGAACTGTCTGCACTGTCTGCACTGTCTGCACTGTCTGGTTCAATAGTCACTTTGACTGCAGATGAAGCCCCCTTAGTGCGTAGATAGTACATTCCTGTTTTGAGACCTTTCTTCCAAGAGTACATGTGCATGCTAGAAAGCTGGTTAATGGTAGGAGTTGCGACAAACAGATTCATGGACTGTGACTGATCGATGAAACGAGCTCTATCAGCTGCCATGTCTATAATATCCTTCATTTTCAATTCCCAAACTGTTTTATATATCTCTTTCAAATGCTCAGGTACGTTTAAATTTTGAATCGAACCATTTTCACGAAGCAATGCTTCTTTCATAGACTGATTCCACAAGTTGAGTCTGAATAAATCTTTCATGAGATACTTGTTTGGAACTACAAACTCACCTGACAATACACGCTTCACATAAATGTTAGTCATGAATGGCTCGAATGATTCGTTATTGCCCATTATCTGGGCAGTAGACGCTGTTGGCATAAGAGCTATCAAGAGTGAGTTTCTAACTCCATGTTGCTTCACAAGCACTCTTAGTTGCTCCCAATCCCACGTCAGTTCAGTAGGTGACTCCCACAAATCAAACTGGAACAAGCCTTCCGATAATGGAGATCCTTCGAATTTTTCATACGGGCCACTTTTCTTGGCTTCTTTGACAGAAGCAGTTAATGCAGCGTGGTATATAGTTTCGAAAATACGGCGATTGAGCAGTTTTGCCCTTTCATCAGTGAAAGAATATCTCATTAGTGCGAAAACGTCCGCCAATCCTTGCACTCCGATTCCGATGGGTCTGTACTTCATATTCGAAGCATTTGCTTCTGATAACGGGTAGTAGTTGCGATCGATAATGCGGTTGAGGTTGTGAACAATATGCTGTGTGATCAAATGAAGCAATTTAAAATCAAATCTAAGATCTCCATCGTTTATGAAATCATCAGAACATACAAACTTGGGTAAAGATAATGATGCCAAATTGCACACTGCAATTTCTTTAGTATCTGTGTATTCTGTTATCTCAGTGCACAGATTTGAGGACTTAATCACCCCAATGTTCTTTTGATTACTTTTTTTATTCACACTATCCTTGTACAACATATAGGGAGTGCCTGTTTCGTTCTGAGAAATCAAAATCTTCTCCCAGATTGAACGCGCTGGGAGAACACGCCTAACTTTTAACGGGTCTTGCTCGTATTTCGTATATATCTCGTCAAACTGTTCTCCATATACTTGGTATAGCTCCTTACAGTCTTTGGGACACATTAGAGACCATGATTCGTTGTTCTCAACTCTTTTCATGAATAAATCTGGTATCCAAAGTCCATAGAAGAGATCCCTAGCACGATGTTCTTCAGCCCCTGTGTTCTTTTTTAAATCCAAAAATTCCATGATATCAGCATGCCACGGTTCTATGTATATTGCAATTGAACCTTTACGTTTGCCACCACCTTGATCAACATAACGAGCAGTGTCATTGAACACTCGGAGCATAGGAACAATACCAGATGACACACCGTTTGTCCCAGAGATTTTAGAACCTCGCGCTCTAATATTGTGTATCGATAGCCCTATTCCACCTGCATGTTGAGATATTTTCGCACAATCAGTGAGCGTCTTGTATATACCGTCAATACTATCGTCGCTCATGTGTATAATGAAACACGACGACATTTGCTGTTTCACAGTACCGGCGTTGAATAGAGTGGGAGTTGCGTGTGTGAAGTACTTGTTGCTCATAAGCTCATACGTGTTACGAGCTGATTCCAAATCTTCTCCGTGGATAGCAAGAGATACTCTCATGATCATATACTGTGGACGCTCGATCACAATGTCGTTTTTTTTTAATAAATATCCTTGCAATAAAGTTCTACATGCAAAGTAATCGTAGTTGTAGTCTCTTTCATGCACGATCCATGAATCGATAGTTTGAGAATTGCGCTTCACGGTATCTGTCAAATCAGAATTCAGAACGCTTTCTAACAAAGAACACGCAATTGAGAATCTGTTTGGAGTGCGTTTATGCAAGTTCGATATCTCTATCCGTGCAGCCAGCGTGCCATAATCGTAGTTGTCAGTAATCATGGAAGCGGAAACCTCAGCTGCTAATTTATCTAGAGATGCTGTAGTTACACCGTCATATAGCCCTTCCACCACTTTAATCGACACTTTGATTGGATCGATATTTAACAATTCGTTAGAAAGAGATGATATACGTTTTGTAATTTTTTCAAGCATCACGTTTTCTGATAAACCATTTCGTTTAATAACTTTCATTTATTTATTTATTTAATTAATTATTCTTCACAAGTTGTTTTCAAAAATATCCATTTTTATATAAAAAATGGATATTTTACTGCCTGTATCTTTAGGTGAAGCTTTGGATAAATTAACAATTTTAGAAATAAAATTGGAGAAAATTAAAGATGATAGAATTAAAGATGTAAAAAAAGAATATGACTTATTATATGCTAAGTTACAGCCATTTATGACAAAAAATTTATTCTTTTATGACTTATTAAAGTTCATTAATGAAGATATATGGGTCAAACAAGACATTATTAGATCTAATCTTGACTCTTCTGCAGAGCCAGAATTATGCAAATCGATCCTAGACGAAAATGATAGGAGATTTAGAGTCAAAAGAAAAATCAACCAAAATTCTGTTCTGAAAGAGCAAAAAGGATATGCCTTGACTACAGCTTTTGTTTTGACACATCTTGGGTTAGGAGACAATATAACATCAATTGGGCTTGTTCGTTACTTGAGTACATGTTTTGATAAAGTTATTGTAGTGTGTAAAGCCAGAAATTATGAGAATATCAAATTGATGTACGAAGATGATCAAGACATAACTTTTTATTTAGTCAAATCTGACGACGAGATATCCCCTGCTTTTGGTTGCAATGCCGATTTTTTCAGAAAAGTCACCGAAGGTTACACCGTTTTCACCACAGGTTCACATTCGTCCCTGTCTTTTAATATCGATCGAGTACCACTGGCCTTTTACGAGCAAATGAACTTGGACGTAAACATTTTCTGGAGGTATTTCCATATCCCGGAAAGAGAAGAAAGTCGTAGTCTGGCCAATTTGATAAAGGATAAAGAATACGCATTTGTACACAATCAATCCAGCAGAAGACTTGAATTTACAATTGACGATATAGAAAAAAGATTCAAGATAAGTAAGGACGAAACACTATTGATCAATCCTAACTACAACTGCTACCACTCTTCACATCCATTTTTCAAGCTAGCAAACAAATTTATAGATCACCCGCTATTATACTACGTGGATTCAATCAAAAAAGCGACATACAACATCATGTGCGACAGCTCTTTCTTCTGTTTGGCAATACACTTGGATACCTGTCATAAAAACAATTACGTCATTGCGCAGAAGAACTACGACTTCTTATTTGCGGAGTCACGCCTACGGACAAAATTTCGTCAGAGTAAAGACTTAGTGTAAATTTATGCAGATAAAAGGGGCTACACCCCTCAATTCGTATCGTGCGTATTTCATTAGTGAACGTTAGTGAATTTGACTACAATACATGGGTTATCTTTATTCCATATGATGCATCTCGAGAGCTAGACACGGTAAAGATACTTGTCGCAGTTACATGGTGGTTTATAGTCTAGGTATAAACGTGCATTATATTTACCAGTAGGGTATCTACACATACTGAAGTTTTTATTGGCGCACATTGAATACGGATTGCCGAAACACTTGTAACACAAAGGAAGCTGAAGGTTGTTTTTAATTCCGACGACTGGAGAAATATATCCGACTTTATACATTTTTATTGATTGACAAAATATATTTCAAACTAAGTCTATGATAACCAGCACTATTATAAATATGATTGCTTTGACGGCGATTGAAACAACTTCTGAATCCATTACTGAATTTTTAATCAAGTTATCAGTAATTGGTAAACTTAGAATTACGAATATAGTTGAAGAAATAATAATTTTCTTCCAATTGATATGATTATTAGTGTTTTTAATATTACCAAATAAATCTCTCATTACTTTGACATCTACATCTGATGGAGTTCCTCGAGTATCTGGTAACTGGTCTATTGGATCGGTCATGTTTTTACAATGAAAATATAATAATCAGACTTCAAAAAACACTCGCAGAGTAACTTTAGTTAGAACTACCTTGGTTAGTTCTTCAGTCAGATAAGTTAGTTAGAACTACAACTGTGTAAAATTGAAAACAAAACCCTAAAATTACTAAATAAATAAAACATGATTAACGAAGGTGCAAGCACGTCAAAAATGTCATTAAATGATATTTGCTACGAACAAATAAAAGGAAATTTTTACTATGGTAAATTTGGTGATTTTAAACTCGTTATTGATAAGAATACGGGATGTTTCAACGCAACTAAATTGTGTCAATTAAGTGATAACAAGAAACAATTTTCAGATTGGAAAAAATTAGTAAGATCACAAGAATTATTGAACTATTACAATATTAAAAGCTGCCCAGAGAATTCTCTGGGCAGCTTTTACGAAGTAAAATTGCAAAACAATGATAAAATTAATAAACAAATTTCAGGGCAATATGTACAAAAAGAGTTAATTCTTGATATAGCTTCTTGGATTTCAGTCGAATTTTATGATAAATGTAGCAAAATTGTCAATTACTTCTTCATTGAACTTTATAAAAAAGATCTTGAATTGAAAAATCGACAGCTTGAGGAAAAGGATAAACAACTTGAA
>Ga0316601_100000399_pt1 | contig 18150 bp, 15 predicted proteins | sample OWC_soil_day5_no_FD_207663 | JGI IMG/M metagenome (GOLD analysis project Ga0316601, IMG submission 207663) | Wetland soil microbial communities from Old Woman Creek delta, Ohio, United States - OWC_soil_day5_noCT | ecosystem: Environmental > Terrestrial > Soil > Wetlands | place: USA: Ohio... | reverse complement strand
TGCCCTTGCACTGCTCGGGCGACATGTACCCGTACTTGCCCTTGATCGTGCCACCGACGGTCTTGGTCGCGCGCTCCTCCGCCTTCGCGATGCCGAAGTCGAGGACCTTCACGCTGCCGTCGTAGCCAACCATGATGTTCGCCGGCGACACGTCGCGATGGACGATGTTGAGCGGTGCGCCACCCTTGCCGCGGCGCTCGTGGGCGTGGTGCAAGCCCGCGGCCGCGCCGCTGATGATCATCACCGCGAGCTCGAGCGGGATCGTCCAGCCGCGGCGCAGCGTCGTCTCGAGGATCGCCCGGGCGTTCTCGCCGTGGACGTACTCCATCGCCATGAAGTAGGCGCCGTCGGCCTGATCGACCTCGTAGACCTGGGCGACGTTCTGATGGTTCAAGGTCGCGGCGAGCTTGGCCTCGTCCAGGAACATCGTGACGAACCGCTGATCGCTCGCCCGCTCGCGGAGGATCGTCTTCAGCACCACGTGGCGCTCGAACGAGCCGAGGCCCGATTGCCTCGCAAGATAGATCTGCGCCATACCGCCGGTAGCAAGGTGACTGATCACCTCATACCGGCCGACCCGCAGAGGGGCGCCCGTGGTGGGCTCCGACGGCACCACATGAGAAGGATCGGCTGCTTACGGTGATGTGTCAAGCTGCCGCCTCGTCGACAAGCGGACTCATTTCATGGGCATACTTCGCACTCCGTGAACGCAAACGTTCAGGTCGCACTCTCCGGTGCCATTCCGGCCCTCGTGGCCATGTGGCTCGTCGACCGTCTCGACCGCAAACGGCCCGAGCCCGCGAGGACCCGCCGGCTGGTGGCCTTCGTCGGGATGCTCTCGGTGATCCCCGCAATCATCATCGAGACCCAGCTGATCGACGCGGTCGGCGCGAGCGTGACGCCCCAGTTCACCTACCAGGGCGCCTCGTTCAACGCGTTCATCGTTGCCGCCGCGGTCGAGGAGGCATGCAAGATCGCGGTGGTCTACTGGATCGTCTGGCGCAAGCCCGAGTTCGACGAGCGGATGGACGGAATCGTCTACGCGAGCCGCGCCGGCCTCGGGTTCGCCCTCGTGGAGAACATCGGGTATCTCCTGAACCAGGAGACCCTGAACGGGCAGTTGTACCTGTGGGTGGCGCGCGCACTCCTCGCGGTGCCCGGTCACGCGATGTGGACGGGGATGATCGGCGCGATGGCCGCGCGCCGCCGGTTCGACGGCAAGGGACTCGGCCTGTTCGGTGGCTACCTGCTCGCGGTCGCCTTCCACGGCGCGTACGACGTCGCGATCTTCGTCCAGCAGCCGATGCGCCTCGAGGGCCATGGCGAGCTGGCGAGCATGATGATCGTGATCCCGATCGCGCTCACGGTGCTCGCGTTCTTCGTCGTCCGTCAGATGGCGCGCACCGCGCTCCGCCTCGACGACGCCGACGCGGCGAGTGCGGCGGTCCGCGCCGTCATACCGCCACCGCAGCTCGGTTGATCACGCGGCGACGCGCGCGCGCAGCACGGCCACGGTCGCGCCGAGCCCGACGATCGCGCCGACGAGGAACAGCCACAGGCCGCGATCCGTCGTCGCGCCCTCGACGCCGGGGAACTGCGCGATAAACGAGATCCCCGCGAGCAACGTCGTCGCGATCGCGACGAGCGTCATCTTCGCGGCGAGCCTGGGCACGCGACGCGCGGCGACCGCGGCGGCGACGCCGAGCAACGACAGCATCGTCAGCACACCGCCGGCCCAGGTCGCCATCCCCGTGCGCATCCAGCGGTCGGTGCCGCCGATCCAGCCGAGCCCCGCGTGCTTGCACTCATCGCCGAAGCAGTGCTTCGAGCCGAACGGACCGATCGTGACGTCCGCGACCGACCACCAACGTCCTCCCCACACCGACATCGCGAACGCGGTCGCGGAGATCAGCAGCAACCCGATGACGATCCAGCGAGACTTCACGATGGCGCATTCTGTCATTGGCTTACATCAGAGCGAATAACCAAATGCCTACATTGACCGGATGCCCCCCCTCGCAAAAAACTGGTCCTCCCCCGCCACTGCATGTCCTCGCTCCGCACCATCGCCGTTCTCGGCCTGCTCGTCGCCGCCCCCGGGGCCTCCGTGGCGCGCACCCGCGTCGAGCCGGTCGCGCAGGCCGATGACCTGGTGACGCCGGCGCTGATCGTCGCGCGGTTCGCGAGCGCCTTCGAGATCGAGCTCGTCCCGCGCGACCTCGTGGACCGCATGATCCGCTGGCGGCTCGGGGTCCGGGATCTCCTCCACGGCGCGACCGAGCGGCTCGCGAGCCTCGCGCAGGACGCCGGCTTTCGCCTCCCCGATCTCAGCGTGCTGACCGCGCAGCCCGTCGCGCCGTCGGAGTCGACCTGGGCGACCTCCGGCTTCGGCTGGCGCGAGGATCCGATCCGCAGGCACCGCAAGTTCCATCGCGGTGACGACATCCGCGCTCGGTCCGGCACGCCGGTGTTCGCCGCGGGCGACGGGGTCGTCGTGTTCGCGGGCCGCCAGGGCGGCTACGGCAACGTGATCTATGTCGATCACGGCGGCGGCGTCGTCACGCGGTACGGCCACCTGCGCCGGATCGAGGCCAGGCGCGACGCCGTGATCACCGCGGGTCAGCGGATCGGTCAGGTCGGGTCGACCGGCCGCGCGACCGGCCCGCACCTGCACTTCGAAGTGCGCCTCGACGGCCGCGCCGTCGATCCGAGCACCGCGCTGACCGTCGCCGAGCTCGAGCGCGAGGCTCCGGGGTCGGGTCAGCTCGCCGCGCTGGCACTGTCGCCCGAGATGCAGGAGGTCGCGGTGTCAGATCTCGATCCGCCCAAGGCCCGAGCGAAGAAGGGCTCGCGCCCCGAGCGCACGGGCCGCACGAAACGCGTTCGCCCCGTGTCGTGACAGTCGCCCGCGCGGTGCCATAGTACCGCCGCGTGACCCGCCGACCGGATCTCCTCGCGCGCCGCTACGTCGCGTGGCTGTCACGACACGCCCTCGCGATCGTCCTCGCGCACCTGCTGCTGCTCGGCGGCGGGATCTACCTGATCCTGTTCCACCTGCCGCTCCGCGCGGACTTCTCCTACCTGCTGCCGCAGGACGCACCCGCGGTCCGCGATCTGCGCAAGCTCGAGGCCCGGGTCAAGGCGTCCGACACCACGCTGGTGATCGTCGACGCCGCCACGCCCGGTGATCGCGCGGCCGCGGTCTCCGCCCTCGCCGAAGCGATCCGCGCGCTGCCGCCGACGCTCGTCGAGCAGGTCACGACCGATCAGGCGGAGATCCGTGCGTTCCTCGAGGCGCATCGCCACCTGCTCGTCCCCCTCGACGAGCTCGTGCGCGCGCGCGATGCCCTCGCGCGGCGGATCGAGCAGGCCAAGCTCGCCGCGAATCCGCTATTCATCGACCTCGACGAGGACAAGGATCCGGCCGCCGACACCAAGGACAAGGCGCAGCTCGACGAGCTCGAGGCGAAGCGACGCGAAGCCCAGGCCAAGGTCGATCGCCTGAGCAACGTCAGCGCCGACGGCAAGGTCGCGATCCTCCAGATCCGCCTCCCGTTCCGCGCGACCAACGCCGAGCGTGGCGAGCAGTTGATCGAGGCGCTCGCGCAGATCCGATCGCGCGTGATCGCCGCGCATCCGAGGGTGAAGATCGGGCTATCCGGCAGCGCGATCACCGCGGTCGCCGAGCACCGCGCGATCGCGAAGGGCATGCTGCTGTCGAGCTTGATCACCGGCCTCCTCGTCGCCGTGGTGCTCGCCCTCTACTTCCGCAGCGCGACCTTGCTCGCGCTCCTGATCGGCACGCTCGCGATCGCGACGGTGATCTCGTTCGGTGCCGCCGCATTGACGGTCGGCCACCTCAATGCGGCGACCGCGTTCCTCGGCGCGATCATCGCGGGCAACGGCGTCAACTACGGGATCCTGTTGATCGCCCGGTTCCTCGAGGAGCACCGGCACCATGATGCCGACAAGGCCCTCGCGACCGCGATCGTGGGCACCCTGCGGCCGACCGCGATCGCCTCGCTCGGCGCCGCGATCGCGTACGGCTCGCTCGCCGCGACCAGCTTCAAGGGGTTCGCCGACTTCGCGATCATCGGCGCGGTCGGCATGGTGGTGTGCTGGCTCGCGTCGTACGTCCTTCTGCCCGCGCTGCTCGTGCGCTGGGGACGGCAGACGCGGCTCTTCGAGGGCGACCCGATCGTCGGCCGGACGCTGGTCAAGCTCCTCGGGTTCGAGCGGTCGCCGGTCGTCGTCGCGGTCGCGCTCGTCCTCGCGATCGCCTCCTCGGTGATCGTCGTCCGCTACATCGCGGCGGACCCGTTCGAATACGACATCAAGCAGCTGCGCTCCGAGGGCAAGGACGCGGTGGTCGCGCGCTCGTGGATGGAGCTCTCGGATCGCAACTTCGGGCGCGGGATCACGGGCCGCACGGTGATCGCGGCGGATCGCCTCGACCAGGTCCCGCTGATCGTCGAGGCGCTGCGCAAGATCAACGCGGGCCTGCCGCCGGAGAAGCAAACGATCGGCGACATCTGGTCGCTCAACGCGTTCATCCCCGACGACCAGCCGAAGAAGCTCGCCGTGCTCGCCGAGATCCGCGAGCTCCTCGACGGGGCGCTCGACGCCCTCGACGACAAGGAGCGCGCGACGCTCGCCGAGCTGCGCCCGCCCGATGGGCTCGACGAGATCACGCTCGCGACGCTGCCGCCGACCTTGCGCGAGCGGTTCACCGAGAAGGATGGCCGCGTCGGCTACCTGATCGAGATCCGCCCGTCGAACCAGCTCGACGAGTGGAACGGCAAGGATCTGATCCGGTTCGCGGACGCGGTCCGCGAGCTCCAGCTCAGCGACGGCGAGAAGGTCACGACGTCCGGATCGAGTGTGATCTTCGCGGACATCGTGCTGTCGATCGAGCGCGATGGACCGCTGGTCACCGCGATCGCGACCCTCGGTCTGATCGTGATGGTCGTGTTGCTCGTCGGCTTCAACCGCCGCGCGTTCGCCGTGCTGGTCGGCACCGCGGCTGGCTCGCTGCTGATGGTGGCGGTGTGCGCGCTGCTCGGCATCAAGGTCAACTTCCTCGACTTCGTCGCGCTGCCGATCACGCTCGGCCTCGGCATCGACTACGCGATCAACATGGCGCACCGCCAGAACGCCGGCGCGACGCTCGATCCGATCGAGACCCTGCGGACCAGCGGCTCCGCGGTGTTCGTGTGCTCGCTGACGACGATCATCGGCTACGGCTCCCTCCTGGTCAGCGACAACCTCGCGATCCGCGGGTTCGGCACGGCGTCGCTGATCGGCGAGATCGCGTGTGTTCTCGCCGCGCTGGTCCTCGTGCCCGCGATCCTCGCTCTGGGCCGCCGGCCGGTGCCCGCTGCGGTACACTGAGGCGTGCTCCGAGGACTCGTGCTCTGCGCGCTCGCGGCCTGCGGGTTCAGGGCGTCCGATGTCCCGATCGACGGGGCCGGCGATCCGTCCGATGGCCCCGGCGAACCGGACGCGCCGCCCGACAGCTCGATCGACGGCCCGCCGTCCGCAGGCTGCTCCGGGACGTTCGCGCAGGTCTGCCTGGTCACGATCCCGATGACGTCGCTCGACGTCAACGCGCCACTGACGATCGACACCGACACCTCGCCGCTGTGTGTGGCGACCGCGAACGGCACCGCGATCGACGCGTGCGTGCTCGTGGGCGCCAACGTCACGATCAACCAGCGCATCGAAGCTCGCGGCAGCCGACCGCTCGTCCTGCTCGCCACCACCGGTCAGGTGATCGTCAACGGCACAGGCGTGATCGACGTGTCGAGCCAGGGGTCAGGCGGGCGCGGCGCGGGTGCCCTGATCACGTGCGTCGGAACGACACCCGCCGGGTCGCGCGCCGGCGGGCACGGTGGCAGCTTCGTCGGACGCGGCGGGCGCGGCGGCGATGGCCAAGGCGCGGGCGGCGTCGCCGGAGCTCCCGCCGCCCTCCCGGTCCCGCTGCGCGGCGGCTGCCCGGGTGGCGCCGGCGAGGGTGGCAGCCTCGGCGGCCTCGGCGGTGGTGCGGTCGCGCTGATCGCGCCGGTGCGCGTCACGATCAACGGGCTGGTCCACGCCAGTGGCGGTGGAGGTCGAGGCGGCGCGAGCAACGGTCAGAACGGCGGCGGTGGCGGCGGCTCGGGAGGATCGATCTGGCTCGATGCCCCGAACGTCGTCATCAACAGCAGCGGCAAGGTCGCCGCGCAGGGCGGTGGCGGCGGTCAGGGCTCGAATCCGCCGACGGCGGGGACCGCCGGCGGAGACGTCGTCATCCCGGGCATCGCCGCGACCGGCGGCACCAACCCGAGCGCGGGCGGGACCGGAGGCCTGGGCGGCCGCGCGGGCGCCGGCGTCGACGGAGGCAGCACGGGAACCGGAGGGGGTGGCGGCGGTGGTGCGGGCTGGTTCCGCAGCGCGGATCCGACGCCCGACGTGTTCGGCCTCGCGGTCCCGCCGCCGAGCTAGCCGACGCGCTTGCCGTCCGGCGACCAGCGGTAGTAGCCCTCGCCGGACTTCTTGCCGAGCTTGCCCGCCGCGACCTTGTCGCGCAGGGTCTGCGGCGGCGTGAACGCCGGCCCGATCGCCTGGGCGAGGTACTCGGCGATCCCGAGCCGAACATCGAGCCCGACGAGATCCGTGAGCTCGAGCGGCCCCATCGGGTGGCCGTAGCCGAGCTTCATCGCGGTGTCGATGTCCGCGGCGGACGCGACGCCCTGCTCGACCATGCGCATCGCCTCGAGCCCGATCACGAGGCCGAGCCTGCTCGAGGCGAAGCCCGGTGCATCGCTCACGGTGATCGGCGTCTTGCCGAACCGCTCCGCGAGGCCGACCGCTGCCGCGATGCTCGCCGGATCTGCGCTCGCGTGACGGACGACCTCGACGAGCTTCATCACGTGCACGGGGTTGAAGAAGTGCATGCCGACGAGCCGCCCCGGTGCGCGAACGCTCGCCGCGATCTCCGCGATCGGCAGCGACGACGTGTTGGTCGCGAGCAGCGCGTGCGCGGGCGCGGCCTGATCGACCGCGCGGAAGATCTCGCGCTTGAGCTCGATCCTCTCGGGCACGGCCTCGATCACGCAGTCCGCACCCGCGCAGGCCGCGGCGAGCTCGTCGAACGCGCGGATCCGGCCGAGCGCCGCCTCGCGATCGGCGGCGCTGATCTTGCCGAGCTCGACACCCTTCGCGAGGTTCTTGGCGATCTTCTCGATCCCGGCGGCGGCGGCGCCCGCCACGGCGTCGTAGAGCTGGACCGTGGCGCCTGCGATCGCGGCGACGTGCGCGATCCCATGCCCCATCGTCCCGGCGCCGATCACGGTGATGCTGCGAATCTCGGAGGCGTTCACGCGGCGAACCTACAACACTGGAGAATCGAGCGGTGCTCGGTCGTCCGTTGACCTGCCTATGGATAAGGATCGCGAGCTGTGACACCGCGCCGCCCTGACCCTTGCACGCGGTGATGGAGGGCCGTAACGTGCCTTCCGGGATGTCGCTCGGTTCCGTCGACGTCGATCGCCTGCAGCGCGACCTCGAAGCGATCGTGGGCCCGCGCCGGATGTCGATGCGCACGGTCGACCTCGACACCTACGCGCGCGACATGTGGCCGCGCCTCCTGCTGTCCTACCGCGAGGGCGTGATCGACGTGCCGCGCCCGCACGTGGTCGTGTGGCCGGAGCACGTCCGCGAGATCGTCTCGATCGTCAAGCTCGCGCGCGAGCGTGGCATCCCGATCGTCCCGTACGGCGGTGGCTCCGGCGTGTGCGGCGGAGCGGTGCCGCTGCACGGTGGCATCACGATCGACACCAAGCGGATGCAGCAGCTGCGCTCGGTCCATAGCGACGAGCTGATCTGCGACGTCGAGGCCGGCCTCAACGGGGAGCGGTTCGAGCGCGAGCTCGAGCGCCGCGGCTACACGTTCGGCCACTTTCCGTCGTCGATCTACTGCTCCACGGTCGGTGGCTGGCTCGCGACCCGCGCCGCCGGTCAGCTGTCGACGAAGTACGGCAAGGTCGAGGACCGCGTCGCCGGACTGACGGTCGTCACCGGCCGCGGCGAGGTGATCGAGACCGACGGTCCGAATCGCGCGCTGCGCGGCCCGAACTGGACCCAGCTCCTCCTCGGCAGCGAGGGGACGCTCGGCCTGATCACGTCGGCGCGCCTGCGTGTCTCACCGGCGCCTCAGCTCCGCGTGTTCCGCGGCTTCGAGGTCGATGACGTCGCGACCGGCCTCGCCGCGATCCGCCGCGTGCTGCAGAAGGGCCTGCGCCCGGCGGTCGTCCGCCTCTACGACGAGATGGACACGCTGATGAACTCGTTCGGCCACAAGGAAGAGGAGGCCGCCCACGAGGTCCGCGGTCCGGTCCCGCCGGTGTCGACCGGTGCCCTGCCCGCGTGGCCCACCGGCGCACCGCCGAAGGACGACGGCGTGCTCGATCGGCTGATCAACTTCGCGCGCGGCAAGGGGTCGCGCAAGCTCGCGATGAACGCGGCGCTCGGCAAGTCGCAGCTCGTCAACCGGCTGTTCGGGACCGTCGCCGAGAAGATCGCGCGGCGCGGCTGCCGGATGATCATCGGCCTCGAAGGATCGCGGATCCGCACCGAGGTCGAGGCCGCCCTGACGTTCCACGAGCTCGAGACCGCGGGTGCGCGCGACAAGGGCGAGGATCCGGGCTGGGCCTGGGTCAAGCACCGCTACGCCGTGTCGTACCGGATGTCGCCGATGTTCCGCGACGGCGCGTTCGTCGACACGATGGAGGTCGCGGCGAGCTGGGAGCGGCTGACCGACCTCTATCACGCGGTGCGCTCGGCGATCGGCGCGCACGCGGTCGTGATGGCGCACTTCTCCCACGCCTACGCCGACGGCTGCTCGATCTACTTCACGTTCGCGGGCACCGCGCCCGATGCCGGCGCCGCGGAGCGCCTCTACGACATGATCTGGCGCGATGGCCTCGAGGCGACGACGCGCGTCGGCGGCACGATCAGCCATCATCACGGCGTGGGCCTCCTCAAGGCGCCGTACATGGCGGGCGAGCACCGCGAGGCGATGGCGATCTTCGAGGCGGCGAAGGCGAGCCTCGATCCCGACGGCATCTTCAACCCCGGCAAGATGGGCCTGCGCCCGCCGCGAGTGCGCCGATGAGCCTCGTCGCGGATCTCGTCGCCGCCGTCGGACGCGAGCACGTCGATGAGCTCGACACCGGCAACTGGCGCGTCACGCCCGGTTCCGCCGCCGAGGTCGCCGAGGTGATCCGCCGCGCGGGCACGCACGACGCCGCGATCCACCCGGTCGGCGCCGGTGGGCGGCCGCAGCGCGGCACGGGGGATCGCCAGCGCGTGTTCCTGTCGACGCGCCGCCTCGATCAGGTGATGGAGCTCGACGAGACCTCGCTGCTCGTCCACGCGCAAGCCGGCCTCACGGGCCTCGCGCTCGAGCGGATCCTCGCGCCACGCGGCCTGACGATCGGCGACTACCCACCGGTCGTGCTGACGCCATCGCTTGGCGGCATCATCGCGGTGCGCACGCCCGGCAAGTCGAGCGCGCGGCACGGCTTCTTCGAGGATGCCGTCGTCGGTGTGTCCGCGGTCCTCGCCGACGGTCGGTCCGTGCACACCCGCGTCGCGCCGCGCCGCTCGACGGGCCCCGACCTCTCGCGCGCGCTGTGCGGTAGCGAAGGCACGATCGGCTTCATCACGTCCGCGGTGTTGCGAATCCACATCAAGCCCGAAGCGCGCCTGCTCGCCGCATACACGCTGCCATCGATGGATCACGCGGTGTCGGCCGTCTACCTCGCGCTGCGCGAGGAGGCCGCGCCGTCGGGGCTGCGGCTCTACGACGCCGAAGAGGCGCGCGCACACTTCGATGGTCTCGCGCTCCCCGCGCAGCACGTGCTGCTGTGCGCGGGCACCGCGGGTCCGACGGATCTCGCCGCGTGCGATCGCGATCTGATCACGAGCGCCGTGCTCGCCGAGGGCGGCCAGGCGACCGACACGGCGCTCGCCGAGCTGTGGTGGCGGCGCCTGCGCGCGGGAGAGCCGACGCCGGGCGACGCGCCGAACCTCCAGCTGATGGCGACGCCGTCCAAGCTCCGCGCGGTCTATCGCGCGGTCGTCACCGAGCTCGCGACGCAGGGTGGCTCCGCTCGCGCGCACATCTCGCGGTTCGACGCCGATGGTGCGGTCATGTTCTTCACGCTCCTCCACGGCGACGGTCCCCCCGATCCCGCGATCATCGCCGCGGCCGAGCGCGCCGCCGAGGCCGCGGGCGGCTGGCTGCTCGGTGCGCGCGCGCACAAGCTCGACCCGTATCTACGCGCGATGCGCGAGGCGATCGATCCCGGCGGGATCATGAACCCCGGCACGCTGGCGTAGCTCGGCGCGGGGCCGCTGCGCCGGAGCGGAGCCGCGGAGCTCGCAGAGCAGAGAATTGAACCGCCAAGGCGCCAAGGCCGCCAAGCAGAGGGGAGACACGAAGGCAGGAAGACACGAAGCAGCGGGAGAGATCTTCTCGGGCTTCGCCCGAAGAGCTCTACGGCTTCGTGGTCTTCGTGGCTCAGCCTCCGAGCACACGTCCCGACGGGCGAAGCCCGAAAACCTCTCCTCCTTCTGCTTGGCGGCCTTGGCGCCTTGGCGGTTGATCCCTCCGGGAGCACGCAGTGCCCGAGCGAGCACGCAGTGCCGACGGCGCACGGCCTCGGGCACACGTCCGGGGGCGAAGCCCGAAGCCCCCTCCGCCTTCTGCTTGGCGGCCTTGGCGCCCTTGGCGGCTCACCGTTGGAGCACGCAGTGCCCGAGCGAGCGCGCAGCCGATGGCGCACGGCCCAGGGCACACGCCCGGGGGCGAAGCCCGAACAACCTCTGCTTCGTGGCCTTCGTGCCTTCGTGGCTCCCCTCCGACGCCACGGAGCCTCCGACGCCACGGAGCCTCCGACGCCACGGAGCCTCCGACGCCACGGAGCCTCCGACACCACGGAGTCCGCTCAACCCACGTTCGAGTCGCTCTCGCGCATGTCCGCGACGAGCTTGCGCATGAACAGCTCGATGTTCCGGCGCAGCGCCGGGTCCTCGCACACCGGCAGCGCGCGGCGCCAGGTCTCGACCGCGCGCGCGTGCAGCCCCTGGCGGAAGTAGAGGTACGCGAGCCGTGTCAGCGCCGGGAAGTACTGCGGCTGGAGATCGACGACGGCCTCGTACTCGTCGACGGCCTCGGGATAACGCGACGAGCGCTGCAGCATGTTCGCGAGCATGAAGTGCAGCTTCGGGCTCCCCGGGTCGGTCACCAGGGCACCGCGGAGGCCGGCGATCGCGCCCTCGATGTCGCCGTGCTGGTAGCGGCTGGTAGCGTCGGCGAGGACCGCGTCGTGGTTGGCGTGCTCCTCGGTCGACAGCTCTCGCAGCAGTCGATGCAGGCGCCGCGGATCGAGGGGCTTCTCGAGGTAGCCGTCGGCGCCGTGCTGCTGGAGCACCGCATCGGCGATCTGGCCCGAGTCGACCACCGACGTCGTGACGACCACGCGCGTGCGCGACAGTCGCCGGCTGCGCTTGATCGCGCGGCACATCCGCAGCCCGTCGAGCTCGGGCGTCGCGATGTCGGCGAACACCAGGTCGAACGAGATCTGCGACAGCAGGTCGATCGCCTGCGCGCCCTGCCCGACCGCCTGGCACTCGTAGCCGAGTCGCTCGAGCTCGGAGACGAGCTGGATCCGCCCGGGGGGATCGGGATCGACGATCAGCGCGCGCGTGCGGCCGTTGTGAGTGCCGACCTCGTCGACGCCGCGATCGAGCTCGTCGGCGATGACCAACGTCCGCTCCTCGAAGCGCGCGTTGTCGGCCTCGCTGGTCGTCGTGATCGTGTTGACCTGCCAGTCGCCGGTCAGTGTGGTGCTCGCGGCGGCGGAGTCCTCCGACGGGAGCTCGTCGGCGTGCTCGATCGCGCGCGCCGCCTCCTCGGCGAGCGCGCGCTGCGCACGGCGATGCTCGTCCTGCTCGCCCCCGTCCGGGTGAACGACCGAGAGGTACGGACCGGGGCGCGTCGACTCGGAGCCGACGAGGTAGAGATCGCCGACCTTCCACCGCTGGAACGCGACGCGGATCGTCCGCGCCAGCGTGATGTCGAGTGCGATCCGCAGCTCGACGTTCTTGCCGCGACCGGCGCCGAGCTCGCGCGCGGGGACGATCGCATCCTCGGGTCGTGCGGCCGCGACGACCAGAGTGGTCGCGTCCTCGTAGACCACGAGCGCGCTGAAGATCCGGGCCCACTCGAGCGAGACGTACTCGAGGACATCGAGCCGGATCGTCGATTCATCCAGGACGATCCCGGACCACCCGGTCTGGGCGGACAGCGCCATCGCGAGCTGTCGCTCGGAGGCGTAGCCCAGCGCATAGAGCTCGGAGGCCACGGGATGGCGGCCACTTTGCCGCGCGAGCGCGTCGGAGAGCGCCGAGGCGTCGATGACGCCTTGCTGGATGAGCAGCTGCCCGATCGAACCTCGCACCGCTGGGAAAAGGGTATCAGACCTCGCCGGAACTCACATTTCCTGGTCTCGCCAAGTGCCTGAGATCCCAATCGACAGCCGGCTACCCGACCCGCCGCGTTACGTTTTGTCTGGCGATCAGGCGAGTGCTTGATATCCTCCCCCGCGCGTTGAGGAAACTCGTCACGCCTCCTCCACACGAGGGAGACAGGGCTGTGACAGGCTGTCGCACCGAGCGCGGCCCCGAAGATCCTCATTTCGCGAATCAACCAGAGAGAACCAAAGCCTTTTCTGGGGAGCGACCGCGTGATGGCACCGGCATTGCTTTACAGCCGAGCTTCACACCTAGCACCGATACTCGAGGAGCACCTACCGCATGTCCGACTTCAAGATTGGTGAAAAGGCCGTCTATCCCGCCCACGGCGTAGCCGAGGTGATCGGGATCGAGAAGAAGGAGATCAACACCTCGGTGTGCTCCTTCTACGTCCTGAAGGTGATCGCGACCGGGATGCAGATCCTGGTCCCCAAGGACAAGGCCGATCAGGTCGGGCTCCGCCACGTCGCGACGTCCTCCGAGATCGACGAGGTGTTCGACATCCTCCGCGAGAAGGACGTCCACATCGACAAGCAGACCTGGAACCGCCGCTATCGCGGGTTCATGGAGAAGATCAAGACGGGCTCGCTGTTCGACGTCGCCGAGGTCTATCGCGACCTCTACCGGCTCAAGAGCAGCAAGGTCCTGTCGTTCGGCGAGCGCAAGATGCTCGACAACGCCAAGCAGCTGATCGTCAAGGAGCTCGCCGTGGCGAAGAAGTGGGCCGAGGACAAGGTCGAGGCCGAGCTCGAGAAGGCCTGCGCGTAGCCGGTCTTTCGCCGCGCTCGCTCCCCGAGAGGCTCCGATGGAGCCTCTTGTTGTTTTCGGCTCGCCCGTGCTACGGAGCGCGAGATGCAGGTTCACGTTGCCAAGGCAGAGCTCTGGACGTTGCCGGTCGACGCCATCGTCAACCCGGCCAACTCGCTGGGGATCATGGGGGGCGGGATCGGTGGGTCGCTGCGGCGCCAGGGCGGCGACGTGATCCAGCAGGCCGCGATGCAGGCCGCGCCGATCGCGGTCGGGGCTGCGCTCGTGACGACCGCGGGCCAGCTCCCCGCGAAGAACGTGATCCACGTGCCGACGATGGAAGAGCCCGGCATGAAGATCGGCGCGGAGAACGTCCGCCGCGCCGCCCGCGCCGCGCTGATCGCGAGCGACCGCAACAACTTCAAGGTCATCGCGATGCCGGGGATCGGAACGGATCTCGGCGAAGTCCCGGTCGACGAGGCCGCTCGCGCGATCGTCGAGGAGATCCGCGCGCACCGCCGACCGTGCCCCGAGACGATCTATCTCGTCGACACCAACGACTCCATGGTCGCCGCGCTCGAAGAGGCGCTGCGCAACGCCCAAGCCAATCTCTAGGCGCCTGGAGGCTTCGCGATCGCCGTCCGGTGTGGACGGTTTGTCGCAGGAAGACCGTCCGTAAGGGCGCGATCGCTCTCCAGAAATTCCGGGCCGCGCGCGTTGACCGTCAAACCGCCCGCCATATACTGCGCTGGCTTTGCAGCTACAGGCCTACATGCCAGCCGGGCTGGCGATCGCATTTGCCCTGGGGTTCTGCGGCCTGTTCACGGCGCTCGCCGTGCTGGTCGGCCCGAAGGCGACCAACCCCGACAAGCTCAAGCCGTTCGAGTGCGGTAGCGAGCCGATCGGAACGCCCCGCGGCCGCTACTCGGTCCGCTTCTACCAGGTCGCGATCCTGTTCCTCGTGTTCGATATCGAGGCCGCGTTCATGTACCCGTGGGCGGTCCTCTACACGAAGCTGTCGCGCACCATGGGCCCCATGGGTCCGCAGGTCAGCGTGTTCGGCTTCGCCGAGATGCTGATCTTCGTCGCGATCCTCGTGGTCGCCCTCGCCTACGTCTGGAGAAAGAAGGCGATCGGATGGGAGTAGAGATCACCACGACTCGCCTCGAGGACGCCGCGAAGTGGGCGAAGTCGAGCATGCTGGAGAAGGCGACCAACTGGGGTCGCAAGTTCTCGCTGTTCACCTACCCGTTCGTCACCGCGTGCTGCGGCATGGAGTTCATGTCGGTCGCCGGTCCGAAGTACGACCTCGCGCGGTTCGGCGCCGAGTTCCCGCGGTTCTCGCCGCGCCAGAGTGACCTGCTGATGGTCGTCGGCACCGTGACCGAGAAGCAGGGTCCGGCGGTCAAGCGCATCTTCGACCAGATGGCCGAGCCCAAGTGGGTGATCGCGTTCGGCGTGTGCGCGTCGACGGGCGGCTTCTATCAGAACTATCACACGATGCCGGGGGTCGATCAGGTCATCCCCGTCGACGTGTACATCCCGGGATGCCCGCCGCGTCCCGAGCAGGTGCTCGACGCGCTGATCCTCCTGATGGATCGGATCCAGTCGGGTCGCGGTCACAGCCAGCTGCGCGACAAGCGCGAGCAGCTGATCGCGGCGAGCCACGACGAAGGGTAGTTGCTTCCATGGCGCAGAAAGTCCTCGACTCGCTCACGGCCCAGCACGCAGCGGCCATCGAGCACACGGAGTCGCAGCACGGTGACGAGATCGCGTGGGTGAAGCGCGACCAGCTGCTCGCCGTCGCGACCTGGCTCAAGACCGATCCCACGATGCTGTTCGACGCGCCGGTGTTCTGCACCTGCATCGATCGCCTCGACTGGCGCCCCCTCGGTGTCCCGCCCTCGCAGGCGTGGACCGAGGACAAGCCGCGCTTCGAGGTCTGCTACCAGCTGCGCTCGGTCACGCACCGCTACCGGCTCCGCCTCAAGATCTCGGTCCCCGAGAGTGATCCGCACGTGCCGTCGCTCGCCGGCCTGTGGCCCGCGTTCAACTGGCAAGAGCGCGAGACGTTCGACATGTACGGGATCCGGTTCGACGGCCACCCGGACCTGCGTCGGATCTACCTGTACGAGGAGTTCGTCGGGTACCCGCTCCGCAAGGACTACCCCAAGGAGAAGCGCCAGCCACTGGTCCGGCGCGATGACCTCCCGATGAACCCGATCAAGGTCGCGCGGGAGCACAAATAGTATGGCCGACTCCCAGACGCTCAAGCAGCTCGTCCTCGGTCGCAAGGACGTTCAGGACCTGTCGGACACCGAGCACGACCTGCCGCCGGATCTGATGACGGTCAACATGGGCCCGTCGCACCCCGCGATGCACGGCACCGTGCGGATCGTGCTCACCGTCGACGGCGAGCGCGTCGTCAAGTCCGACGTCCACCCGGGCTACCTGCACCGCTGCTTCGAGAAGGAATCGGAGTACGCGACGTACACGCAGATCTTCCCGTACACGGATCGGCTGAACTACGTGTCGCCGATGATCAACAACTGCGGCTGGGCGATGGTCGCCGAGAAGCTGATGGGGCTGACGTCGTCGATCCCGAAGCGCGCGGAGTACATCCGCGTGATCGTCAGCGAGATGTCGCGGATCACCGACCACCTGACGTGCGTCGGAGCGTCGGCGATGGAGCTCGGCGCGTTCGGACCGTTCCTGTTCTTCCTCAAGGCTCGCGAGTGGCTGTACGAGCTGCTCGAGAAGGTCTCGGGGGCGCGCTTGACGCACACGTACGTCCGCGTCGGCGGCGTGTCGAAGGACCTCCCGGACAACTTCGCCGCCGACCTGACGCATACGCTCGACGAGACCGTCAAGGTGATGGTCGAGGTCGAGCAGATGCTCAACGGCAACAAGATCTTCCGCGACCGCATGGCCGGCATCGGCGCGATGACCCGCGAGGAGGCGATCGCCTCCGGCTGCGTCGGGCCGATCGCGCGCGCGTGCGGCGTCGACTACGACGTCCGCAAGGACTACCCGTACTCGGTCTACCCCGAGGTCGAGTTCGACGTGCCGCTCGGGACGACGGGCGACTGCCTCGACCGCTACCTCGTGCGCATCGAGGAGCTCAAGCAGTCGATCTCGATCCTTCGTCAGTGCCTCAAGCAGATCCCGGACGGCCGCATCATGGTCGACGATCCGCGCTGCTCGCTGCCGCCGAAGAAGGACACGTACAACACGATCGAGTCGATGATCCGCCACTTCAAGCACATCGTCGACGGGATCAAGATCCCGGCTGGCGAGGCGTATGCGTTCGTCGAGGGCGGGAACGGCGAGCTCGGGTTCTTCGTCGTCGCCGACGGCACCGGGCGTCCGTACAAGGCGTACTGCCGCTCCCCCTCGTTCGTGCACCTGTCGACTGCCGGCCAGCTGATCCAGGACCACCTCATCGCGGACATCGTCCCGATCTTCGGCATGATCAACATGATCGGCGGGGAGTGCGACAAGTGAGTGTTACAGGAGCTCCTCCGACCCAACCGCCCGCACCTGCGCCGGCGCCGACCAACACGGTCACCCTGACGATCGACGGCCAGGCCGTCACGGTGCCCAAGGGCACCAACGTCCTCGAGGCCGCGCGCACGCTCGGCATCGACATCAGCGCGTTCTGCTACCACCCCGGCCTGCCGATCGTCGCGCAGTGCCGCCAGTGCCTGGTCGCAGTCGAGAAGAACCCGAAGCTGCAGCCGAGCTGCCAGCAGGTCTGCGGCGACAACATGGTCGTCCACACGACCGACAAGCAATCGACGCTCGCGCGCAAGCAGCAGCTCGAGTTCACGCTCGTCAACCACCCGATCGATTGCCCGATCTGCGACAAGGCCGGCGAGTGCACGCTGCAGAAGCTGTACTTCGAGCATGACAACGCCGACTCGCGCGTCGACACGCCCAAGGTGCACAAGAACAAGGTCGTCGACCTCGGTCCGACGATCGTGCTCGATCAGGAGCGCTGCATCCTGTGCTCGCGCTGCATCCGGACCTGCGACGTCGTCGCGGGCCAGCACCAGCTCGACTTCGCGCACCGCGGTGACCACGAGATCCTGACCACCGCGCCCGGCGAGGAGCTCGACAACCCGTACTCGCTCAACACCGTCGATGTCTGTCCGGTCGGGGCGCTCACCGCCAAGGACTTCCGGTTCACGATGCGCGCGTGGGAGCTCGAGGCGACGCCCTCGGTCTGCAACGGCTGCGCGACGGGCTGCAACGTCGAGATCCACCACAAGAACGGGCGCGCGTGGCGCCTCGTGCCCCGCCACAACCCGGACGTCAACGACTACTGGATGTGCGACGAGGGTCGGTTCACGTATCACGACCTCCGCGAGGAGCGGCTCGCCGCGGCGACGGTCGACGGCTTACCCGCTGGCTGGGATCGCGCGATTCGCGCCGCGGCCGATCGGCTCGCAGTCGGGCGGACCGCCGGGCAGTTCGCGGTCGTGTTCTCCGCGCTCCACACCAACGAGGACAACTTCGCGCTCGCGAAGCTCGCGCAGGCGTGGGGCGTCAGCCACTTCTACGTCGCCGGCAAGCCGCCGGTCCCCGCGCGCGCCGATGGGCGGCTCCGCGTCGCCGACATCAACCCGAACATGGGCGGCGTCAAGGCGATCGCCGAGGCGCTCGGGATCACGATCAAGCCGGTCTACGAGCTCGAAGGATCGATCCGCGGGCTGCTCGCGCTCGGCGACATCCTGCCCGGCGTCGATCCGGCGAAGCTCAAGGAGCTCGAGTACGTCGCGATCACGGCGCACGAGCGTGGCCCCGTGGTGCACGCGAACGTCG
>Ga0316601_100000397_pt1 | contig 18205 bp, 23 predicted proteins | sample OWC_soil_day5_no_FD_207663 | JGI IMG/M metagenome (GOLD analysis project Ga0316601, IMG submission 207663) | Wetland soil microbial communities from Old Woman Creek delta, Ohio, United States - OWC_soil_day5_noCT | ecosystem: Environmental > Terrestrial > Soil > Wetlands | place: USA: Ohio... | reverse complement strand
TAAAATCGTAACTTATAAAAATACTTATAAAAAGGCGTTAGCCGCTAATAAAATTAATGTGGGACCAAAGGATAAAACAACACCTAGTCTCGACAGCAGGGTAAATAACGGAGATAAAATAAATATAAAAAGAGCTGTAAATGTTGAAGTGGCAGTAGATGGAAAACAATTGAAGGTTTTATCTGCAGAAGATACAATTGAGAAAATGTTTGACGCTGAAAATATCGTTGTAGATGAATATGATAAAGTTTCTCCATCAAAACAAACTACTCTAAAGGATGGTATTAAAGTAGCCATCACTAGAGTTAAAATTGACTTAGTGAAACAAACACAAGTTTTAGATTTTGCTATAGTTCAAAAACCAGATGACAATATGGAAAAAGGCATGACCAAGCTTTTACAAGATGGTCAGAAGGGTGAAAAACAAATCACCACCAAGATTGTTTATGAAGATGGTAAAGAAATAGCAAGGCAAGTAGTGAGCGAAGTTGTCACAAAACATCCAGTTCAAAAAATAATAGCTGCAGGAACACTTGGAGTGTTAAATCTTTCCCGTGGAGGAAGTAAGGTACTCTATACAAAAAATTTAAGAGTTAGAGCAACCGCATATTGTGCAGCTGAAACTGGAGGCGGAAGAACTGCTTCAGGAACAAGGCCTATAAGGAATGCAAATGGATATAGCACCATCGCAGTGGATCCAAGAGTAATACCTCTTGGTACAAAGGTTTATGTAGAAGGGTATGGATATGCCATAGCTGAGGATACAGGTGGCGCTATTAAAGGTAATGTAATTGACCTTTATTTTGATTCCACATCTGATATGTATAACTGGGGAAGTAGATACGTAAATGTTTATATTTTAAAATAGGAGCACATGCTCCTATTTTTTCTGCAATTAATATTTTATTGATTGTATATAATATATTTATAATAATTTAAAATGTAAAATTTAAAATTAAAAATTAATGAAAAAACTCCATAGGAGTTTTTAAAAATAAAATAATTTAAGAAATTCCATAAGAATTTCCACTTTCATTCTACATTTTTAATTTTAAATTTTTAATTAATATTGGAGGATTTATGATAAAGGAAGTAATTGTTGTTGAAGGTAGAGATGATATTACAGCAGTAAAAAAGGCTGTAGATGCAGAGGTCATAGCAGTGGGCGGATTTGGAATTAATAAAAAAGTTATAGATAGAATTAAAGAAGCGCAGGAAAGACAGGGAGTAATTATACTTACAGACCCGGATTTTGCAGGGGATAAAATAAGAAAAATAATATCCAAAAGAGTAGAAGGAGTAAAGCATGCTTTTATATCTCAGGGAGAGGGAACGAAAGATGGAGATATTGGAGTAGAAAATGCTTCACCAGAAAGTATAATAAAGGCTTTAAATGCTGCAAAATGTGAGCAGAAAGAAAAAAGAGATGAATTTAATATTCAAGATATGTTATTTTTTAAGCTTTCAGGAAATGATAAAGCTAAAGAAAGAAGAGATGCATTAGGTAAGGAGCTTAGAATAGGCTATTGCAATGCAGCACAGTTTTGTTCAAGGCTAAATAATTATGGAATAACAAGGGAAGAATTTATAAGAGCATTACAGAAGGTGGAGAAGGAGATATAAAATGGAGAATTTAACTACAAAAGAAATTGTAAAAAAATATGGCTTTAAATTTTCAAAAAGTTTAGGTCAAAACTTTTTAGTAGATGATTCTGTACTTACCGATATTGTTTATGGTGCAGAAGTTTGTGAAGAGGATTTTGTAATTGAAATAGGACCTGGAGTAGGAACTTTAACTAGAGAACTTCTGAAAAAGGCTAAAGCTGTATGTGCTATTGAGCTTGATTCTGATTTGGTTCCAATACTTGAGGAAGAATTAAAGGGATTTGAGAACTTTAAATTGGTTCATAAGGATGCACTTAAAGTGGACTTTAATGAGATAATTGGAGATGAAAAATCTGTGAAGGTAGTTGCCAATCTACCATACTATGTTACTACACCTATAATTACAAAGCTGTTAAATGAAGGTTATAACTTTAAATCAATTACTATAATGATTCAAAAAGAAGTAGCAGAAAGAATGGCGGCAAAGCCTAACTGTAAGGATTATGGTGCATTAACTTTATTAGTTCAGTATTATTGTGATGTGGAGATTGTTAGAAAGGTAGCACCTTCCAGCTTTATACCACAGCCAAAGGTAGACTCAACTGTTATTAAAATGAATAAGCTGCCAGAAAAAAGAGTAACTGCTAAAGATGAAAAATTATTCTTTAGGGTAATTAGAGAATCATTTAATATGAGAAGAAAAACGCTATGGAATGCACTGAAAAATTTAAAAGTAGAGAGCAGTAAAATGGAAGAAGCATTTCAAAGTGCGGGAATTGATTCAAAAAGAAGGGGAGAGACCTTATCAATAGAGGAGTTTTGTACCCTTTCAAACAAAATATATGATTTAATTCATTAAAAATTTTAAGTATCTATGATTTAAGTGTTCACTTTTACATATAACCTTCATATATTTATAATGAATAAAATTTATGGAGGTTCAAGAAGTTGACACAGAAAAAGAGTTATAGTAGATATTTCATAATATTACAGGAAGATGAGAAGGGCTATGCTGTAGCTTCTGATAAGTTGCCTTCAGGTTACGCTAAGTTAGAAATGAAAAATGAAAAGTGCAAGATATCCTTTTATGTACAAAACTTGAAAAAAGAAAGCGCACCCTATTACATTGCACTTATTTGCAACAAAAAAGATGCAAATAAGATCATCAAGCTTGGAGAACTTAATATAGATGAGCACGGAAAGGCTGAAATTACTCATGAAAATGCTCTAGACAATATTGCAGGATTAGGCGTACCTATGGATAAAATATCAGGTGCAGCTATAATTAGATTTATAGACACCAATATGGTATCTGTTATGTGTGGTTTTATAGGATCTGATATTGCAGATTGGAAGAGATTGCCGCTGGTTGAGCCAGTAGTAAATAGGGAAATAGAAGTACAAGACACAAAAAGCGTATTTGATAAATATGAGGATGAAATCGAAAGATTGAAGCAAAAGAATAACCCTATACAAGAGAATAATCCAGAGCCTGTTCAGCCTCCAGAAGAAGTTAAGCCCGAAGAAATAGTTCAACCAGGGGAGCAAACTGAACCACAGCAGTACTTAGAGGATACTCAAGAATTTAATGCTGAGGATCCAGCTCCAGGAAAACAAGAGCAAACTGAAGAAGAGTACACTGAAGAAGGGGAAGCAAAACAATATACTATGCAACTGGAAGATGATTATCCAATAGGTCCAATAGGTGATTTCTTTAGGGATACTGTTAGTGAATTTGAAGAATTAAGGCATGTTTCTCATGAAATAAAGAGATGTAAATGGTATAAGGTTGATGCTAAAAATTTAGAATATGCCCACAATCAGATGAATTATAATACCTATACTGTAGTATTCTACCCAATGATGGGATACTATCCATACATTAAAAAACATGGTCACTTTATCATGGGTCATAAATGCAACAAGGAAGGTAAGCTTAAGTATTTAGTTTATGGTATACCAGGAACTAAATCTAAAGCAGATCAGCCTTTTGGTGGAAAATCAGGCTTTGTTACTTGGATTCCTATGAAGGAAAAAGAAAAAGAATGTGAAATGGGCTATTGGCTCATGTTCTATGATTTTAGAGATTCTTCTATAGTGATTCCAGTAAGATAAAAAGACTACTAGAAATGCATTAATTTGAATAAAGTTATATGCTGATAATAAAAATATTAGTTAACCTTTAAAGCATGAAAGAATTATAAGCTTTCATGCTTTAATTTTTAATATTTTGTCCACCTTTTTCATATACTTTATTAATGCTATGTATGGATGTGAAAGTCTGTAATGGACTTTTACGGGTAACTTAGAAGCGACAGCGGACAATCCTAAGTAGCCAAGCATTATGAAATAAAAGAAAAGGAGGAAGAGTTATGAAGGTTATTATAATAAACAGAAAGAAATTTGGGGTTACACTAATAATGGTAGGACTGATGATAATATTACTTGGGTTGGAAATGACCTTTGATAGTAAATTAAAGCTTGCAGCATTGGTACAAAATAATATAACGTCCTTAAAAACTTATAGTGCACTACAAAATAAGTTCCATTACAAGCTTCCGTCTATGTGGAAAACTGAAGAGGAGAGCTTTTCAGGGAATGAGATAATATATCACAATAATTTTTATTCTGATGATAAACAAATTCATGGATATGTAGAAGTGTGGAATAGTAGTAAGGACTTAAAAAGCTTTTTAGATAAGAGTAAGGAAGTTTCTTTAGAATCAAATAAGGTGAAAGATTATAAGATTACTCCTATAATTATAAATAAGCATGATGGATATTTAGTTACTTATACTATAATGACAGGAAATGATGTATTTTATAGATGTAATGAATATTTTTTAGTGGACAAAGGTAAGTACTTCAGATTTTCATTTTTTGTGAGGGAAGATAAGTTTAAAGAAAATATGACTTCTGTATTTAAGATTATAGTTGAAAGCTTCAGTTATAAGGAATAAATATTTGATTTAAGGCATTTATAGTATTATAATTTATATAAGTATAATTAAAAAATGTATTAGAGGAGTACGAATATGAAACCAGTGTTATTTGAAATTTGGGGTATTAAGATTTATGGCTACGGTACAATGATAGCTATAGGCATAATGGTAGCTGTTATATTATTTAGCAAGAGAGCTAAGAAAAAGGGGTATGATGAGGAAAAGACTCTTGATATGTCAATTCTAGCTGTTGTTCTTGGGGTAATTGGAGGTAAACTACTGTACATAATTACAGAGATAAAAAATATAGTAGGTAATCCAATTAACTTAAAAGAGTTGGGTATGGGATTTGTAGTTTATGGTGCAATAATTGGGGGAATATTAGGTGCATATTTGTATTGTAGAAGAAGAAAGTGGAACACATTAAAAGTTTTTGATATAGTTATACCAAGCTTGCCTCTTGCCCAAGGGTTTGGTAGAATAGGTTGTTTTTTTGCAGGATGTTGCTATGGGGCAGAAACAACATCACCTTTAGGGGTAGTTTTTAAAGAGGGGGCAATGGCTCCATTAGGAGTTCATCTTCATCCAACTCAAATTTATTCTTCTATATTTGATTTTGTGTTGGGTGGATTTTTATTATGGTATAGCAAAAAGGAAAGAAAAGATGGTAGAATTTTTTCAATGTATATTATTATATACAGCATAGGAAGATTCTCCGTAGAGTTCTTAAGAAATGATCCAAGAGGAAATGTTGGAGTGTTATCTACTTCACAGTTTATAAGTATTTTTGTGCTTATAATAGGTATCGTTATTTTTAATTTAGATAAAATTAAAAAACTAATGGTAAAAGATAATAAGGAAGGAAGAGAAATTAGTGAGTAAGAAAAAACTGACATTTTTAGTTATACTTTTAATGCTGAGTTCTATGCTTTCAGGCTGTAATAGAATAGAGGAATTAAAGGTAAAACTTGGCGTAAAGAATAATGATTTTGAATATATAAAGCAGGGGAAGATAGAAAAGATTGTAATACAAAATACAAGAGATAAAGGTTTTAGATTTATTGTAACTGATAAGAAGGCAATTGCAGAACTTTATGATATATTATCTACTGCAAAAGAAGCACAGGAAAAGTCCACTCTTGTGCCAGACTATACATTTGAGATGCAAGAAGGTATTAATAAAGTATATAAATTTAATTATATAGCTGGTTTAGATAAAAAGGATGCAGGAAATCTTTATAGTGATAATAAGGTTTATATAGTATCTAAAAGACTTGATAGCGATATTATAAAAAGCTTTTGGAATGTTAGAAGGCCAAGAGATTTCCAAAAAGTTTATTATGAAGAAACTATTTTGGGATCTTTAGCTAGATATAAAACGGATGTAGAAAAAGAGCAAAAGGCAAAGGAAGTTAAAACGAAGCTAAGTGATAAAAAAATAGGAGTAAATATTGATGATGATGTTGAGGTAGGAAAGTTTATACTGTCTACAGATTTAGAAGACTTTAAGGGTATGCTAAATAATCAGGAAAAAAATGCAGAAATGATGGTAAAGGATAAAAATTATGATATCAAAATGACTGTTAAAACCCAAGGTTATAAATCAACATTATTTAAAGCTATAGTTACTTTTTGGGATAAACAAGAGATGAGTGAGAAAAAATATTATATAATATCCCAAATACCTGAAAATAAGAATAGTGGTTGGAGAACGGAAATATTTACAGATAAAGATAAAGATAGTTTAAGAGATTTTTAAAAGGTTGTAGAAAATATCTACAATCTTTTTTGTTTATTTGAAATGATTTTTGGCAAAAATATGAAAGGGGTGATAATAATGAATGTAAATGTATCAAGGTATTTAAAACATACTGCGGAATATGAGGATACCAAGTTTTCCAGCAGTTATTTACAAAAGTATGTTATAGGGGTTTTAGAAGAATTGAATCAGGGTAAAAATAAGGGTGAATGCCTATGTCATGCCCTAGGTGAATTATCTTTTTTGTATAGCAAAAAAGATATATGCACTGAACATATTATGCAGTTTGTAAAAGTGATTTTGAATACTTTATCAAACTCAAATAAATATATAGTAGTGCATGTAGCTAGTTTTATGGAAACCACTCTTGTTTATAATCCTGAGATGATACATTTTTACTTGGCTAAAATTAAGGAAAATAGTAAAATAAATGATGATGATGCAGCAATGTTGTATAGCTCCGTTATTTATTCTGCACTGGAGAATAAAATTGATTTAAAAAGGATATTAAATCATATTGAGTACCCATGGAGAAGTTATTTTAGATTAGCAAATTATTTTCTCTACAATAATGATAATATTAAAGCTTTGAATTACATAATAAAGGCTATAAAAACTTGTCCTGTTGAACTGAAAAGTGAATATATGGAGAGAAGAGATTATATTGTGTCTAATTTTTAAATAGAGTAATTTAAATAAGGTGAACTGCTTAGCTAGGTAGTTCATTTTTTTACATATAGATAAAAAAATAAATTAAGGATATAATGGTAAAAGAGTAATAGACAGTATTGTTAAAACAATTGTAAATTTCGGAGGTGTTTTTTATGGGAAACTGCAGCAGCTGTGCTAGTAAAGGAAATTGCAATAGTGCAGAATGTGGAAAGCTAGTAACTAAATATGGAAAAATAAAAAATGTTATTGGTGTTATGAGTGGAAAAGGTGGAGTTGGAAAGTCAACTGTTACTGGAATACTTGCTATAGAGCTTAAAAAGGCGGGTTTCAAAGTAGGTGTTTTAGATGGTGATATAACAGGTCCGTCTATGCCGAGATTTTTTGGGATAAATGATAGTAGGGCACAAATTCTTCAAGCTGAAGGTGAAGATCAGGTTAAATTTTTACCGGTAGTAACAAGCTTAGGTATAAAGGTTATCTCTTTGAATTTACTTACAGAAGTAGAAGAACAACCTGTTATATGGAGGGGGCCGGTTATTACTGGAGTGTTGACACAAATGTATTCGGACACTGAATGGGGAGAATTAGATTATTTATTAATAGATATGCCTCCAGGTACTGGAGATGTAGCATTAACTGTAATGCAGAGTATGCCAATTGAAGGACTTGTGATAGTTTCTACACCTCAGGATATGGTTACTATGATAGTTAAGAAAAATATTATTATGGCAGAAAAAATGAATGTTAAGGTTCTTGGGGTAGTAGAAAATATGGCCTACGTTAAATGTGGAAATTGTGAAGAAAAAATAAGAGTATTTAGTAAAAAAACAGGGCAGGAGCAGGCGAATGTTTTAGGAGTTCCATTGCTTGCTGAAATGCCTATTAACCTAGACTTAGTTGAAAGTATGGAAAATGGAAAAGCAGAAAGCTATATATCATCCATTAATGAGTATTCTGAACTAGTTGAAAATTTCACTAAGCACATATCAAAGTAATAAATAAAGAGGCTATGGTAATAATATTACAGAAGGAAATACTAGGAGGTGCTTATAATGAAAGCATATGTAGATAAGGATACATGCATAGGCTGTGGATTATGCCCATCTATCTGTTCTGAAGTTTTTGAAATGCAGGATGATGGCAAGGCAGGAGTTATAGGTAGTAAGGTTCCGAGCGATGCTGAAGGAGCAGCAAAAGAGGCAGAAAATGATTGCCCTGTAAATGCTATAGCTGTAGAATAAAATGTGCCAAGGGAGCGTTCCCTTGGCACATTACTTTATGTGTCCCTTTGACACATTTTAATACTTTGATTTGTTTACTATAGTGTATAGCTGTTTAAGTGGTAAAATTGCTAAAATAGCTAAACATATAAGTGCATCTATGCTCAGATAACTACCATTATATATTAAAGAAAATAAGTAAGGCGATTGTCCTTTTGGTGCAGAGCTAGCAAAGAAAACTACACCGGATATATAATGGCATATAAACCTTCCGAAAATACCAACGATTGCTCCTAAATATTTATTATTTTTAAAGAAACCAGCTAGTCCTAAGGCCATAAATGCTAAAGGGTAATCAAATAAAACTTGTACTGGATGAACTATCCAAGGTCCAAGTATTAAAGAAATTATGCCATATAGAAAGCCTGTAATTAAACCTATTTCAGGTCCATAAAAGAAAGCTATAAGTAATACAGGAATCATACTTCCAAATGTCACACTTCCACCGTTAGGCAGCTCATATATTTTAAATAATGAAAGTACTGCAGTTAAGGCCAATGCTAGTCCAATCTGAGTTATAATTCTAGTAGTAAACTTAACTTTTTTAACTTTTAGCAGTACTATTAGAATTATTAAAAGTCCTGCTAATGCAGCTATAGCTGTTGGATTTTTTAAAATATCAGCTATACTGTTTGATAATGAGAAATCATTAATAAATTTGATAAATGAGTTCATGAAATTACCTCCTATTATGTGCTAAGGAAGTCCAAAATTAGTAAAATTAAAAACCGCACACCAGTAGGCGCACGGTTAGTATTACACTAATATCGCTTTCCTACGCTGGTATTATCCAGATCAGGTATAAGGGTTAATGAAATAAATCATCTCTCAGCCTATCGGCACCCCTAGCACAATTTTTTATTTATTTACATTATAATTATATTATAGGAAATAATTTTTTACAACCAATATGTATGTAAAAAATTAAAAAATGTTAGTATGTGTGTCATTTGTCATTTTTGTGGTATTAAACTCTATATTTACTACGTCTCCTACCTTTGAATTTGGTGGCAAGTGAGATATCCCTATATCCATAGTTGTATCGTCATCAAAGGTAACAAAAGCATCTGTTTTATTCATATCTATGATTCTTCCAAGCACATTAATCACCATACCTTTATTTGAATTTATGGTTGTAGTTTTAACTGTTAGCTGTAATATTATTCAAATGAATAAAAAACTTATACTTTTTAATTTTTTTCGCTCAGTAACCATATACTATAGATATATAAATAAATTTACTTATTAATAATAATGCTTATGAGAAGGAGAAGGTATATGAGTGATTATGAGGTGATTTTAAGACTTATGCTAGCAGTTTTAGTAGGTGGAATAATAGGATATGAGAGAGAATATAAGCATATGCCTGCAGGTTTTAGAACACATATACTTGTATGCATAGGTGCAGCAGTAACGTCAATAATACAAATGTTTGCTGTAAATGAAACCTCAATAATGATTATGCAGCATCCAGAGCTTGCAGCAGCAATAAAGACAGATATCGGAAGATTAGGAGCGCAAGTAATTACTGGTGTTGGATTTTTAGGAGCTGGCACTATAATACATGAAAAAGGCTCTGTAAAAGGACTTACCACAGCAGCTAGTATATGGGCTGTAGCCTGCATAGGATTAGCTGTAGGCTTAGGTTATTATTTTTTAAGTATTACATCTACTATTTTAGTTTTTATGGTATTAGTTTCTTTAAAAAAATTTGAAAAAAAGTTTTTTCAAAAAAGAAATATTGCTATTGTGAAAATTGAATTTGCTTACAAACAAGGGGCGGTTAGAAATGTGGCAGAATATCTTAAAAATAATAATATAAAAGTAAAACATGTGGAGTTTATACTAGATGAGGATAAAAGTGAGGAAGAGTTGTATTTAATAAGGGAGTATACTATTCTTATGCCTAAAAAATTACAAGTGGATGAAGTAGTGTCAGAATTAAGCCTTATTGAAGGAATAGATCGAATAGAAATAATATAGATTAGGTATTTGGAGCATTATTTACATTACATACTTAACTACTCAGTGCCCTAATTGCCTTCAGATCCCTGTTTCAATTTTTTTGACCCTCTTTATTATCAGTGAAATTTGGAACAAAAAAACACGCCAGCCTAAGCCAGCGTATAAGAATAAAATGTTAAACCCTACAAAGTATATTATTTACAATAAATAAAACTTTATTCTTATAAAGTTAGTATTTATCAAATTTTATTTATTACAGAAAGTATTACTTAAAGATTTTATAATTGTTTTCTTTTTTTAAGAGCCTCAATAATAAAACATGCTAATACTCCACCTATTAATGCTGTGACAAGCTGTGGTACGCCCATGGCGGCAGCAACTTTCGGAGGAATCTTAATATTAAATAAACGAATTACATAGGTAACTGATAAATATAAGAAACCAAATTTTAAGAAAGCAGCTGGAATAATGCCAATATATTTGCCATATCTTTTATAATTTACGAATAAAGAAAAGATTAAAATAAATAGTGCATTACCTGCCATAATAAAAGGTATAAAAGGTACAAGAGGAGCGGCTAGCTGACCTGTTAATCCAGCTAATGCTGGTGTTAGAATACCAACCCCTACAGCCCACCATCTATCGCAGACACAAATAGTAATAAGTAAGATGGCATTTATTATAGGACCGGTGATGAACTGGCTAAGCTGTGGAAAGCTCTTGCCTATAGTTTGAAAAACTATGGCTATGGCTAAAAAAAGTGCGCTTTTTATAAGCTTATTAACATTATTTTTCAATTAAATCCCCCCATAGTAAAAAGTTTAAATTAAGATTTTTTCATTGGTTTACTTTTGCCAGGCTTTGCAAAGCTAGGCCTATCCTGTCTATCTTTATTAAATGAATTAGATTTTTCAGCAGTTGATTTGTACTGCTTTTCTTTTGTAAGATTATTTGTTTTACTAGTACTTGACGCTTCAGTATTTTTTCTAAAGGTAGATGGCTTCCTTTTAGGAGGTTTTAAATCAACAATCTTACCTAAATACATATCTTTTGCGGAAATATTTATTCCAAAGCTTTTTTCGTATCTATTGATGATATCTTTCTCTTGTTCAGTAATAAGAGAAATTGCCACTCCAGATTCTCCAGCACGGCCTGTTCTGCCAACTCTATGCAAATAATTTTTAGGATCTTGAGGCATATCTAGGTTGAAAATATGGGTAACCTCTTTTATATCAAGTCCTCTAGCGGCTACATCGGAGGCAACAAGAAGTTGAATTTTACCGGATCTAAATTCGTCCATTGCTTTTTTTCTATTTTCCTTCATAGAAGTTCCGTGAATGCCTTCAGCCTTAAAACCATTATATTTAAGCTTTTCTGTTATCATTGCAATTTCTTCGCTTTTGTTAATGAAAACTATAGCTTTTTTAGGGTTTATCATTCTAACTAACTTTCTTAGGTTATCGAATTTTTCTCTTTGGTCTGAAAGAAAATACATGTGTGATATATTTGTTGAGATAGTGTGGCTTTCCTCAACCTTCAGATATTCTGGATCCTTCATCAAATTCTTTGCTATATTTTCTGCTTCTTTTGATATAGTAGCGGATACTATTATAAGCTGTCTTTCTTTTAATGTGCTTTTTATAATTGCTTTTACTGCATCTATATTATGCATGTCTAAAAGCCTATCTGCTTCATCTATAACTATTGTTTTAATAGTGTGAGCAGAAAGTTTTTTCTTCTTAATAAGTTCTAAAATTCTTCCAGCGGAACCTACTATAATGTGAGGCTTTTCTTTAAGTTTATCTATTTGTCTTGTTATATTAACATTACCTATTATCGGGGTGGAGGTTACAGCTATACCTGAGTTTTTTGAAAGAAGCTCTATTTGTCTTTCAATTTGAATAGCTAACTCATGAGTAGGAGTTAAAATTATAGTTTGCATTTCTTTCTTAGTAACGTCCATCTTTTGAAAAATAGGTAAAAGATAAGCAAGGGTTTTTCCTGAACCAGTTTCTGATTGAGCAATGATATCTTTATTTTCAAGGGCAGCAGGAATACATTTTTCTTGAATTGTTGTAGGTGTAACAATATTTTCTTTTTTTAAACCTTCTACAAGTGCTGATACTAATCCTAATTCATTAAATAAATTATCCATATAGTTCTCCTTTATATTTCCTTAGTGTTTAATTTTTTATCTAAGCTGTTTTCTTTCATTGAAGAAGCCTTTATAGGCTAAATAACAAGCAGAAAAGGCAGCAATAGAAGTTGTTGACAAAAGCATAAATGTAACCATTATTTGAAATTTTATAGCTTCAAGAGGCGCTGTGCCTGCCAGTATAAGTCCAGTCATGGTACCAGGAAGAGATACTATTCCTAGTGTCTTCATGGAATCAATGGTAGGCAGCATACCAGTTTTAATACTATCTCTTATAAGGTTTATAGAAGAAGGTAAAATGTCGGCACCTAGAGATAGTTTTGTTTCCACCTCATCTCTTTTGTTTTTAAAATCTGATATAAGTTGCTTGTAACAAAGACCTATGGCAACCATGGCATTGCTTATAATCATACCACTAATAGGCACGATTTGATAGGGTTCATATTTTATAGCTCCTGCTATTACTAATATAGATAATGTAACTGCAGTTCCTGCGCCAATGGAGATAAAAGATATTAAAAGTCCATTTCTTATATTTTTACCTCTTTTTGAAGCATTATAAGCTGCATTATATAACATAAATAAAACTAGCATAGTTGTAAAGAGTGGATTTTTAAGTCCAAATATAAAATTAAGCACATAGCCTACAGCCGTTAACTGAATAATAGCTCTTATTACTCCAATAAGAGTTTCTTTTTCAAGTTTCAATTTTTGAAAATAAGAAAAACCCATAGAGACTATAACTAATACAGAGGCTATAAGTAAAGAGGACACGTTCATAGTAGCGGTATTCATTTTATTACCTCCAAGGATGTAATTTTTCCATTTTCTAAAGTAAGAATTTTATTAGCATATTTTTTACTTTGCTGAGGATTATGAGTAATCCACAGAATAGTTAAGCCTTTACTATTTAAGTCTCTAATAGCATTGTCGACAGTAGTTGTGTTATCCACATCAAGGGCGGAGGTAACCTCATCTAGAAGGAGTATTTTGGGTTCAAAAAGTAGAGTTCTTATTAATGCAACTCTTTGTTTTTCTCCTCCAGACAAGTTAAGTATAGATTTACTAAAAAGATCTTTATCCAAATTAAATATAGAAAATAAATAGTTGATTCGTTCCATATCTATTTTTTTATCCCTTATAGAGTAGGGAAATGATAAGTTATCAGAAACTGTATCTCCAAATAGATAGGGCGTCTGAAAACAATAAGCGATATCTTTTCTTAAGTTTACTGGATTGGATTTGCCAATATCTTTTCCATTAAAAAGAATGGTTCCAGAGGTCGGACTTTTAAGGTGGCTACAAAGCTTTAATAATGTACTTTTTCCACTTCCTGAGGGGCCTACGATAGATATAAAGTCCCCAGTATTAACATCAAAGGATATATTATCAAGTATAATCTTATCATCATCTTTATATATTATATTATTAAATTCCAATATATTCATAATACCCTCCTGTAATCATTAGTTGTTTAAAATCCTTCTTAAAAAATACTATATATAGTATAGCCTATAGTATGGAATTTTTAAATCTTTAGTTTATAATAAGGTTCTGATGTTAATAATTTTATTAATGAATGTTAATTAATTATTCATTTAGTTATTCTAAAAATGTGGTAAAATAAAAAACATAAAGTTAGTTTCAACTAAGAGGAGGCAGTTAGTAAATGAGAAACTATTTTGATGGTACTTATGGCTTGGATAGGTTTTCTAGAGTTGTCCTTATAACAGGACTTTTATTTCTTTTAACAAGAAGTTATATACCAGCGGCAATTCTTATTACTTATGGAGTGTGGAGAGCATTGTCCCATAATATAGAGGCAAGAAGAAGGGAAGAAATTGTTTATGAACAAATTCTAGAAAAGTTAAGCTATAAAATAAATAGTTTTGTTAATAAAAAGGGCTTAAATAACTGGAGATTTAAAAAGAAAATTAAAGAATTAAAGGATAGAAGATACTATGTAATTATAAGCTGTCCTAAGTGTTCTCAAAAGTTAAGGCTTCCTAAAAAAAAGGGGAATATTATTGTCACTTGCAAAAGATGCTTTAATGAGTTTAAACTAAAAACTTAGTAGATTTTTATTAATAAATCTATGAACTTAAAAAACTAAAGAAAATATTAAGGAGATAACATGGGGAAGGATTTGGAAAACAATAAAGAGTTTAAGGAACTTAAACAGGTGGCAGGTATGTCATCAAAACCTTTTTACTTAAAGAAGTCTAAGGAAAATATAAGAGCGTTGATAGTTATGGGGTTAATGTTAATAATAATGTGTATTGTTACTCCATACTTGTTAATTGTTATGCCAGTTTACTTAGTGTGGTCTATTATTCATTTTAAAAAATATAAGAGTGAAGCGAATAGATTATTAGAAGATGCAATTAATTCTTATGAAGTTGAAAAATATGACCAATGTATAGAACAACTTAATAAGATATTAGAGATTGAACCTGAAAATGAAAAAGCAAAGATTATATCTGCTTTAATAAAATATGATAAAGAAGAATATGAAGAGGTAATTCAATTATTATCAAAGATAAGTCCAAAGATTTTAGACAATGATTTGGATTTGCAAATTAAATTGGCAGATTGTTATATTAGGGTTGGAAAGAATGAAAATGCTAAAGGCTTGTATGAAAAATTAAGCAGAAATATAGGTAAGAGCGATTTTATTAAAGAAGCTATAAATAAATTAGAATAAATTTTTTTATTTCCTCTTATAGTAATTATAGAGTTTTGAAGTGAATATTTATATATTACTAGAGTTTATATATTAAACTTCATCAATTCTGTAGAAGGAGGAAAAAATGTCCTATCATGATTATGAGGATGATAACGAGGTAGAAAGCTATCTGTTATGGGCGGTAATTGCAACTTTTTTCTTATTAAACCCTTTGGGGATAATTGCAATTATTTATGGAGCTCAAGTAGAGGGTAAGGTACAATCAGGAGATTTAAAAAGAGCTATAGACTATTCAGATAAAGCCAAAATGTGGTGTATTATAGCTTTTGCATCAACATTATTGATAGGAATAATATATTTTATTATAACCAATATATAAAACTAAACCACCTAAGGTGTACTTAGGTGGTTTTTCACATCTATGAAACATTGGAAACTGAAGGATTGTATAAAGTGAAGGATTTTAATTATCCTCATGGTTATTTAGCTTATTGCCAATGCACTGTTCACAGGATTCCATATGAATCATCACATGAGTGTTTTTTAGAGAATTTTCTATTTGTTCTTCAATTTTATCGCAAACATCATGTGCTTCCATTACTGTCATGTTTTGTGGAAAGACTAGTTTCAAATCGATATACTTTTTACTGCCTGATTTTCTAGTTTTAAGGTCATGAAAATTGCAATGAACATAGTTGAAGTTATTTAGTACTTCTTTAACTATTGTAATGTCCTCATCAGTAAGAGGGGAATCTAAAAGGGGGTTGAAAGCATGAAGTAATAGTTCAATAGCTTCCTTAAGTATAAATAAAGCTACTAAAATTGCAGCTATAGGATCTAAAATGTGTATTTTTGTAATTACTATGAGCAGTAGTCCTACTCCAACACCTAAAGAGGTATAAACATCAGCTTTAAGGTGAAGGGCATCTGCTTCTAGGGCAATGGAATCTTCTTCTTTTGCAACCTTATAGAGTTTTTTAGAAACTATAAAGTTAACACCAGCAGAAATAAACATAACTAAAAAACCTAAGCTTATAGATTCAACCTCGGAGGGGGCAATAATCTTTCTTACTGCTTCTACAATAATCCAAATTGAGGCTACAACTATTAAAAGAGCTTCAATTACTCCAGACACATTTTCTATCTTTCCGTGACCATATGGATGATGCTCATCTGCAGGCTTATCAGAGATACGAACAGAAATAAAGGCGATTATTGCAGCCACTAAATCCATGCCGGAATGGATTGCTTCCGATATTACACTTACTGATCCAGTAAATAAGCCTACCACTAATTTTAATAGAATAAGAGTAGTGTTTGAAAATATAGATAACCTTGCTACTTTAACTTTTGCATTCATAAACTTTTTCTCCTTTTTGTAAAAGCATCTATAGTTTAGTATCTAATTATTGTGAAATCATATGCAATAAGTATATAAAATTTTTAACGGTAAAAATAAAAAATCTATTTATTATTTAAATAAAAATGTTACCTTTATAAAGTTCTTTGAATACAATATATTAAATAATTTTTTAGGAGAGAAGAAATGCAACACTATGATGGAGGCTGTGAAAATCATTTAGTGTGGGCTATTCTTGCTACGATTTTTTGCTGTGTGCCCTTTGGAATAGTGGCTATAGTATATGCCGCACAAGTGGATGGAAAGGTTCAAGCTGGTGATTATGAAGGTGCACGTGAATCTTCAGAAAATGCGAAGACATGGTGTATTGTCAGTACAATAGCTGGACTCCTTTGGGGACTGGTAGCCCTAATGGCTAGTTAATAAATTATGAAAGATAAGTTGAAAACTGATACTCTTAGTTTTTTTAAGAAAAATAAAAATGGGCTAAAAGCTATTTTGTATCTAATGATAACATTGGGGGTAGTGATATTTTTTTATTTTTACAATCCAGTTACAAAAGCATATCCATCCTGTCCATTCTATCATTTTACAGGACTGTATTGTCCTGGTTGTGGGTCTTCTAGAGCGGTATATCAAATAGTACATGGTAATTTTCTATATGCACTAAATTTAAATCCATTAATGATTATATCTATACCATTTATCTTTTATTTGCTAATGGCGAAGTTGAATATAAAGATTAGGGGAAAGGTTATATTTAAAAGAAAAGTATTCACAAAGAAATTTTATGTTTTTCTAATTGTGATGATAGCATTGTACTCTATAATAAGAAATATACCTGCATATCCTTTTTGCATATTAGCGCCATAAAGAATTGGTTACTTATAGGCAGTTGATTTATAAAAATAAAAATTGCGCTCTTTCTATGAGCGCAATTTTTATTAAATAACTTCAACCTTGTTCATTCTAATGATAGTTAATACTATAAAGCATATAGATAGTAAAAGTGTAAAAATAATTGTTAAGCCTATATTATTAAAAGTAAACAAATTTGCATTTTCAATAAGTTTATAAGGTATTAGTTTGCTTATTTTGCTTAAGTTTGTTAGTGGAATAGATAGAAAGGTTATTGCAAGAGTAATTATGCCAGCAGTTATACCTTTCTTAAATAAGCTGCTTATGAATGATAATAAAGCTATATTGAAAATGAAATAAATAGATAATAATGTAGCAGAGGTTGCAATTTCAGAGATACTTAGATCTGCGCCCTTAAAGAGAACTCCTGCATAATAATAGGTTGTGAAAAATCCTATAAAGGTGAAAGTAACTACCACAGAGGAATAATGAATAAACTTAGCCCATACTAAGGCTATAGGAGAGGCACCCTTTGAGTAAGGGAAAACTAGCTTTTGAGAGGAGATTTCATCACTAAAGCTGCCGCAGTAAGTAAAAATTATAAAGAAATTACCTAGCTGAAGGAGATTTTTTATATAATTTATTACCGCTGTTTTTTCTGTTGTCTTAAAAAAAGAGGCTACTTCAGGCGGAAGTTGATTTTTTAAAATCTCAGGTAAAAGCTTTAATATAATAACATTAAATAAGGCAAAGCCAACAATCCCTACGGCAAGGATTAAATACTTGTATTGTCTCCCATATTCTTTTATTTCTTTATTAATGTAAGCCTTAAAGGTTCCCATCTTTATTCACCATCCTTAAAAAGATATCTTCAAGATTACTCTTTCTTAAATTAAAGGATAAAATAGTGTTTTTTTCATTGA
>Ga0316601_100000396_pt1 | contig 18258 bp, 14 predicted proteins | sample OWC_soil_day5_no_FD_207663 | JGI IMG/M metagenome (GOLD analysis project Ga0316601, IMG submission 207663) | Wetland soil microbial communities from Old Woman Creek delta, Ohio, United States - OWC_soil_day5_noCT | ecosystem: Environmental > Terrestrial > Soil > Wetlands | place: USA: Ohio... | reverse complement strand
CTCGATGAGCGCCTCGGGGCGAATGGCGTTGTTGGCATCGCAGAGGCGCCAGAAGAGCAGCGGGTCGCCGAGTTGCGCGGCGGCGAGCGTGTCCAGGCGGTCGCCCTGCTCCACGGCATGCTCACGCAGCAGCGCAAAGCGCTCCGGCGCCGGTACGAGGCGGCGCTGCAAGTACGCCACCATCCGACCGTCCGCGGCGACGATGGTCTTCACCGGCGTCTGCGCATATCGGCTATTGGGCGGAAAGCGTGGCGTCGCCACCGTCGTCTGCGACAGCATCGCTTCGAGCTGCTTCAGCGCGTCTTTCACGGCAGGCTCCCGAGGCCGAGGTTGGACAGCGATCCGGGCGACGTGCGCGAGGCGAGGCGCTCCTTGGCGCGAAGGTACGCCATGAACAGGCTGCCGCCGCGATGGTCGAAGCCGAGGTCGTCCACTGAGAGCACGCGCATGCCGAGGCTCACCTTGGCGCGGATCGGATTCAGCGCCGGATCGAACGACTCCTCGGTGACGCTGAGCTCGGTGATGCGCACCGGCAGGATGCGGTTCGCGCTCCACACGAACAGTGTGAGCAGGCTCTGCATCGGGACGATCTCGATCGTCCCGGCAGCCGCGAGGCCGTCGTTCTCGATCAGCGAGGCCGACGACGGATAGACGATGGTCTCCAGCGCCGCGAGCTGCGGATGCAGCCCGGTCTCGACGGTCGTGCGGTTGCTGCCGGGAAACTCGAGCTGGTCGGTGGCGTCGATCTCTGCCTCGAGCTTGATGGTCTCCACCGGCGGTCCCTTGAGCCGCAGCGCTTCCGAGCGGTCGCCGTCGCCGCCGGTGCCCTGGATCTGCAGCGAGCGCGACAGGGAGTCGGGGTTGTACTGCAACGACACGACGCGCCGCACCGCGCCCGACACCGGGTCGACGAGCACGAAGCCGCCCTTGACGAGACGCGGGGAGGAGGAGAGGCCGGTCATGTCGGGGCTCGCTCGGTGCTCAGCGGCTGCGCTTGATGTGGTTGGCGTACTCGGGATCGGGACGGAACGCGATGCCGCCGCTGCCGTTCCGGTTCTCCTGCAGCCAGTCGACGATCGCGAACGTCGTGGCCTGTCGGAGGGTGCGGCCCTCGAGGAACTCCTCTCGCAGCTCGTCCTCCGCCGTGATGCGGTAGCGCTGCCGCGCGAGGAACTCGATGAGCGCCTGCTCGCTCATGGGGCGCGACAGCACCAGCCGCCGTCCCACGATCAGCGGGTGTCCCGCGCGCAGGAACACGGCGAGGTCCTCCCATCCCGGTTCGTCCGGCAGCGAATTCCCGGTCAGGACCGGCCCCCAGTGCGCCAGCGCGCGGCGCACGAGGCGGTCGCGCCACAGCCGGCGCATGGTCCGATCATCGTCGGCGCGCTCGAGCCGGTAGCCGACGTGGCCGAAGATCTGGAACCAGTCGGGCGCGGTGACGAGGGCGCCGCCGAAGAACTCGCTCATCGCCGACAGATAGCCCGCCTGGCGTCCGACGCGGCAGCCCTGCACCTCGATGCAGGTTGCAGGCGTGAGCCGCTGCCGGACCGTCTCGAGGCGGTCGAAGAAGGTCGGCGTGCCGCCGGCTGCCGCGCCCAGGATGCGGTCCACCTGGCGATTTCCCGCGGCGTTCACCAGCCCGCTCGCCGTGCCGATCCCGACCGCTCCGGGGGCGAAGCCCTGCATCACGCGGGCGAAGTGGCGCTCGAAACCTTCGAAGGTGAAGCCGCCGGTCCCGCCTGCCGCGCCCATGGCGGCAGCCATCGCGTCGCGGTAGACCTGTGCGTGGGTGTTGGCGGCGGCCGCGACCGCGTCCCGCTGGCGTCGCGCCCCGCGTCTGCGCGCGCGCTGGTTGCCGACGTACCATCCGTCGAGCAGCCACCAGACGTACTCGACAGCGATGGCGTCGCCGTTCGAGCGGCCGATGCCGATCGCGTTGAGCATGCGTCGCGCCGCACCGTCGGCGCGGAGCGCACCGAGCACTTCGTCGCGGAACTGGTTGCCGGTGACGTGCTGCGCGAGCTTCGGCAGCTCTTCGAGCGTGTCGACTGCCCAATCGCTCTCGACCACGAACCCCGGTCCACCACGCAGAAAGGCGACGTTGATGTTGCTCGGCACCGCGTGCGAAACGAGCGTGACGCGGTCGAGCCGGCCACGGCCGCCGGCGAGGTGCTCGACCATCTGCTCGATCGAGCCGACGCTCACCGGCGTACCGTAGCCCCAGCGCACGTAGAACTGCCGTGCGAGGTTGAGATAGCCCTGCCGACCGTGGGTCGAGATGAAGATCGGGTGCAGCAGCGGCGCACGGTCGCGGTGGATACCGCGGACCGCCACGGTCTCGCCGCGCGCCACGCGGGGTGCGAGTTCGTGCGCCTCGGTCTCCAGCATGCCCGCCGGCCAGGATGCCGGACCGGGGGTGGCGGCGTTGCGCCACTGCTGCGCATGGACGAGTTCGTGCGCGAGCACCTCGCGTCCGGCGTGCGTGCGCGGCCGGTCGAGCCCCGGCGGCACGTGCACGGTGTCGGCGACGGTATAGGCCAGCGCACCCAGGCCGCGTGCGCGGGGCGCGTCCTCCGCGACAGCCCGCACGCGGACGCGCTGCAGGACGTGGCCAAGCGCGAGAGGAGTGCCGTCCGCGGCTCGGCGACTGACCACGTCGGCGCCGCTGGCCGCAGCCGGCCAGCCGTTCGCGGCCGTCGTGACGAGCGCGCGCTCCGGCGCCGGTGCCTCGCGGACCAGCGGGCGAGCGGGCGACGGCGGCGCGGGTACGGCGACCGTTGCAGTCTGGCGCACGGCTGCCTTCATGTCCCGCCCTCCTCGTCGCGCGTCGGCGTGGACGCCGCGTCGGGTGCGCGCAGGAACATCTCGACGCGCCTGTTGAACGCGCGCGTCTGCGCATCCTGCTCGGTCAGCGTGGGCCGCGACTCGCCGTGATGCTCGGGGCGCGCCGCGTCCGCGAGCCGGGCCTCGGGAAGTCCCTCGCTGCGCGCCATCCGGTAGAACGCCAGCGCACGCCGGCGCGACAGGTTGCGGTTGTGTTCCGGTGATCCCGGCGTCGAGGCATGCCCCACGAACCTCACCTGCAGGTCGGATGCCGGTTCGAGGTGCCGCACTTTCACCTGCCGGAAGAACGAGACGTGCTCCGGCTTGGGCTCGACGGCGTCATGACCGAGGTTCAGGAACCGGTAGTGCGCACCACGGGCCACTTCCTGCACGATGCCGGGGCCTGCGCGCGACGCGGCACCCTCCTCGTGCGCCGTCGTCCTTTCGGCGATGCCGCTCGCCGCGGCGAACTCGCGCCGCGCAATGGTGGAGCGCGACTCGATGCGCCAGGCTTCGCCGGCAAAGTACGCGCGCGCGATGTCGTCCTCCGGCACGTACGCCGCCACGTCCCGCTCGATCGCGCGCACGCGGTCCTCGTAGCTGCCGCGACCGGAGCGCTCGTCGGCGGTCATGACGCGCTGGGCGAGCCACTCGGTGAACCCTTCCTTGAAGAAGCGCGGATCAGTGGTCGTCTCGATCCACTCGGTGAAGCGCGCATGCGCGTGGAAGTGCACCAGCTCGTGGATGAGTACCAGGCGTCGTGCGGGCGCCGTGGCTGCCGCGTGGATGAACACCTCGCGCCTGCCGCCTTCACCGCGGTTGAAGCCGGCGACGCGCGTTGCCAGGACGCGCAGGTGCCCGCCGACATCGCGGTCGGTCAGGAGCGTGTCGAGCATCGCCACGAAGCGAGCGTCGGTCTCGCCGATCTCGAAGCGTTCGATGTCGGTCCACGTGATCAGCCGGTTCGCCAGCCACTCGCGCAGATAGTCCTGCCCGCTGGTCAGGCCCGGCCCCATCACGCTGACCGCGCCGGTGATTGCATCGGGGCTCGCAGGCGCGGAGACGAGCGGGAAGCGCGCGCGGATGCGCGCGTCGATGGATAGCGCATCGTTATCGAGGCTCGCCTCCGTCGTGCGGACCGGCGTCGTGCCGCCCACGCTGGCGGGGTTGGTACGGACGAGATCCCGCACAGCGCGCTTCGCCTGCGCGATGATGGTCGCGGCAGTTCCGGGTGCGGTGCTGCTGGCGTCCTGCCAGGGCTGGCGGGCGCCGCCGCCGCCAGGCGCGGCGACGAACAGCGTGTCATGCACCGCGCCCAGCCGTGCCGGATCCTCGAGATCGGCCTGGATCGCCGGCGCGACGCGCGCCGCAATAGACGGGGATGCATCCGCGCGCCCCGCGATGCCCGCCGCCACGCCCCGCGCCTCGCGCTCCGCTGCGTCGTGCTGCAGCAGCGTACCTCCCCCCGCACGGGCCATTCCCTGCTGCACGGCGTGTGCAGCCTCATGGGCCAGCGTCGCACGGCGTGCCGGCCCCGCGGCTGTCCCGGCGCCCATCACGACGTCGCGACCGAGGGTGAACGCCCGTGCGCCAAGTGCGTGGGTGGCGGCATTCGCGGCGAGGCCCTCGTGTATGCGCACCTGGCCGAGGTCGTGACCGACGCGGGCTTCGAGGTGCGCGCGCGTGCCGGGCTCGATCGCCCGGAATGGCGCCTGCAGCGCGCGCTCCACGAGCGGCGCTGCCGGCACCGGACCGCCACCGTCGCCGCGGCGCTCCGCCCGCCTCATGACGGTTCTCCGTTCACGGCGTCCGGCGGAAGCCGTGCGTGCACCGCCCTCGCAACGACCGCGCCGATCGCGGCCGCAGGAAGCTCTGGGGTCGACGGCGGGCCCGCGGAGCGCGCACCGGTCAGCAGGCGCTGCAGCTCCGCCTCGATCGCCGCGGCAATCGCCTCCCGGCTCGCCGGCGCAACGCCATGAAGCGTGATGCCTTCCACCTCGATCTCGACGCGGCGGGTCACGTGCGGCCCCGCAGCTCGGCGTCGCTCCAGGCGCGCTCGAGCTTCTCGTACTCGCCCCGCGCCGCTTCGACGACATGCCCCATCGTCACCGCCTCGCCGGCGTGCGCCGCACGGAACGCCGCGCGCAGTGCGATGTTGGCGATGGTGCCGCCGGAGACGGCGAGGCGTCCCAGGCGCTCGTAGTCGAGCGCCTCGACCGGGGCACCGGCGGGGAACGCCCGCGCCCAGATCTGCGTCCGCAGCGGCGCATCCGGGAACGGGAACGGCACGATGAACCGGACGCGGCGCTGGAAAGCGCGGTCCAGCGCCGCCTTCATGTTGGTGGCGAGGATGGCGATGCCGCGATAGGCCTCCATCCGTTGCAGCAGGTAGCTCACCTCGATGTTCGCGTACCGGTCGTGGCTGTCCTTCACGTCGCTGCGCTTGCCGAAGAGCGCATCCGCCTCGTCGAAGAAGAGGATGCCGCCGGCCTCCTCGGCTGCGTCGAATACGCGCCGCAGGTTCTTCTCCGTCTCGCCGATGTACTTGCTGACGACCTGCGCCAGGTCGATGCGGTGGAGGTCGAGCGCGAGGTCGTTGGCGAGCACTTCGGCGGCCAGCGTCTTGCCGGTGCCACTGTCGCCGACAAAGAGCACGGCGAGGCCGTGACCGCGTCCGGTCGTTCCGCCGAAGCCCCAGGCATGGAAAACGGTGTGCCGCTGGCGCGCCTGCGCGGCGATCTCCCGCAGCAGCGCGATGGTCGCGGGCGGCAGCACCAGGTCGTCCCAGCGCGCGACGGGGGTTACGCGCTCTGCCAGTTCGTCGAGCGCGCCGCGGGCGCGAAGCGCCGACAGGGCGTGCAGCGTCTGGCGCGGTTCGTGGGCAGCGCCGGCCAGCTGGGGGCCGAGCCGCGCGATGTCGCGGGCGCTCGATCGGGCGTGACCGGCGAGGCTGTCGAGCGCGTCCGCGGAGACGTGCGCAGCGTCGCTCAGAGACGTCTTCCACAGCCCGCGCTGCTCGTCCCATCCAGGCGCCATGACGGCATGAACCCGCGTCGGGCGGCGCAGCGGAAGCGGATCCCGCGACGCGATGAATACCGGTCCGGCGATAGCATCGACGAAGTCCGCGAGGCCGTCGGCCGACGGCTCCCGTGCGGTCTGCAGCAGCAGCGCAGCGTCCAGGAGCGCAGCCTCGCGCGTCCAGAGGTCGGCGAGGGCGAGGCATTCGCCACGGGCCGCCGGCAGGTCGCGCGCCCGGAACGCGTACACCGTCCATCCGCGCTCGGCGCCCAGCAGTGCCGCGACGTCCTCGGCGCCGTCGGGGTCGTCGCCGCAAAGCTGGATCGCCGCGATGTCGGGACGTGCATCGAGTTCGGCTGCGAGACCGGCCGCAACGGCGCGATGCGACGGCGCGACCAGCCCCGGCGTTGCGACGGCGCGAACCAGGGGCCGGATGCGCGCATCCATGACGTTCAGCCCGGCCACGAAATGCAGGATGCGCTCATCGATGCGCAGCGCGGCACGCGTCAGTGAAGCAGCGCCGTCGAGCTCGACCAGTCGCCAGCGGCGCAGCGGTCGCTCCGGCAGAAGGGCGCTCCAATGCGGCGCCGGCAGCGCTGCCAAGGCGAGCGAGAACATCGGCGCCGCCTGCGCGCCTTGCGCCGCGGCGCAGGCAGCGGCCAGGCCGCTGTCGAGCTCGACACCTGCTGCGAGCAGCAGCACGTCGCGCTCGAAGGGCGTCAGTCCGAACAGGTCGGCGAGCAGGTCGATGGGCGCGTCGACGGCGAGGGTCTTCCGCGTGGAATCGATCTCGCGTTCTGCCGCGGCCAGGCGTGCCTCGGCGTCCGGCGCCTCGGTGGCGCGGTCGAGCAGCGCCCGGATGCGTGCCAGCTCCGCGCAGAGATGGCGTCGGCCGGCTTCGAGCGCGCTCCCGGGTGCGGCAAGGTCGTTCATGCGATCACGATGCGGCGATTGAAGAACGTTGGCGGCGTCGCGGCCGCGTCCACGATCAGGCTGTCGAGGCCGTCCACGCGCAGCCGCGCGAGATGCGACCCGACCGGCGCGTCCTCCACCTCGAACGTCAGCGCCGCGGTGGGGGCGTTGATCGGATTCGCCAGCACCTCGCGCGTGCCGAGCACGAGCTTCACGCGCTGATGCGGGCGGACCTGCGGCGTGCACGCGAGGTTCACCACCGCCGCTTCCGCGGCATCGCGCGCGACGTTGAGCGGCAGCGCGGTGGTGATCGAGGGCAGGATCGCCAGGGTCAGGAGGTTGGACGCGCGCCGCTGCGCTTCGCCCGGCCGCTGCACCAGCGCACGCAGCGAGTAGATGCCTGCCGGAAGGTCGGCGGGTAGGGCCGGCAGCAGAAAGCGCAGCAGCCCGGACTCAGCGCCCGGCAGCGCCGCAATCTCGCGCTCGATGCCGAGCTGGGCGTTCTCGATGCGCACCGCGCGGTTGGCGCCGTCGAGGTAGTGACCTTCGACGGTCACGGTGTCGCCCAGCGTGGCGCCGGGCTGCGAAGCCGGCGGACGCACCGCGGTGATCGCCGGCAGCGCTGGAAGCGTGTCCGGCATCACGCGGATGTCGCGAGTGAGCACCGGCAGCGCGGTGCTGCCCGTGACCGGCGCTTCGATCAGGACGACCGAGACGTGATAGGCCGCGGACGGCCGGTAGCGGGCCTGCAGGGCCGACCACAGCTTGGACATCTCCTCGCTGCCCATCACCGCCGGTGTGACGCGTATCTGCTCGACCTGCCGCCCGAGGTTCGACGTCGCCAGGACCGCCGGCAGACGACTTTCGATCTCCTCGCGGCCGAGCACCGGCGACTCGTGCAGGAGCTGCATGCCATAGCCGAGCAGCACCTCATGCTGCAGCGGCTGCGGCCCGTAGGCGGTAAGCAGGTAGTGCAGGTCCAGCGCGAGCGGAGGCGAGGCCACGCGGTCGCCGCGCGCGTTGCGGGAGGCGAGGTCCACGTTGCGCCAGCCCGCGTTGTGCGTGACCTGGTGGAGAAAGAGGTTGAGACGCGCCGTCGCGTTCGGCCCCGTGAGCTCGATGGTGTCCGGCGCGACCGCGGTCACGTCGGCGTTCGCGCCGCCGAGCGCCGCGTTCGCATTCTGGTCGACGAGCCAGGACTCGATGCGGCTACGCAGCACCTCGGTGACCGCGGCGATCGCGAGCGCATTGCTCATCGGCGCTTTCCGTGGCGGCGGTCGAGGTACTCGTCGAGCGACATGGTCCCGGGCCGTGGTGCCGCACGCTTCTCGCGCGGCGGCGCGGGGGTGGGCGTTGCGGCACGCACCTCGATGCGGCCGATGGTGATTCGCACGACCGTTTCCTCGGCCGGCGGGACGGCAGGTGGCCTGGATGCGGCGGCGACGCGAACCGGACCCTGCGCCTCCGGCTCCCGCGCCGTGCGAGCACGTGCGATCTCGCGAGGCACCAGCGGCTCGACGTAGGGCGGAGGCTCCTGCGGCGGGCTTGGCGGCGCCTGCAGGACCGCTTCGGCGCGCGTGGCATCCGGCACCGTGCTCTCGTCCGCGCGCAGCATGTCTGCCGGCGACGTCGGCCGCCCGCCGTCGCGCGGTGTCGGCCGTCGTGCGGGCGGCTCATGATCCGGCCGCGGAAGCGGACCGGTGTCCACGCGCGTCGGTGCCGCCAGTGCCGGGCGCACCGAATGCGCGGGCGGGGCGGACGCGGCTTGCGCGGCGGGCGCGGGCGCGGTCGCGCGCATGTCCAGCGCGACCCGCGGTGCGGACGCATCCGGCACGACACCGGCCTCCGGCCCGGCGAACCTCGAGACCGCGCGCGGCCGCAGCCCCCCGCCCGGAGCGATCTGCCGTGCGGCGAGCCGCGCGAGAAAGCCGGTCATGTGCTCACCATGGCGAGATACGCGGCGCGCCGTGCCGCGGGGAGCGCCAGGATGTTGGACTCGCCCCAGCCGTAGGCGCGCGCGAGCACGTGCACTTCGCCGAGCAGCCGGTCGCCGCGCGCGGCTAGTTCGCGCCAGACGAAGTCGGCGACGTCCAGCACGCTCTGCCAGGTGTGGCCACACTCGGGGCAGGCGAGATCGAGCAGCCACTCCGCGCCGGGATCGTGATCCGCCAGCGATTCGGCCACCGCATCGCGCACGTCGCGCGGCAGCGCGAGCGCATCGCAGGCGTCGCCGTTACGGCGCGCATCGGTCACGCAGCGGCGCAGCAGCACTTCTTCGGCCACCCGCGCGTCGTCGCAGGCCGCGGCCGCGGCCGCGTCGAGGCTGTCCAGCGGCCGCACCGTCACGCGCCAGGCGCCGCACTCGATCTCCCACGCGTCGGGCGGCGTCGATGCGGCGGCGATCAGCGTACCGCAGCCGAGGGCGAGCTCAAGCCGCTCGCCGCAAGCGGGGCAGTCCGCTTCCGCGTCGATGCGATCGCCGAGCAGCGCCCGCCGTACTGCAAGCAGCCGCGCGTCGCGCACGCCGAGCGGCAGGCGCGCGAGCGCATCGCGGTCGGCGCCGTCGGCATCCAGCGCGAGCAGCGCGCGGTCAATCGCATGCAGCGCGGCACCGCGCCCGCGGAGATCGACGAGGTCGGCGGCCGACGGCACGCGCATGCGCTACGCGGGCTCGGTGAAGCGCGGCTCGCTGGGCTCGGAAACGTCGTAGTCGCGCTCCCAGCCCTCGTTCTCAAGCTTGATGGACTGGATCGCGACGGCGTTGGCGTTGGCGTCGAGGTCGGGCAGGGCCTGGTAGTCCGAGACCCAGCAGCGGTACACCTTGTACGCGAGCACGAGCTGCCCGGCCTCGTTGTACATCTCGATGATCACGTCCTTGCGGAAGTCGGCGAGCGAGACCTCGGCGCCGAGGCCGGAGCCGAAGTTCCACACCTTGTTCGCCCACTGCTCGAACTCGCGGTCGTGCGTTACGCCGCGCTCCAGCGTGACCGCCTCGAACTTGCTTCGGCCAGGCGACTTGCGCGAGGTGGAAGGATCACCGCCCTCGCGATGCTCCACCACCTCGGTGGAGCGCTTGAGCGCGCTCACCTTGGAGACGCCGGCCACGTAGCGGCCGTCCCATCTCACCCTGAACTTGAAGTTCTTGTACGGATCGAACCTCTGCGCGTTCACCGAGAACTGGGCCATGTGCTGTGTCTCCCTCTAGGCTTCGACCTGGCCGGCCATCTGCTGGATGCGGATCACCACGAACTCGGCGGGCTTGAGCGGCGCGAAGCCGACGTGGATGTTCACAACTCCGAGGTTGATGTCGTTCTGCGTGGTCGTCTCACGGTCGCACTTCACGAAGTACGCGTCGCGGGGGCTGGTGCCCTGGAATGCGCCCTGGCGGAAGAGGTTCTGCATGAAGGCGCCGACGTTGAGGCGGATCTGCGCCCACAGCGGCTCGTCGTTGGGCTCGAAGACGATCCACTGCGTGCCGCGGTAGAGGCTCTCCTCGATGAACAGCGCCGTTCGGCGCACCGGCACGTATTTCCACTCAGAAGCCAGCGCGTCGGCGCCCCTAAGCGTGCGCGCGCCCCACACGACGCGTCCGAACGCCGGGAACGAGCGCAGGCAATTGATGCCGCGGGGATTCAGCTGGCCGTTCTCGCCGTCGGTGAGCGTCGCGACGAGCTGCGTAGCCCCCGAGACGCTCGCGTCGAGACCGGCAGGCGCCTTCCACACGCCTCGCTGCGCGTCAGTGCGCGCATAGATACCGGCCACCGCACCGCAGGGCGCGAACACCGACAGGCGGTTCTCCCGCAGCGGGTCGGCGGCGCGGAAGCGCGGGAAGTAGAGCGCGGCGTTGGTGAGGTTGCTGCCTTGGCTGATGACGGCATCAACCGCGGCTGGGGTCACGTCGACCGCCTCGTCCCAAGCCGCCGGCGCATCGACGATCACGATGGCGCGGCGGCGTACCGCGTAGGCGGCCGCCGCGTCCCAAGTCGTCCGGTCTACCTCGAGATCGGCGCGCAGCGGCGGGATGCACAGAATGTTGAAGAGATCGGCGTGGTCGAGCATCCACAGCCCGCGGCGCTGGGCCTCCAGCGCGGGGTTGGAGATGTCCGGATTGTCGATGGGATTGCCGTCGCTCCCGTCGGCCTGGAACGGTGTCGAGGCGGCGGCGTTTTCGAGCGGATCCGCGCCGGGCGGCGGATTGCCGCTCGGCGCCGGACGCGCGGCCGGCACCACCCCGGAGATGCGCACGAGGTTCGATTCCTCCTCGAGCACGCGCGTGACGAAGCGCCGATGGTTGGCATCGGTGGAAACGTTCAGGAAGCGCTCCACGGCACCTGTACCGGTGTCCTTCACCGCGAGGTTGAACAGCGTGTTCGCTCCTTCCCCCGGCTCCAGCGGCCGCGTCTCGTGGTCGACTCGCGCACGTAGCCGCTCGCCCCAGTCGCCCTCGCTGGCGGCGACGAGGTTGAAGCCCGCGGGCAGGGTGAGCGTCGCGGCGGCCGCGCCGTTGTGGACGCGGCAGATGAGCGCGTCGCGGCCGCCGTTCTGGAAGTACTGCTGCACGGCGTAACCGAGCGTCGATCCCACCCAGAGGCCGCCGTACACACGCTGGAAGTCCGCGAAGCTCTGCACCAGGCGCGGCCGGTCCGTCGGGCCGCGCAGCGCGCGGCCGACGAATGCGGTGATCGACGTTGCTACACCGGTGATGGTGCGCACGCCACTCGGCACTTCTTCGATGTAAACACCAGGATAGGTGAGCGTCAGAGGCATGGATCGTGCTCCAGGTTGTGGCCTCAGGGCGTGGCGTCGCGTCCGGCGAGGATGTCGATCCGCGCTTCCTCGGACGTGTCGTTCGTGAAGGCGAGCGTGCCGATGGCCCCGGCGCAGAGCGCGACCGCGCCGGGGCCGATGAGCACGTGCGGGCCGTCGAGAGGCACGGCGTTGCCGTCGAGCTCGTAGCTGAGGTCGGCGCTCGGTTTGGCGGCGGCGATGACCAGCAGCTGGAGCGCGCCCCCAGGCGCGGGGAGGATCTCCACTTCCTTTGTCTCGCCGGCGGGAATTGTCACCGACAGCTTTACGTACGCATCGACCTCGAGGGCGCCGGCACCCGCGATCAGGGGGCCGCCTTCCGCCTGCACCGCGTAACTCCAGTTCAGTTTCTCTGCCATGCTGCCTCCGCTCCAACACGTTCGTTCGGTTCCACGACCCAGCTCCGAAGCCGTGCCCAGCTCCGAAGCCGTGCGGCGTGCAGAGTGGCTCGCCGGCGCCGGCCGGAGCACTAGACCACGACGGTGGAATTCATCGACCGTCGCATCCACCGGGATGCGCTTCTGGCTTGCCTGAAAAACGCTCTCTGGATGGCGCGTTTCTTACGCCCGCGATTTACAGCGTGCAATCACCCGAACGGGTGATTTTTCGAAGGAAGGTTCGGATGCTCCGCCCATCAGGGCGAACTATTCCGTCGGATCAACGGCGCCGTCCGGATGGCCGTGCGTCGATCTCACGCCTCGCCATTCCCTGCCGTGTAAACCGGCGCCCAGCCTTGACCAGCAACAGGCGCCCAGCGTTGACCACTCCGGAATGATGTAACCGCCAGATTCTCCTGGAATCTCGCGAGTCATACATGGTCCGACTTCGACGCCGGTGCGCCCGGTTATCTGGTCAAGTCCCGATGCCGGTTTACATGTGCGCAGTTCAGTACAGTGGCTTTCGCCGCGGCGTTCGGCCTAACCATCTGTTCTTATTCGAGATTATCGGCCGTTTTCAGTGCCAAATCGTGAGAATAGTGCCATTTCAAATGAGACCCTACATTTGCAGACACCTATACGTCCAGATTCGTCGCCGACAGCGCGTTCCTCTCGATGAACTCGCGCCTCGGCTCCACCTGGTCCCCCATCAGCGTCGAGAAGATCTCGTCCGCGCCGAGCGCGTCCTCGATCCGCACCTGCACGAGCCGACGTGACGCTGGGTTGATGGTCGTGTCCCACAACTGCTCGGGGTTCATCTCGCCGAGTCCCTTGTAGCGCTGGATGGACTGGCCCTTGCGCGCCTGATCGAACAGCCACTGAACGGCATCACGGAAGGTCGTCACTTCCTGGCGCGCCTCGCCGCGCTTGATGTATGCACCCGGGCCGAACAGCCCGGCGAGCGTGCGCGAGAGATCGGCGATGCGTCGGTATTCGCTCGAGTTGAAGAACTCGCGGTGCAGGTGCTTCTCGACGGTGACGCCGTGCTCGGTGCGCCCCACGACGAGGTGCGGCGGCGTGCCCGCCTGCAGCGCCACGCGATAGGTGCGGCCCGGCGGCTGTTCGGCGTTGAGCAGCGTCTCGAGCTGCGCGCCCCACTGCGTCAGGCGCGCCTCATCCTCGCGCTCGTCCGGGGACAGCTCGGGCATCAGCAGCATCTGCTCGAGAACGTGCTGGTCGTAGCGGCGGGCGGCGCGGCGAATCGTGGCCTGGAATTCCATGTAGCGGCGCGCGAGCGCATCGAGTGCCGAAATGGGCATGGCCTCGGCCTCGCCGTTGACGTGCAACTCGGCATCCTCGAGCGCGGACTTGAGGAGCAGCGAATTCAGCTCGAGGTCATCCTTCACGTAGGTCTCGGCCTTACCCTTCTTCACCTTATAAAGTGGAGGTTGGGCGATATAGACGTGCCCTCTTTCGATGAGAAGTGGGATTTGTCTATAGAAAAAAGTCAAAAGAAGCGTACGAATGTGGGAGCCATCCACGTCCGCGTCGGTCATGATGATGATGCGGTGGTAGCGCAGCTTGGCGATGTCGAAATCGTCCTTGCCGATGCCGCAGCCAAGCGCGGTAATCAAGGTGCCCACTTCCGCAGACGACAGCATCTTGTCGAATCGCGCCCGCTCGACGTTAAGGATTTTGCCCTTGAGCGGCAGGATTGCCTGGGTGCGCCGGTCGCGGCCCTGCTTGGCCGAGCCACCGGCCGAATCGCCCTCGACGATGAAGATCTCGCACAGCGCGGGATCTTTCTCCTGGCAGTCGGCGAGCTTGCCGGGGAGTCCGGCGATATCGAGCGCGCCCTTGCGACGCGTGAGCTCGCGGGCCCGCCGGGCGGCTTCGCGGGCCCGCGCGGCGTCAATGATCTTGTTGACGATCGCCTTGGCCTGGGCAGGATTCTCGAGCAGGAACTCGCCGAGTTTCTCGGCCACGATGGACTCGACCGTCCCCTTCACCTCCGACGAGACCAGCTTGTCCTTGGTCTGCGAGGAAAATTTGGGGTCCGACAGCTTCACCGACAGCACGGCGGTCAGACCCTCCCGGGAATCGTCACCCGTCGTGGGCACGCGGTCCTTCTTGGCGGCGAGCTCTTTCTCGATGTAATCGTTCAGCGTGCGCGTGATGGCCGCGCGGAAGCCGGCCAGGTGCGTGCCTCCGTCCTTCTGCGGGATGTTGTTGGTGAAGCAGTACATCGTCTCGGCGTACGAGTCGTTCCACTGCAGGGCCAGCTCGACGCCCATGCCGTCGCGGTCGCCGCGGAACCAGAAGATCGTCTCGTGCACCTGTGTCTTGCTGCGGTTGAGGAACCGCACGAACTCGCGGATGCCGCCCTCGTGGAAAAACGTCTCGCGCTTATCGTCGCGTTCGTCCACGAGCTCGATGCGGACGCCGGAGTTCAGGAACGACAGTTCACGCAGGCGCTTTTGCAGCACCTCGTACTCGAACTCGATGTTCGTAAAAATTGTGTCGCTCGGCTTGAAGCGAATGGTCGTACCGCGCAGGTCACTCGGGCCCACCATGGCCAGCGGGTACACCGGCTCGCCGAGGCGGTACTCCTGGCGATATTCCTTGCCGTCGCGGTAGATCGACAGGTGCAGCGTCTCGGACAGCGCATTGACCACCGAGACACCCACCCCGTGGAGGCCGCCCGACACCTTGTACGAGGAGTCGTCGAACTTTCCACCCGCATGCAGGACGGTGAGAATCACCTCGGCCGCTGAAACGCCTTCCTCGGGATGGATATCCACAGGAATTCCACGGCCGTCGTCCTCGACCGTGACGGATTGGTCGGCGTGGATGGTGACCGTGATGTGGGTGCAGTGACCGGCGAGGGCCTCGTCGATCGAGTTGTCCAGCACCTCGAAAACCATGTGGTGCAGGCCGGTGCCGTCATCGGTGTCACCGATGTACATCCCTGGGCGTTTTCGGACCGCGTCGAGGCCCTTTAAGACCTTGATTTTACTGGAATCGTAAACGTCGGCGCCGCTCATGGGAGACCTGGTGCAAAATGACGCCGGATTATAACAGACGGGTCACCGAGCCATGTTCCACGTGGAACCTGTGGCCTGCGGGCAAGCTGGACAGCGCCTCATTTCGGGGATCAAGGGCGGTAACGACGAGCTGTGCAGAGACGTCGCTGACCTCTGCGAGCAAGCGCTCGAGGTGGCCTTCATCCAGCTCTGCCGCCGGGTCATCCACAAGTAGCAGCGCCACCTCAGATCCCAGCGCAGCATCACACCTCAGCTGACCCAGAAGCAGGGCCGCTGCCGCGAGCTTTTGCTGCCCGCGGGACACTCGATCCCGGGCGGCCACACCCTCGAAGCGGACGGCCACATCGGCACGATGTGGTCCGGTATGGGTGAGTCCCCGAGCTCGGTCTCGCGACCAGGAGGATGCCAGTGCCTCTGCCAATGACCGTTCCGCCGCCCATCCACGATTCAGAGTGACTTCAACCGGTGCTCCGAGCAGACGCTCTCCCGCACGCGCGACCTGCGGCCCGAGCTGCGCCACATACTGGCTTCTCAAAAGCGCCACCTGCTCGCCCGCCTCCACCAGATCCGGATCCCAGACGCGAACAAGACCTTCCGGCTGTTCCGCTTTGAGGGCCGCGTTTCTCTGGCGCAATGCCCGCTGGTAGCGTCGCCAGTGTCCGATGAAGTTTGGTTCCACGTGGAACACTCCCCAGTCCAAGTAGCGTCGGCGCTCTTGCGGCCCCCCCTCGATCAGCCGGTGTACCTCGGGATCGATCGCCTGGGCGGGCAGCACCGTCGCGAGCTCCGCGAGGCTGCCGACCGGTCGACCCGCGTGACGCACCTCCATTCCCGACTTTCCGTAGCGCATCCCCAGCGGCTGACTGCGTCCCGCGGCACGAACGCGACCGAGCAGCAGGAATCCTGCTGCACCGGTTCGAATCAGGGTGTCCGACTGCGCGGTCCGGAACGAGCGGCCACGGCCGAGAAAGAACATCGCTTCCAGGAGGGTGGTCTTCCCGGAGGCATTCTCGCCAGTAATCAGATTGCTACGCGAGTGAAGTTCTAGATCAGCCCGCTCGACGCACCGGAAATCCTCGACGCCGAGACTTTCGAGAATCATCGGACGTCGACAGCAAGCCTCACAGCCGCATTGGCATGACGACGAATCGTGCCCCGCTGTCCGCTGACGAGCGGATCAGGCAGCTGCTGTTACCGTCTGTCAGGCAAACCTGCACTTCCGGGCCTTCGACGGCAGCCAGCGCATCCATCAGGTAGTTCACGTTGAAGCCGATCTCGAGCTCCTCGCCCTCGTAGGTGACCTCGACCTCCTCCTCGGCCTCCTCCTGCTCTGGGTTGTGCGACTGGATCGTCAGCAGGTTTGGCTTTACCGCAAAGCGGATCCCGCGGTACTTCTCGTTGGACAGGATCGCAGCTCGCTGCAGTGCGAGGCGGAGGTCATCTCGAACAGCGGTCACGACCCGCGGGGGGTCATTTGGAATTACCCGACTGTATTCCGGGAATCGCCCGTCAATCAGCTTCGAAGTGAATCGAATGTCGCCGATCTGGAGCCGAATGTGATTGACCCCGATGGCCAGATCCAGAATCTGCTCCTCGTGACCGAGGATTCGCTGCAACTCGAGCACACCCTTTCGCGGCACGATCACCTGCTGACCGGATTTCGCGCCCTCGGGAAGCTCGACATCACACAAAGCCAGACGATGGCCATCGGTCGCGACAGATCGCAGCGCTTTCGCCGAGGTTTCCAGAAGAAGCCCATTCAGGTAATAGCGAACGTCCTGCTGGGCCATGGAAAAATGCGTCTTTTCCAGCAACCGCTTGAAGTCCTTCTGCGGCACCTTGAGCGACTGCTGCGCGTTGATCTCCTCGACCGTCGGGAATTCGCTCGCAGGCAAGGTCGAGAGCGTGAATCGACTCTTGCGCGCCCGGACCGACATCCGCTCCCCATCGAGGGTCAGCGTGATCTCGGCGCCCTCGGGCAAGGCGCGACAGATGTCGAGGAGCTTGCGACCGGGGACCGTGACCTCGCCGTTGCGCTGCACGTCCACCTCGGAAGTCGCAACAAGCTCGACTTCCAGGTCGGTCGCCGTCACCGACAGGCGCCCGCCTTTTGCGGAAAGCAACACGTTCGCCAGGATCGGCATCGTCTGCCGGCGTTCCACCACGCCGATGACGGCCTGCAGCGGACCCAGGATCGCTTCACGCTTGGCAATGATCTTCATCGTTGTGCTTCCGCTATTAATCTCTTATTTGATATCTCTTATTACTATGATTTCTAGCACAGCCCCAGCCTGTGCAGAACGCCTTTTTATTCAGCACCCGCCGACAGTTGCCGAAAGCACAAACCCGCCGGCAACTCGCCCACCACCTGTCGGTACCCTGTGGATGACAGGTGCATCACTCCCGAGCGCCCATTGATCCACAGCTTGCTCACATCATGCCGCGAGGGTTCTCAACAGGTTCTGGTAGTCCTCGTTCATGCGCGTCTGCGACTCGCGCAGTCCCTTGATCACGCGACAGGCGTGCAGCACCGTGGTGTGGTCACGCCCGCCGAATGCATCGCCGATCTCGGGCAGGCTGTGATTGGTGAGTTCCTTGGCGAGTGCCATCGCGACCTGGCGTGGTCTCGTGATCGAGCGACTGCGGCGCTTCGAGAGCAAGTCGGCGACGCGGATCTTGAAGTACTCCGCGACCGTCTTCTGGATGTTCTCGATCGTCACCAGGCGTTCCTGTAGCGCGAGCAGGTCCTTCAGCGCCTCGCGCGCGAAGTCGAGGGTGATCGGCCGTCCGGTGAACTGCGAATTGGCGATTACGCGGCGCAGCGCGCCCTCGAGCTCGCGGACGTTCGAGCGGATGCGCTTCGCGACGAAAAAGGCGACTTCCTCGGGCAATTCCACGCCGGCCGCGGAGGCCTTGCTCATGAGGATTGCCACGCAGGTCTCGAGTTCCGGTGGTTCGATGGCCACCGTCAGGCCCCATCCGAACCTTGACTTCAGCCGCTCCTCGAGTCCCTGCACTTCCTTCGGATAGCGGTCGCAGGTGAGGATCACCTGCTGCTGGCCTTCGAGCAGCGCGTTGAACGTATGGAAGAACTCTTCCTGTGAGCGCTCCTTGCCGGCGAAGAACTGGATGTCGTCGATGAGCAGCGCGTCGAGTGTTCGGTAGGCCGTCTTGAACTGGTCGATCGTGTTGTGCTGCAGCGCGCGCACCATGTCGCCGACGAACCGCTCCGAGTGCACGTACGCGATGCGCGCGGCCGGGTTGCCGGCACGGATGTG
>Ga0316601_100000394_pt1 | contig 18272 bp, 17 predicted proteins | sample OWC_soil_day5_no_FD_207663 | JGI IMG/M metagenome (GOLD analysis project Ga0316601, IMG submission 207663) | Wetland soil microbial communities from Old Woman Creek delta, Ohio, United States - OWC_soil_day5_noCT | ecosystem: Environmental > Terrestrial > Soil > Wetlands | place: USA: Ohio... | reverse complement strand
GAACCTTACCTTCTTTGATAAGATGGGCCACGGATATACAGCTGATATGGTGGTAAAGCAGACTGCCGATGCTTCAGATACCTATACTCTTGCAATTACTGATATCAAAGACGAAGATGGCCAGTCTTTATTCGTTAAGAAGATAGTAGACCCGGATACCGGAGAAGCAACTTATGAAGGCAATGCGTTTACTGGTTTTTCCTTTGGTGCACAAGAAGCAACACCGGACGTAGCTGAGGATGGTACCGTGACCGTTGATACAGCAACAACATCCCTACTAAAATTTAACGGATCGACCGGTGCTTTTATAAATGTAGGTGATGATGAAGGTACAAAAGCGCTTAATTTGACCATTAACGGTGAGCCGAATCCTTTTGATCCGATCAGTATTGACTTTTCCACGATTACCATGTATTCCACCAGCGGTTCCTCCTCATTGGAAGCAACCAAAGGTAGCTTAACCGGTATTGGAGCTGGTAAACAGGTTGGTAATATGACCGGTGTGAGCATTGATGCATCCGGCAAGATTTATGGAAAATATGATAACGGTGATAGTCGATTACTTGGACAGGTTGCAGTAGCAAGCTTCTCCAATCCTGCCGGACTTGAGGCAGTGGGAGGCAGTATGTTTGCAGCTACTCAGAACTCCGGTGATTTTGATGGAATTGGACAGGATCCTACGCAGGGAGGCGGAAGTTTGACAACAGGTGTATTGGAAATGTCTAACGTTGACCTATCCCAGCAGTTTACGGATATGATTACGACGCAGAGAGGATTCCAAGCGAATTCCAGAATAATAACAACATCTGACACCTTGTTAGAAGAACTGATCAATTTGAAGAGATAATACAAGGCTGATGTATGAATAGGAATGCCATATATCAGTAATGATGGGTGGCAGTGATCACTGCCACCCGTTTTTTATACATAATCAGTGAAACGATTTATGTCTTTATCATGTTTGATTGAAATTAGTTCATTATGATAAGCAGGAGGATGGGAATATGATTGAGGTTACCAGATTAAATGATACAAAATTAATCATTAATGCGGATATGATCGAAAAGGTCGAGGAGTCCCCGGATACTGTGATTACCTTAACCTCCGGTAATAAGATTATAGTAAAAGAAAGTAGACAAGAGATCAAAAATCTTGTAATATTATACAAAAAAGAAATATTTAGTCGAGATATGTAATGTGGGGTTTACTCAAGGATAAATAAAATTTAGCGGATGGAAGGTGGCAATTTTGGATATAGCGTCCATTTTGGGATTAGTATTGTGTTTTTGTGTAGTAGTATACGGTATCTTGGTAGGTCAACCAAGTGTGAGTGTTCTTCTCAACTTTATTGATATTCCTTCTGTATTTATTACAATCGGTGGTGGTCTTTGCTGTGTACTTACCATGTCACCCAGCTTAAAGGGTTTTCTTGAAAATCTGGCAAGTATTAAGCATGTTATGAAAGTCTTACCGGCGAATGAAGAACAAACAATCCGTCAGATTATTGAATTATCCAATGTTGCCAGAAAGGAAGGCTTATTAGCACTGGAGGAAGCGGCAAACGGCATCGATGATGAATTCCTAAAAAAGGGAGTTCTTCTTATCGTTGATGGTACTGACCCGGAGCTGGTTCGAAGCATCTTAGAGACAGAATTGAATTGTATCGAAGCAAGACATGCCAGCAAAATAGGCTTTTGGGATGCTCTTGGGGCCATGGGTCCTGCTTGGGGTATGATTGGTACACTGATCGGTCTGGTTAATATGTTAAAGAAGATGGATGATGCAAAAGCGATCGGTCCGAATATGGCCGTTGCGCTCATTACCACCTTCTACGGTTCCATGATTGCGAACTGGATCTGTATCCCGATATCAACAAAATTGAGAGCAAAAAATGGTCAGGAGATAATGATCAAAGAAGTTATGGTTGAGGGTCTTTTATCAATTCAGGCTGGTGAGAACCCTCGTGTAATAGAAGAAAAACTAAAATCCTTCCTATCACCGGCTCGTAGGGCTGCAATGAAGGAAGAAGGCGGTGAAAGCGTTGGCTAGAAAGAAAGCGGAGTCCGGTGGCGGCGGAGGCAATGCGCCTTGGTTGAACACCTTTGCGGATTTAATGAATTTACTTCTCTGCTTCTTCGTTTTACTGTTTTCCATGTCAACTGTTGATGCAGATAAGTTTGAAAAGATAGCGATTTCAATGGCAAATTCGATCGGTGTTTTTGAAGCCGGCGGATCATCCATCGGAACAGGCAACCTGATTTCCTCCGGTATGACTCAGTTAACGGAGCTGGGCGAATACTATTCCAATATGGGTAGAGCAAGCAAAGAAACCGGTTCGAATATGGAAGCGAAAGACAATAGCTCCACGAATACGGAAACCCATCAAAACAGTCAGGACAGCCAAAGTGCACAGAGTACTGAGGGCAAAGGAGATGCAGAATTAACCGAAGCCTTAGATAAGATCCAAAAGGAAATGGAATCTGTCTCTACCGGAATGTATGATAAGGTATCGGATCTAACAGAACAATATAATCTGGGAGATTATGTTGAACTTAGTGTCGATCCGGAATATAAATTTGTACAGCTTAATTTGAAGGGCTCCATTTTGTTTGACTCCGGTAAAGCAGAGATAAAGGAAGCTGCACAACCTATTTTATCAAAGATAGGTGAGATTCTAATGAAATTCAATGGCTACACGGTAGAAATAATCGGCCATACAGATAATGTGCCGATGTCGGGTGGTACCTATAAGGATAATAACTGGTTGTCCTCTGCAAGAGCACTGAACACTGCAGAATTCCTGATCAATAACAGCAAACTGGATCCGACTCATCTCAAGTATTCCGGTCGTGGAGAGTATGATCCGATTGCCAGCAATGAGACTGCCGACGGAAGAGCCAAAAACCGAAGAATTGAGATAAAAATATATAATGAATATAGTGGTAAGTAAAGCTCAGAAAGAGCAACCACATTCAATAATGACACATTTCTAGGGGGATTCCAGATGAAGAAGAATATTTTAACAATAATTATCATGGCAATCACGCTGATTAATACGGTGCTTTTAGCTGTACTGATCTTTGCTATTGTACCCAGTGCAAATAAAACCATGAAATTAGTAGATAAGGTCAATACAATCGTGGATTTGGAATTAGAATCACCGGATGGCCAACAAGAGGAAATCGCTGTATCAGATATTGTAGCTTATAATATAGCAGATAAGCTTACGATTAATCTGAAAAGTACGGATACAGAGAGCCATTATGCTATCTTAAAGGTATCATTATCCATGAACAGTAAAAATGAACAGTACGAAACCCTATCCGCTAAGGTGGCAGAAAACGAAAATGCAATCAAGGAAATTGTATCGGATGAATTTGGCAAGTACACCAAGGATGAAGTGAATGCAAATAAGAATCAAATTAAGGAACAGATTATTACCCGAATCCAGGAGTATTTTAAATCAGACTTTATTATTAATGTATCCTTTGGTGATTTAATTACGCAGTAAGAAATTCTTTCCTTTTCATGAAAGTGTTGCTTTATAAATAAAAATGATGATTTTCTTACTATTTTATGTTATTATGTAAGTGGTTGAACCAGTGTGCAGTATAATATAATTTCTCACATGACTGAGTTTGTACTATGCGATTTACGATATACTACTCAATGGGACAACTGCAATGATTAGGGAGGAAATGACAATGGGTGATGTCTTATCCCAAAATGAGATAGATAACCTGCTTGCAGCGTTAAGCAGTGGTGAACTCGACGCGGATGATTATAAAGAAACGTCGGAAAAGCAGGTCAAGAATTATGATTTTGCCAGACCCTCCAAGTTCTCCAAGGAGCACCTTCGTACCATGAATATCATTTTCGAACATTATGCAAGACTTTTATCTACTAATTTACCAGCATATTTAAGAAAAAATGTTCAGGTCGAAGTAATCAATTCAGAAGCTGTACAATATTCGGAGTTTACGAATGCCTTATCGAATCCGGTCTTGCTAGGAATTATTGATTTTGCACCGCTCGAAGGCAACATAATATTAGAACTGGCTGATAATCTGGGATATACCATCGTTGATCGTATGCTTGGCGGAGGCGGATATCCACTGGAAAAGGTTCGGGATTTCTCCGAAATAGAGCTATCCATAATCGAGCGTATTATTACCATATGTACGAATTTGCTCCGCGAACCTTGGGCAAACGTAATACAGCTTCAGCCCAGACTTTTACGTATTGAAACAAATTCCCAGTTTGCTCAGATTATTTCACCGAGCGAAATGGTTTCTATTGTAACATTGAACCTGAAGATAGGCAATATTGAAGGAATGATGAATATTTGTCTTCCTTATGTATGCCTGGAAAAGGTGATAGATAAATTGAATACGAAGTATTGGTATTCTACAATGCAGATGAGTGATGATAAATCCTATAAGGATGTCATCGAGATTGCTATTTCCAAAGCAAGAATTCCTATTCGCGCAGTACTCGGTAAGAGTACGATATCAGTAAATGATTTTATGAATATGCAGCGCGGGGATATTATAAAACTTAATTCGAAAGTAGAAGATGAATTAACCGTCTATGTCGGTAACTTAGATAAATTTACCGCTCTTCCGGGTGCATCCTCAGGTTCCTATGCGGTAAAAATTTCATCGATAAACAGAGGAGAGGAGTAACAGACTATGGATGGTATGCTATCTCAAGAAGAGATAAATGCGTTATTGAATGGCATGAATACGGATACCCCGGATAATACCGTGAAAGAAACATTAACTGATGCTGAAAAGGATGCAATTGGTGAGATCTCCAATATCAGCATGGGAACAGCCGCAACGACACTGTTTTCCTTAGTAAATCAGCGTGTTAATATTACTACTCCAATTGTAGAGTATGCGACATGGAAGGATATCGTTAATAGCTACGACAAGCCTTGTGTGTTCATTCAAATTTATTACGAAGATGGTCTTGACGGTAACAATATATTAATACTTAAAGAAACAGACGTTAAGATTATTACTGATTTGATGATGGGTGGCGACGGTTCTAATACGTCAGGAGAACTTACAGAACTCCACTTAAGCGCAATCAGTGAGGCAATGAATCAGATGATGGGTTCAGCCGCAACAAGCATTTCTTCAATGCTTGAAAAAAGAGTAAATATAAGTCCTCCTACCTCAGCGGTAGTGGATCTATATGATAATATGAATGGTGAAAATATTGCAGATTTCCTTAAAGGTAATTTTGTAAGAGTATCCTTTCATATGGAAATCGGCGACCTTGTTGACAGCGTGTTAATGCAGCTGTATCCCTTTGATTTTGCAAGGGATCTGTATAAGCAGTTTGTTCAGGCAACATCAATGGAACCGGATATTCCAACCAGACCACCGGTTGACAATACTCAAAAGAAACCACAGGCTGCACCTGCGCCTGCTCCTGTACAGCAGCAGGCTCCACCACCAATGCCCCAAGGCTACAATCCATATGCAAATATGGGATATCCGCCACAGGGAATGCCACAGCCTATGCCATATATGATGCCGCCGGTTCAGGATGTCAATGTACAACCGGTTCAATTTGCTCCTTTTGTTCCTCTGACCGGAGGAGTGGTACAGCCGGAAAACATCGATTTATTAATGGATGTGCCGCTTGAAGTCACAGTAGAATTAGGCAGAACAAGTAAATCAATCAAAGAAATACTGGACTTTACACCTGGTACTATTATAGAATTAAATCGACTTGCTGGTGAACCGATTGATGTATTGGTAAATGGTAAATTTGTTGCGAAGGGCGAAGTTGTTGTAATGGAAGAAGCCTTCGGTATCCGAGTAACAGAAATTATAAAGCAAAAGCAACTTAACTAAAAAATCTAAACATAAGAAGATAGGAGAATGGATATGGCGAAAAATATTTTAATTTGTGACGACGCTGCATTTATGAGAATGATGATTAAGGATATCTTAACCAAGAATGGTTATAACATCGCAGGCGAGGCTGAGAACGGATTAAAGGCTGTTGATAAGTATCAGGAAACAAAGCCTGATTTAGTTATGATGGATATTACCATGCCTGAGATGGATGGAATTCAGGCATTAAAGAAGATCAAAGCAGCAGATCCCAGTGCGAATGTTATTATGTGTTCTGCGATGGGTCAGCAGGCAATGGTTATCGAGTCCATTCAATCAGGAGCAAAGGACTTTATCGTTAAGCCTTTCCAGGCAGATCGTGTACTGGAAGCTGTTAAGAAAGCAGTTGGCTAAACAGCACAAATTGAAAATTTGTGCCTGCGAAACCAAAGTGTAAAGGACGCGCTTGGCACAAACTAACTCAAAGAATCAGCCATATGAGCAGAGACATAAGGAGTATATATGACAGGAAAAACTATGGTTATGTTACTGGAAAGCATTGATATGGGTAAATTGATAGGAACCCCGACTCCCGGTCCGAGTACCGGTGCAGCTGTGGATAATATTTCCCGTGGTGCTTCATCTCGTGGCAGTCTAGGGCAATTAATCAGCCTGGTTTTGATACTGGTCATAATTCTTGTTGCTGCTTATTATACCTCCAGATTTATTGGAGGTATAAAATTAGGGCAGATGAAGAAAAGCAATTTTCAAGTTATCGATTCCTATCGTGTTACAGCGAATAAGGTATTGCAGATTGTTAAAATTGGCAATAAGTATGTGGTAATCGCGATTGGAAAAGACAATATCAGTTATATTACGGAGCTGGATGAGTCAGAGGTTATGATTAGAGAGCTCCATCCGAGTGAGAAACAAGACTTTAAACAGATATTTGAGAAGCTGAAGAATAAGAATGAGTAAAGGCAGGTAATTATGAAGACACGTACAAAAATATTCATAAGCTTTCAATCTGCGATCATAATAGCACTCCTTATTGTCAGCATTTTAGTATTATTCCCCGGTAAGAAAGCCTATGCGCAAAGTGCCCAGGACACGGTGACGACCACAACAGAAGGAAGCAAAAATAATCTTAGTGGTTCCATGGGACCCCTGGATTTTACGCTTAATACAGATGAGGATGCCAATGGTTTATCCTCGACACTTCAGATATTGATGGTATTAACCGTAATTTCAATCGCTCCGTCCATATTAATTATGGTAACCTCTTTTACAAGAATTATCATAGTGTTACATTTTGTACGAGCTGCGATCGGAACGACAACAACACCACCCAATCAGGTGTTGGTAGGCTTAGCTTTGTTTTTGACTTTTTTTATCATGTCTCCGGTTTTAACTCAAATTAATACGAATGCAATAGAACCTCTTTCTGCCGGTACAATTACTCAGGAGGAGGCCTTTGATGCAGGTGTAGAACCGATCCGCACATTTATGTTGAATCAGTTAAGCGGTCATGAAAAGGACATTCGACTGTTTATGGATATCGCTAAATTGGGAACGGTTACAACAGCAGATGATATCCCGATTACAGTAATTATTCCTGCATTTATTATAAGTGAATTACGCAAAGCCTTTATTATTGGTTTCCTGATCTATATTCCATTTATAGTTATTGATATGGTAGTAGCGTCCACCCTGATGTCCATGGGTATGATGATGTTACCTCCGACGATGATTTCAATGCCATTCAAGATACTGTTGTTTATTTTGGCAGACGGATGGAACCTGGTAATAGGACAATTGGTACAGACATTTTACTGATAGCAGCAGATAGTGGGAGTCAGGCACTTTCTGTTATCGACTATAGGTTATTGAAATGTACCAGGAGGAGGCCTTTCATGAATGAAACTATCATAATAGACATTGCAAGACAAGCAGTTTATCTTGTGCTCAAAGCATCGGCACCAATGCTGCTCGCATCACTGGTGGTCGGTTTAGTTATTAGTATACTGCAGACAGTTACCTCGATTCAGGAGCAAACCCTCACATTTGTTCCGAAATTAATTGCCGTATTTCTTGTGCTTATTATTGCAGGGAGCTGGATCATGAATTCTCTAAAAGATTATATGATTGATTTATATTCTAATTTTAGCTTTTACATCAATTCGTTATGACATTTACCATTGAGAATTTTGATTTTTTGTTATTAATACTTGTGAGGGTCACCGGATATGTCTTTACGGCTCCGTTCTTTTCTTTAAGAAATGTACCGATTCGTGTGAAAACCGGTTTATCTATCTTTTTAGCCGCAATTCTTTTCTATTCAGTTCCTTATGCCACACCTGAATATGCCGGAGTGATAGGCTTTGCGGTCCTTGTAGCGAAAGAGGCACTTGCCGGAGCTATCATGGGACTTTTTGCGAATATTGCTTACCAGATTCTTGCTTTTGCAGGTCAGATTATCGATATGGAGATCGGTTTTTCCATGGTCAGTGAAATTGATCCGGTAACAAGCATTCAGACAACAATCACAGCTAATCTTTATGGTTATTTAGTGTTACTAATGATGTTTATAACAAATTTACATCATTATTTTTTAAGGGCTATTATTGATTCCTTTCAAGTTATTGAGATAGGAAAAGTAAATTTTAATCCGAATCTCTATAAATTGATGGTGGAATTTATCACAGATTATTTTATCATCGGTTTTCGTATCGTACTCCCGATATTTGCGGCAATTCTTGTAGTAAATGCGATACTTGCAATTCTTGCAAAGATTGCACCTCAGATGAACATGTTTGTTATTGGAATGCAGTTAAAGATTTTTGTCGGACTGATTGTATTAGCCATGATTATGGAGCTAATCCCCGGTGTTGCTGACTTTATCTTCAATAAGATGAAGGATATGCTGCAAAATTCAATCCAAATGTTAAGATAGAATCGTTGGCAAAGAATGAGAGTATTAGCGAAAGGGAAGGGATAGGATGATTGTAGAAGAGCATATGCCTCATGCCATATATCGACTTCCTTATCATCTGCAATACTTTGCGGAAGGTGCTGACAAGACAGAGGATGCCACCTCCAAAAGATTGAATGATGCCAGAATGGAAGGCCAGGTAGCAAGAAGTAAGGAGCTGATCACAGCTTCCGGTCTTGCCACATTTTTTATGGTGATCAAGGTCTTTGTTGGATACATTAATGATGGCTTTATGAAAAGCTTTTTTAAAATCTTTGGAAATATTGATAAAATTTCAAGAGAAGAGTTTAATATAGCGGTTGCCAGTAATATTTTAAGCGATATGATTTTTACTGTGATTCAGATTTGTATTCCGGTATTTATAACAACAATACTTGTAACTTTTGTGGTTGTACTATTCCAGGTAAAATGGAAGATATCCGGTAAACCTTTAAAACCCAAATTTTCGAATATGAATCCAATCAGTGGTTTTAAGAAGATTCTATCAAAAGACAAAATGGTTGAACTGAGCATCGAGCTTATAAAAATTATCGTTATCTGCTATCTGGCTTATAATACATTGAAGGATGAATGGCAACTCTTATTCGTACTCTATGATATGAAGTTGGAACAAGCAATACTACTAGTGGGTAATCTGGTTCTGGACCTGGGGCTTCGTGCCAGCATGATCTTTTTGATCATTGGTTTCGGTGATCTGCTATATCAGAAGATGAAGTTCAAAAAAGACATGAAAATGTCAAAGCAGGAAGTAAAGGATGAGTATAAGAACTCAGAGGGTGATCCGCTGATTAAGAACAAGATCCGTGCCAGAATGCGTGAGGCATCTCAGAGAAGAATGATGCAGTCATTACCAACAGCAGATGTTGTCATCACGAATCCGACGCATCTTGCAGCAGCGATTAAATATGATAAGTCCTCCAGCGAAGCACCTGTTCTGATTGCTAAGGGAGCAGATTATCTCGCTCAGAAGATCAAAGAAGTAGCAAAAGAAAACAATATAGAAATAGTGGAAAACAAACCACTGGCAAGAATGCTATATTACAATGTGGAGCTTGGAGCGGAGGTTCCTCCGGAGCTTTATCAGATGACAGCGGAAGTTCTAGCCTATGTATACGGGCTTAAAAATAAAGCAGTTTAATTATGACGTAATAGATAAGTAGTAGTGGTCAACACTGGAGGTAACTATGAAGAGAAATGACCTGATTGTCGGATTGTTCCTGCTATCTGCAATCGTATTTTTGATAATTCCGATGCCTTCCTTCATGCTGGACGTATTACTGGCATTAAATATATCCATAGCTATGGTAATACTGTTCAATGCGATGTTTACGAAGGAAGTTCTTAATATGTCGGCATTCCCGACGATTTTGCTGTTTACGACAATATTTCGTATTTCCCTAAATGTATCCAGTACGAAATTGATACTGATGACCGGTGAACCCGGTAATGTCGTTACCACCTTTGGCCAGTTTGTCGGTGGTGGTAATTTGGTTATCGGTATTATCATTTTTATTGTCTTAATCTTAGTTCAGTTTATGGTTATCAATAAGGGTTCTGAGCGTGTGGCAGAGGTAACTGCAAGGTTTACCCTGGATGCGATGCCCGGTAAACAGATGGCAATCGATGCGGACTTAAATACAGGAGCAATCACGGATGCAGAAGCGAGAGCTCGTCGTGAGAAAATCCAGGAGGAATCAGCATTCTTCGGTTCTATGGATGGTGCTACGAAGTACGTTAAGGGTGATGCGATAGCAGGTCTCGTCATAACGATTATCAATATGGTCGGTGGTACTATTATGGGTGTACTCTATATGGGAATGCCTGCAATGGATGCCTTCGAACATTTTGCTGTACTAACCATCGGTGACGGTCTGGTCAGCCAGATTCCATCTCTGATGATATCACTTGCAACCGGTATTCTTGTAACGAAGGTATCCAAGGAAGCAGACTTTGGCGATTTGCTGATGAGACAGCTTTTCTCCATCCCCAAAGCGCTTTATATGGTGGGCGGCAGTATGATTGCTTTCGGTCTCTTTACTCCGCTGAATGATCTGCTATTTATTGCCTATGGTCTGACATTTATTATCTCCGGAAGAATGATTGCTTCGAGAGTCGAGGTTGCCGCTATTGAGCATGAAGTATCCTCAGAGGAAGCAGCAGCGAGTGAGATTCGAAAACCGGAGAATGTGGTATCTTTATTACAGGTTGACCCGATTGAATTGGAATTTGGTTATGGTATTATTCCTCTGGCTGATACAAATCAAGGCGGTGATCTACTTGATCGTGTTGTATTAATCCGAAGACAGGTGGCACTTGAACTTGGCTGTGTAGTTCCCATGATTCGTTTAAGGGATAACATACAGCTTAATCCAAACCAATATATAATCAAAATCAAAGGAATTCAGGTTAGCGAGGGAGAGATTCTCTTCGATCATTATATGGCGATGAACCCGGGCTATGTAGAGGAAGAGATAACCGGAATTCCGACCTTCGAGCCATCATTCCATTTGCCGGCGATCTGGATTACTGAGAATCAGAGAGAAAGAGCGGAAACACTGGGTTATACCGTTGTAGATCCTCCTTCGATTATTGCGACTCATTTGACTGAAGTCATCCGCAGTCATATTCATGAATTACTTACCAGACAGGATGTACAGAGTTTGGTTAATAATATTCAAGAAGCAAATCAGACACTTATCTCCGAATTGGTGCCTAAGCTGCTTAATATCGGTGAGATACAGAAGGTTCTTCAGAATCTACTTCGGGAAGGGATCTCGATCCGTGACCTTGTAACAGTCTTTGAAACCTTAGCTGATTATGCTACGACGACTCATGATACCGATGTACTAACGGAATACGTCAGACAAAACCTAAAGAGAGCAATCTCAAATAAGTATTTTCCTTCCGGGGAAATGACCAGTGTAGTTACTTTGGATCCGAAGGTGGAGCAGGAGATTATGGGTTCGGTAAAGCAATCAGAGCAGGGAGCATATCTGTCGCTTGATCCGGGTGTGACCAGAGAGATTATCGAATCGGTTCAGACGGAATTGCACAAATTAGAGGATTTAGGTAAGAATCCAATTATAATTACCTCTCCGATCGTAAGAATGTATTTTAAACGCTTGACACAGGATTATTTTAAGGATTTAATAGTTGTATCATATAATGAAATCGATTCAAATGTCGAATTACAGTCAGTGGGGATGGTGACAGTATAGTGATTATCAAAAAATTTCAAGCAAGTACAGAAACAGAAGCAATCATGCTTGCCAAGGAAGAGCTTGGTAAGGATGCTATTGTCATGAACATCAAGACGATTTCGCCCAAAGGAATATATCGGATGTTTCGTAAACCGGTTGTAGAAATAACTGCTGCATTGGATGAAAACATTACATATAAGAATGATAAGGTGAAGTCACAGTCACCTGCTATGCCGCAGCGTAAGCAGATTCTTCCGGATATCATCTATGATGATGAGCCGGTGAACAGACAGATGTTTCAACCGGGTAATATCTCTTCTTCCGCACCATCTGCCATTGAAGCCAAGCTGAATGATCTTCAAAACCTGATTGAAAAACAGATGAATGAGAAAGAAAAGCAGGGTTTGGAGAAAGACGATGTAAAATCGGTTGAGGCCAATAAGAATCTGGCTTGTATTCAATTGATTTATAACCAATTGGTGAATAACGAGGTTGATGAGAAGTATGCGAATCAGATCATTGGTGAAATCGAAGGCAACCTGAAGAAGGATGCTTCCATGGATAACATTCTTGCCAGCATTTATCAGAAGATAATCTTAAAGCTTGGACAGCCGAAGATGATTGAGATTATCGGAAAAACACCGAAATTTGTGTTCTTTATCGGACCTACGGGCGTAGGTAAGACAACGACGATAGCAAAAATTGCTTCCAAGTTCAAAATGACTGAGAAGGCTAAGGTTGCGTTTCTAACGGCAGATACCTATCGTGTCGCTGCAGTGGATCAGTTGAGGACATATGCGAATATTTTAGGAATTCCTTTGAAGGTGATCTATTCTGAGGACGAGATGCTGCAGGCAAAAGAGGAATTTGCAGATTATGATATCGTATTCGTTGATACAGCCGGTAGATCACATCGCAGCAAGGAACAACGGGATGACATTGAGGTATTAATTAATTCGATTCCCGAGGATGAAAGAGAAATCTATCTGGTACTGAGCGCTACGACTAAGTATCGTGATTTGATAAAAATAACAGAAGCTTATTCTGAAATTCTTAATTATAATCTTATTTTTACTAAGCTGGATGAAACCAGTACAATCGGGAACTTGTTCAACATCAGGATGCTGACGGACGCACCTTTATCTTATGCTACCTTTGGCCAGAATGTACCTGATGATATCACCAGAGTGGACGCTCAGAATATTGCTAAGCAACTATTAAGGGGGCAATAATATGGATCAGGCAGAGAAGTTAAGAAAAATGGTAAAAGAGCAGTCTGCCCCCAGACGCATGGCAAGAGTTATCACGGTAACAAGTGGTAAGGGAGGCGTGGGCAAATCAAGCATTTCGGTAAATTTGGCGATTGCTCTGAGTAGGTTAGGGAACCGCGTTATCGTATTGGATGCGGATTTTGGATTGGCGAATGTTGAAGTTATGTTAGGAATCAGACCGCAATATAACCTGGCTGATTTGATGTTTCGTGGTAAATCTTTAAACGATATTATTACAGAAGGCCCGGAAAATATCGGTTTTATCTCCGGAGGATCCGGTATACAGGAACTAACAAATCTGTCAAAGGATCAAATTGTATATTTAATACAAAAACTGGTGGAATTGGATGAACGCGCCGATATAATAATTATCGATACCGGAGCAGGAATTGCAGATTCTGTTCTGGAATTTGTTGCTGCGAGTACGGAGGTACTTTTAATCGCTACCCCTGAGCCGACCTCAATTACCGATGCGTATGCCTTGCTTAAGACACTGAACAGGAAAACTGACGTGTCACTTCAGGACACGGTAATTAAGATGGTAGCAAACCGAATCGATAATCATGAGGATGGTAAGGAGTTATATGATAAGCTTAGCTTAGTCGTCAACAAATTTCTTAATCTGAAGCTGGAATATCTGGGAGCGCTTCCTCAGGACAGCAGTGTATCAAAGGCTGTAATGAGACAGAAGCCTGCCATTGCTTTATATCCGAACTCACAATTCTCATTGACCCTTACTTCTTTCGCAGATATTCTATGTGAGAATGAGACAAGCAATATGCATCAAAAAAAAGGAATAGCTCAATTATTTACTAATTTACTTCGTTCACGTATTAAAAAGTAATAGTGTAAAAATCAAAATCAATTTTTATACCACATAGTTTGTGCCTGCGTCTTCCTCGGCACAAACTAACGCAAAGAGTTGGTTTGTTAAGTTAGAATTACAAACAAGGGTATATGAAACTGGGGGTGGAATCATGCTTCGCGAAGTATTATCTTTAGGGGATAAGATAGATGTTAAACCGCTTGGTCGAGGCGGCAAACCGGTTCTTGGTGCAAGGATACTTGTAAGCCAATTGGTTGATTTTGTAGACGCGGATGTATTGAATATTGCTGCACCAATTGTGTTGGGTAGAACCATCCCTCTTCCGGTTGGCGAGAATTTCAGCCTTTGTTTTTATACTGACAAAGGTTTATATCAGTGTAACAGTATGGTGCTGAACAATCTTAAAGATAATAAGACAATAATAACGACGGTTCGGATTGTTACAAATCTGGAGAAGTTTCAGAGAAGACAATATTTCCGATTAGAATGTATTCATGATATTGAATACAGACCGATTACTATAGAAGAAGAATTACTCGAAAGAAGACTTAGTTCCGAGCAATTTGCAAAGCCAGAAGAGCAGGCAGAAACAAAGCGAAAATTAGCCCAGTTAAATCGGGCATGGATCTCAGCTTCGGTTACTGATCTGAGTGGAGGAGGAGCCAAATTTAATTCAGAGCGGCTTCATAATTCCGGTGACAAGCTTCGAATCAAACTTGACTTCGAATCCGGTGGTGAACTAAAAAAACTTGTACTTTCGGCTAATGTTATCTCTTCAAACCGAATTTTGACCAGAACCGGAATTTATGAGCACAGAGTTGAATTTATTGATATTATGCAGCGTGACCGAGAAACTCTGATTAGGTACATATTCGAACAGGAACGGAAACGCAGAAGAAATGATAAGAGCTAAGAATACTGCAGGATTAGATCACATGTGTATTTTAGTACCCGGTATTGTGTTGAATTGGGTTACTTTTTACACCATTACGGAGGTATGTATCATATAATGAAGAAAAATATTTTAATAATAGATGACTCTGCACTTATGAGAAGGGTACTCTCTGATATAATTAATTCAGATGAGCGGTACCAGGCAACCGAGGTTGCGGTAAACGGTTTAGAAGGCTTAGAACTTTTGCAGAGCAGAGGCAAGGATTTTGATGCTGTATTGTTAGACATTAATATGCCTAAGATGAACGGATTGGAATTACTCGAAGCCTTAAAGCAAAAAGGAATCAAAGCAACCGTTATTATCGTAAGTACCATTGCAAAAAAAGAAGCACGAGAGACAATTCGTGCTTTAGAGCTTGGAGCCTTTGATTTTGTAACTAAGCCGGAAAGCTTCATCGAAGTTAAAAGCAATATTTTCTCGGATCGATTGTTGGAATGTCTTACAACTGCGACTAAGGCGGCGTCTTCTACTGTAAAATCAACCGCAATCAAAGAAGAAAAATTACTGAAACAAGTTAAGACAGAAGTTCAAGCTGTTAAAGATGCCGGACATAAGAAAGCATCCGGTATGGTACCTCAGGGAGCAAATAAGCTTATTGCACTTGCCTGCTCTACCGGAGGACCGAAGGCTCTTCACAGTGTCATCCCTAATCTGCCGGAGAATCTGGATGCCGGTATGCTGATTGTTCAGCATATGCCCGGTGGCTTCACGAAATCCTTAGCAGACCGTCTGAATGAATTAAGTCCTCTGACAGTGAAAGAGGCGGAGGATGGGGAGATCTTAAGAAAGGGAACTGTGTATATTGCGAAAGGCGGATACCAGATGAGGTTAAAGAAGCAAGACAATCAAACCTATCGTATCTCGATTTCACAGGAACCGGCAAGACACGGATTATTACCTTGTGCGGATATTATGTATGAATCGTTGGTGGATACGGATTTTAGTCAAATTACCTGCGTGGTTCTCACAGGAATGGGCGGTGACGGAACCGTCGGTATATCTCAATTGAATAAGAGACAAAATATTTATGTAATCGCACAGAACGAAGAGTCAAGTATTGTATATGGAATGCCTAAGGTTATTAAGGATGCCGGACTCGTAGATGAAGTAGTTGCATTAAACGAAGTATCGAATGCCATTATAAAGAATGTGGGGGTGTGTTAAATGGACGTAAGTCAATACCTAGAGATATTTATTGAAGAAACAAAAGAACATTTGCAGAGCTTAAATCAGCATTTATTGATTCTGGAACGTGAACCCGAAAATGAAAATACCATCAATGAAATTTTCCGAGCTGCCCATTCCCTGAAGGGTATGGCCGGAACGATGGGCTATAAGAGAATGCAGAGATTAACCCATGATATGGAGAATGTGTTCTCCGAGATCAGAAACGGTAAGATGAAGGCTTCCTCATCGTTGGTGGATGTTTTATTCAAGGGTTTGGATGCACTTGAGAATTATCTGAGTAATATTCAATCGGAAGCAAATGAAGGCGAAGATGATAATGAGGAAATTATCAATGCTTTGAATAATATTCTTAACGAAGGACTGGGACAGGCTCCGACTCCCAAGGCAGCTGAGACAGCAAAGGAAGTGATTACACCCACAGCACAGGCGGTTGTGGATGATAAGCTGAAATATCTGAATGTTAAGATAGAAGAGCATGAGAAGAAGGCAATGGTAAAGGCCGGAATGCTCGGCCTTAACGTAATCGGTGTTACTGTATACATTCATGAATACTGTGTACTGAAGGGTGCTAGAGCATTCATGGTTAATCGTACCTTGGAAGAATTTGGTGAGATTATCAAACTCAATCCGAGTGCGCAGGATTTGGAAGATGAGAAATATGATTATGATTATTCTGCATTCATTATTACTAAGGAGAGTCCCGAGAAGCTGATTAAAGTTGCTTCCAATGTATCCGAAGTAAAGGAAGTTGTTGCAGGATTTATTCAATTACCAAGTGCAGAAGTAGAAAGCTATACTGCTATCTTGAAGCAGGATGAGGCAGCATCGGCTCAGCCTCAGTCCGCAAAAGAAGCTAATTCTCTGAAAGCAGGTAATGCACCTGCAGCAAAGCAAGCAGCGAAGCCGGTAGCAAACCGCTCGGTTCGTGTTGATATTGATAAGCTGGATGTACTTATGAATCTGGTAAGTGAGCTTATTATTGCGAAGAATGGTCTTATTTCGATCAGCAGTGAAAAAGAAATCATGACAGATAATAACTTCCATGAGCAGATCGAATACTTAGAGAGAGTAACTACAAATCTTCATGAATCTGTTATGAAAACAAGAATGGTTCCGATTGAGAGTGTTGTTAATCGTTTTCCCAGAATGATCCGTGATCTTTCTAAGAAGCTTGAGAAGGAAATGGAATTATATATGACCGGTGAAGAAACAGAGCTTGACCGAACTGTAATAGATGAGATTGGTGATCCTTTGATGCATTTACTTCGTAATGCTGCTGATCATGGCTTAGAGAGTAATGCCGACAGAGAAAAAGCCGGTAAGAATTCCACCGGTTCAATTTATCTCGATGCATATCAGGATGGTAATAATGTAGTAATCGAAGTAAGAGATGATGGCGCTGGTATCAATACAGAGAAGATTAAGAGAAAAGCGATCGAAAAGGGAAGCATCACAGAAGAACAGGCACAGAGAATGACAGAAAAGGATATCATTGATATCTTATTCCAGCCTAGCTTCTCCACTGCGGAGCAGATAACTGACGTTTCCGGTCGTGGTGTTGGTCTTGATGTTGTTAAGACTAAGATTGAAGCTCTTGGTGGTGAGATCGAGGCAAAAACAAAGCTTGGCGAGGGTTCCAATTTCATTATCCGCCTGCCTTTAACACTAGCTATTATCCAATCACTTATGGTTATCATCGGTGATGAGAAATACGCATTGCCTCTTGGAAGTATTCAGACTATAGAGGATATCCCTGTTACTGATATTAAGACGATTCAGGGTAAAGAAGTCATTAACTTAAGAGGAACTGTAGTACCTATTATCCGCTTAGGTAATCTCCTTCATTGTAAAAATCGCGAGGTAGCTCCTGAGGAGTTATTAGTGGTTATAGTAAAGAAGGGTGAGAGACTTGCCGGAATGGTAGTGGATGAATTAATCGGACAACAAGAAATAGTAATCAAGTCAATTGGTAAGTATATCAAGAGCCA
>Ga0316601_100000393_pt1 | contig 18319 bp, 9 predicted proteins | sample OWC_soil_day5_no_FD_207663 | JGI IMG/M metagenome (GOLD analysis project Ga0316601, IMG submission 207663) | Wetland soil microbial communities from Old Woman Creek delta, Ohio, United States - OWC_soil_day5_noCT | ecosystem: Environmental > Terrestrial > Soil > Wetlands | place: USA: Ohio... | reverse complement strand
CACAACAAACAGATTTCCACAGGCTGGTGAAACAATCCTGGGGCAGGCGTTTGCTGCAATTCCGGGAGGGAAGGGCGCAAACCAGGCAGTGTGCTGTGCCAAACTTGGCGGCAGAGTGCACTTTGTCGGCAAGATGGGCAAAGATCGCTTTGGGGATCAGCTCCGGAAGAGCATGAAGAGCGATGGAGTGCTGCTTGGACATACGATGACAGACGCGGATGCCTCCACGGGGATGGCGCTCATCACCGTCGACCGGTCAGGCCAGAATGAAATCATTGTGATCTCCGGAAGCAATATGCGTTTGACGCCCCGGGATATTGATGCGCATAGTGGCGTGTTCGTCCGCGGAGGGGTGCTCCTGCTCCAGCTCGAAATTCCTCTCCGCACAGTGAGCAGGGCTGTGGCATTGGCCCGGCAGAAGCGACTTCGCGTGATCCTGAATCCGGCTCCTGCACAGAAACTTCCCGACACGTTGCTGCGATGTGTTGATTACCTCACACCCAATGAAACAGAAGCCGAGATCCTTACCGGTGTCAAAGTGACTTCCCGTCGGTCGGCAGAGCACGCCGCACGTCAGCTCCTCAACCGTGGTGTGAAAAACGTCGTGATAACTCTGGGTGCAAAGGGTAGTCTTCTGGTGAATCGGAAGGGGATCTGTCTCTATCCGGCCCGAAGAGTGCGGGCTGTCGACACGACAGCTGCCGGAGATGCCTTTAACGGCGCGCTCGCGTATGCACTCACCACCGGCAGCGATGCAGAGGAAGCGATTCCATTTGCAAATGATGTTGCTTCACTCTCCGTCACCAGGTTCGGTGCGCAGGTTTCCATGCCCACGCTTGCTGAAGTCCGGCACTTTCGACGGCAGTGAGAAGACGCCAGGCAGGATGCGTCATTCCATTCAGTGCTGTCGATGGCGACGGGCGCAAGTCGATGGACTACCCCGTTCTGTCGCGTTGATTCTCGCCCCGATATCCCGTAAATTTGGCCTGTAAACATCGACAACCGGAACCATCTTTTCCAGAGGATTAACGGATCATGAAACCGACAAGCGTAGTAGTGCTGGCATTCCTCCTGTTTGCTGCCGCGGTAAACGCAGGAGAAATCTACGGAACAGTCACGGACGGCGGCAAAGCTGTTGCGGCCGGTGTGAAAGTGGAGATAAAAGTGGCTGGCAAAGTGTATACGGGAGAAACAGATAAATTCGGTTCCTACCGGGTCATCGTGAAAGAGAAGGGGAAGGGCATGCTGACCGTTCACTTCAACGGTCAGTCACCGTCTCTTGGCCTCTTCTCGTATGACAAGTCGACGCGCTATGACTGGACTCTCGAGAGGAAAGACAGCACGCTCTTGATCAGGAGGAAATAGCCATGGCCGAGGAAAAGAAGCGGGACTCCTGGGAGAAATTGGGACTGGTGCTGCAGTCCGGAGGCGGCCTCCTTACCGCGATCACTGTCGCTATTCTCGGATTCTTCGGTTCAAACTACCTCAAAGACAGGGAGATCACGGAGACAGCCTACAGAGAGCGAATGCAGGCGACCGAAACAAATGTTCGCATCTACACCGAGCTGATGAGCCGGCGCGAAGAAGCGGAAAGCGCGCTCCGGAAGGATATGTTCGTGTCGATGATCCAGACCTTTCTGAAGCCTGCTTCCGCGTCGCTGGATGAGAAGGTGCTCAACCTTGAACTGCTCGCGTACAACTTTCACGAGTCGCTGAATCTGAAACCGCTGTTCATCCACATCGACAAACAGATCCGCACATCGCGGGATCCGGGCAGGCAGGAATACCTTGACCGGTTGCAGAAGGTGGCCACCGAGATCACGCGGAAACAACTGCTCGTGCTTGAGGGAGCCGGCACCAAGTTTGACCGGTTCATCGACCTGGACTCGCTGGCGGCCAATCCGGGAGGCATTCCGCTGGAAGAAGGGACCATGACGCTTGACGGGATCACGCGCAGCTTCTCGCTTGTCGTGCAGCAGGCCGACAGGGTGACCCGCGAAGTCAAATTGCGGATGGAGGTGCGCACGCTCACGGATACGCTGGGCAGCGTGGAAACCAACAGCGTGGAATTCTGGACAGGATTCTTTGATTTCCCCGTGATTGACAACACGCGGCTGGGACATGACCAGCGTTGTGCAGTCATCCTGAATTCCTTCGAGAACGGGAGCGCAGACATCACGGTGGCGTACTTCCCCGGATCATACGCGAGCTTGAAAGAGAAGCCCTACTACCAGGAAGTCGTACAGAACCTGATGCGGTCAAACAAGATGCTCGACCAGCAGACGAAGCTGCCATAACTGAACTCATCGATAACGAAGGACCATCGCCATGCGTGCGCGTCATGTTGAACAGCACTATGCGGAGCGCATAGGTTGGCTGCGGGCCGCGGTACTCGGTGCAAATGACGGAATCGTGTCAACAGCAAGTCTTGTGATAGGGGTGGCCGCTGCGGAGGCGGCACGGGGCGATGTGCTGATCGCTGGAATTGCCGGACTCGTCGCAGGTGCGATGTCCATGGCCGCAGGAGAATATGTCTCGGTCAGCTCTCAGGCTGATACAGAAAAAGCCGATCTGGAGCGCGAACGGGGTGAGCTTGCAGGGGATGTAGAATCGGAGCGGAAAGAGCTTGCGGGAATCTACGTGAACAGGGGATTGGACAGCGAACTTGCCCAGCAGGTTGCTGACCAGTTGATGGCCCACGACGCACTCGCGGCTCATGCCCGTGATGAGCTCGGGCTGTCGGAGGTCCACACGGCGCGGCCGATCCAGGCGGCAATGGCATCAGCCGCAACATTCGCCGTTGGAGCTGCATTGCCGCTGCTCATGATCCTGATCAGTCCGGAATCGGTGATGATGCCCTTTGTGGCAGGGAGCTCTCTCGTGTTTCTTGCGTTGATGGGGGCACTGGCCGCGCGGGTCGGCGGTGCCGGGATTGTCACCGGTGCGGCGCGAGTGACACTGTGGGGCGCCCTGGCAATGGCGGCTACTGCTGCAATCGGTGCACTCTTCGGGCAGGTCGTCTGATCGTTTGTACGGTGACGGCGGCAGCCTGAGATGTGACACAGCCGCAGCACGGCTGCACAGCAAACCAGACAGTCTCCTTCACGATCACCGCATGCGGTAGGAGCTGAAGGTGCTATGCATCGCCACGAGGCAATAGCTCTCATCGTTACTGCTGTTCTGCTGTCCGGCGCTTCGGCGCTCATTGCCCAACCCCAACACCAACCTCAAGTCCAACCCCTTCTCCGGTTCCGCGTTCTCTCAGTCGAACAGGGCCTGTCACAATCGGCCGTCTCCAGCATCGTTCAGGACGACCGTGGATTCCTCTGGCTCGGAACACAGGACGGACTGAACCGGTACGACGGACATACGTATGTCGTATGCCGGCGCACTCCCGGTGATTCACTGTCTCTGTCGGACAACACGATCACCTGTCTGCTCATCGATCGTACTGGGGATCTCTGGTGTGGCACCTATGCCGGCGGGGTGAACAGGCTGGACCATACGACGCTGCACTGGGAGCGGCACGTGACCGTCGCCAATGATTCCACAACGGTGAGCGGAAACAGCATCATGTGCCTTGCTGCGGATTCGACCGGGGCTGTATGGGCGGGAACGTGGACCCGGGGGCTGAGCCGCTTTGACCCGGTTTCCCGCACCTGGCAACGGTTCCGCCACAGTCCCACAGATCGGCAATCGCTGGGCGACGATCGTGTCATGACTCTCCATTGTGATGCCTGGAACCGTCTCTGGATTGGCACGTGGAATGGAATCGACCGCTTCGACTCTGTCGCTGCCGGGCAACCCGGCACCGCAACCGCGTCAAAGAAATTCATACACCTCACGGCACTGCCGGTGCGGAACGGCCGCATCGAAGACCTTCGCATTACCTCCTCGTGCTCCGATGAAAAGGGGAACATATGGTTCGGCACATTTGAGGGAGGGATCCTTACCTATTCCGTCGGCAGCGACCAGATCGGCAGACTGAACGACGAACAGGGGCGCAATCCCCGATTGAAAAGCAAACGCATCCGCTCGTTGCTCCTTGATCCTGCAGGCACGCTCTGGATAGGAACACAAGATGCAGGTATCATCCTGCTCAACCCGCGGTCCGGGGATGTCTCTGTTCTCGCACGGGGTGATCAATCAGGACTGAGCAGCAACGCGATTCTTGCGCTGTACCGCGATCGTACCTCCGGCGTGTGGATCGGGACCGATGGCGGAGGTGTGAACCATTACGACCCGTTCCGCTACAAATTCTTGCATGTGCAGCACGTGCCCGGTGATCCCCGGACGTTGAGCAGCGCGCAGGTGCGCGCTGTGTGTGAGGATGCTTTGGGACGAGTATGGGTGGGATTGCTGGGCTCTGGCGTTGACTGCGTCGACATGAAATCGGGTGACATCCGGCACTTTCGCCATCAACCGGGCCGTCTGAACGTGCTTTCATCCGACGCGGTCCTGGCAATGGTGAATGATCGCCGCGGTCATCTTTGGATCGGCACGGACGGGGGTGGGATCGACCGGTACGACCCCGGGCGCCGGATCATGAAGAATCTGCGGATTGCGCGTGACAGTCTGGACACGATCGGACCGGACTATGTCATGGCGTTGCTTGAAGCCCGTGATGGATCCGTCTGGGCAGGGACCATGGGCGGCGGGCTCGCACATCTCAATGCGAACGGAGTGACACTCGGCAGGTACGTCCGGAGAGCAGCGGGTACGCCCGATCAGCTGAGCGGAAACTACATCTACGCCTTGTTGGAAGACCGGGCCGGCCGGATCTGGGTCGGCACCTGGGGTGCCGGTATCAGCGTGCTGAATCCTCGAACCGGCGCGATACACTCGTATCGGAATAACCCCGACGATCCGCGATCCCTTTCGTACAACACCATCCTCTCGTTCTATCAGGATGCGCGGGGCACCATGTGGATCGGCACTGCAGGGGGTGGACTCGATGCTCTCGATTCCACAAGCGGCGTTTTCGACCACTGGACTGAACAGCGCGGTCTGCCAAACGACGTTGTCTACGGTATACTGCCAGACGACAGCGGAGGCCTATGGTTGAGCACAAATCGCGGAGTCTGCCGTCTTGATGTCGCATCCAGAACCTTTGCCACGTACGATCAAAGTGATGGCCTGCAGAGTCTGGAATTCAACCAGGGGGCCTACCACCGCGGGGCCTCAGGCAGATTCTACTTTGGTGGCATCAATGGCCTCTCTGTGTTCCGTCCGGACCGGCTCGCGCGCGATACCGTGCCCCCTCCCGTTCTGATCACACAGTGCAGGGTCTTCGATGATCCGTTCCCCCTTCCGTCCGATAACGAAGATCTGATCCTCACGCACGCTCAGAATTTCTTTTCCTTCGAGTTTGCTGCACTCGATTTCACCAATCCGGAAAAGAACGCATACCGGTTCATCCTTGAAGGGTTCGATCAGGAATGGATTTCGAGCGGGACCCGGAATTACGCATCGTACACGAATCTCCCTGCCGGGGAGTATATCTTCAGGGTGCAGGGGAGCAATGGCGATGGGGTCTGGAACCGGACGGGCGCCGTACTGCCTGTCCGGGTGACACCCGCGTTCTGGGAGACTCTCTGGTTCCGCGGATTTGCCTTTGCGCTCCTCCTCGGGATTGGCTTCTCCTACTATCGCAGCCGTATGCGACGACTGGAACGGGAGAAGGCGCTCCAGACGAATCTCTCACGGACTCTGAACGAATTCCAGGAGACAGAGCGGAGGCGCATCGCAGGAGAGTTACACGACAGTCTGGGTCAGAATCTCCTTACCATACAAAACGCCGTGACCAGGCTTGGAGCCGCACTTCCAGTTGACGCCGAGAGCCGGCGGCATGAGACCGGAGAGATCGCGGACATCGTCCAGCAAACCATTGAAGAAGTCAGGGAGATATCTGCCGATCTTCATCCGCACATGCTCGACCGGCTCGGCCTGACGACGACTATCGAAGCGACGGTCAGAAAATGTGCCAAGGCGGCAGGCATCCGGATTACTGCACGTGTCGAGAATGTCGACCGCACATTCTCTCCTGTTGAGGAGATCAATCTCTTCAGAATCGTCCAGGAGGCGCTCAATAATGTGGTGAAGCATTCAGGTGCCTCTGAATGTGCGGTGATCATCCGCAAGACCCCGCCCGTATGTGAAATACGGGTCGAAGATGATGGTTGCGGATTTACCGTCACGCCGGACGGCACCGCTGCAATGGGCCGGAGCGGGTTCGGCATGATCAGCATGGCAGAGCGGGTGCGGCTCCTGAACGGCCACATGGCTATTACGAGCGCTCCCGGGAATGGCACACGACTGGTGTTCACGTTTCCCCTCCCCGGAGAACAGGCATGACACCCGTGCCGCGGGAACTCATCATCGCCGATGACCATCCCATTTTTCGCAAGGGCCTCGTACAGGTGCTGCGCGAGACGGGTGAGTTTCTCATCGTCGGCGAGGCAGATGATGGAAATGCGGCGTTGCTTCTCCTGGAGCAATTGCATCCGCCGCTGGCCCTCGTGGATATCAACATGCCGGGGATGGATGGACTGGAGCTGATCCGCACAGCCCGCTCACGTGGGCTCAAAACCATCTTCGTTGTTCTTACGATGTACAGGGATGAGGAGTATTTGCGCGAAGCCCTCGCGCTGGGCGTGCGGGGGTATCTGCTGAAAGAGAGCGCAGGCACGGATCTCGTCAACTGTCTGCGGACGGTCGCAAGCGGGATTCCGTATGTGAGCCCGGCATTTTCGGGCTTTCTCCTTTCCACTCAGGGAGGAGGGAAGGGGTGCACAAACGCTGGCGTCGGCATTGAAGCGTTGAGCATTACGGAACGCCGGATCCTCCGCCTGGTGGCGGCGAACAAGACCAGCAAGGAGATTGCGGACGAACTTCATATCAGCTACCGGACCGTCAACAACCACCGGGCCCATATGTGCGAAAAGCTGCAACTGGAAGGCCCGCATCGCCTCCTCCAATTCGCAATAGAACACAAGGCCAGGCTCTAGTACACCTGCCATTCCCCCCCCTCGAGCGGCATGAGCACAAGTACTCATGCACTCCGGTAGCATCTCTCCATTGTCTCTTGTGTCCGCGAGTTAGATCTTCGATCCAGACAACAGTCAACCCTCTCAGTTTGACGAACAGGACAAGCCAGGTGGAGACAAGGCTGCTTCAGGACGCACTCTGGCCGCCCGCCGTTCATGTCATCATCGAACTTGTGGCGGCCTTTGTCATCGGGATGGGCATCGCAAAGGCGGTTCAACATGTCGCTCTCCGATTGAAGAGAACGATCCATAAAGGCCAGCGTGCTGAAAGCCACCGTGCACGCTAAACCTCATACCGGTACGACACGACAGGTTCATGAAAATCTCGGATAGAGTGAGACAAATGAAACAGAAAGAGAGGCTACCATGAAGAGTTCCGGAGCTGTGCTCGTTGCATTGAGTCTGATGCTGGCTGTCTGCCTGCCTGTGATTACCCGTGCAGACTTCCCGGTCTACAAGGCCGCGGGGCGCGACCGCAACCCGGCCGTGGCCTACAATTCTCAGAGCCATGAGTATCTCGTGATTTGGATCCAGTCAGAACCCTCAGCGATGGGACCACTCTTGGGGCAACGGCTCTCAGAATCAGGGAGTCTGCTAGGCAGTGCATTCACCATCGAGAATTTCGTGTCCGGGACTGCCTCGGTTGCCTATAATCCCGCGCAGAACGAATTTTTTGTCGCCTACGAGTATGGCATTGCTCCGGACATCGGAATTTCCGGGCAACGAGTGAGCGCATCCGGGACGGAGACCGGTTCCCGGGTCACGTTGATGGGCATTGGCAAGCGGCCGAAGCTGCTGTACAATTCGCTCTCGGGCAATTATCTGCTTCTGGGTCTCAACGGCGATCTCTATTCACGTAAAATTGGGGCTGACGGGCAGCCGCTGGCTGCGGCACAGAACATCACCAATGATCCCGGAGTGTCGTACTCCAAGTACGCTGCGGCGTACGCACCCGTGACATCTTCTGAAACGCCCTATGGCCGTTACCTCGTGGCGAAATATCCCGTCGCCTTGATGATGCTGGATAGCGACGGCAAACCGCTGAACACACTCTACAATCCGCAACAGGGTTACTATCTGGCCTCCGTGCCGATGAGCACAGGATCAACGGTTGGCGGCGAATATCACGTTGATATCGCTTACGGTGATACGTCCGGCTATAGCATGTGGGGGAAAGCTTTCCTGGTCGTGTGGTCGGACCATAACAACATGTGGAGCGGCAGCGAATGGACAGGCATATGGGGGAGCTATGTCGATGCCGCAAAGATCGACTACAAGACCACGGACGCCGTCCAGGATCACGCCTTTCCGATCTCATACATTCCAAAACATTGGGCCTACTCAACGTATGCCGAAACATGGCGTCCTGTTGCAGCGTTCAATCCTGTTTCACGGAAGTTCCATGTGGCCTGGCGCGAAACGCCAGGTCCCGAAGCAGAAAACGACACCAAAGTAGATCACATCCGATCTCACAGCGGGTTCTTCAGTGCTCCCCCGGTCTCCAACGTGGTCCTGTCGGCAGTCGGGGGGAACGAGAATCCCGGAGATCCCGCAATTGCCGCCTCCACGACGAAGTCCCGGATATGCGTTGTCTGGGATGACCAGCGCAATCTGCATGGGACCGATCATGACATTTACGGATGCGTCCACCCCTTGTCATTTCAGATCAGCACACACCTCGGTCAGAATACAGTGGTGGACCTGGGATTCGGGAGCATGCTTACGTTTTCTCAGATCACCGGTGCGGGACTGACAACGGTCGAACCTTCCGAGATGGGCACAACGCCACCCTCGGGTCAGAAGCTCATCCCACTGACGATCGGCGGGAAATCCCTGACGATTACCACAACAGCGACATTCCAGGGCAATGTGACGATTCGGCTGCAGTATGACGATTCCGGCATGTCCCTGGCCGACGAGAACGCGACTACGCTGCGAAGGTATGATGCCGGAAGTGGAGTCTGGACCGATATCACTTCGTCGCGTGATGTCGACGCCAATTACGTGTATGGCACAACCTCGCATTTCTCAGATCTGGGGGTTATGATCCCCGCGGTGTCGCCGTCAATGATCTGGGTGGTCAACACCGCGGACACCGGTCCGGGCTCTCTTCGCCAGGCTATCGCAGATGCCAATACGCACAGCGGGGCGGATACAATCCTGTTTGCCATTCCATTGACAGATCCGGGATACAAACCATCGCCTGGAGTCTGGCTGATCAAGCCTGCTTCACCGCTGCCTGCGTTTACTGACGCCGAGACATACATCGAGGGCCTGAGCCAGACCGTCCTGATCGGTGATAAGAATCCGAGCGGTCCGGAAATCCTGATCGATGGTGCACTGGCCGGAGCCACGGCCAACGGCCTGACGATCAGATCGGCATTGAACCGGATCGGAGGGCTCTGCATTACGGGCTTCACCATGAACGGGATCTACATTGAAGGGCCCATGGCCGACGGGAACATTATCGCGCGGTGTTACATCGGCGTCACTCCCGATGCGTCTGCCAAAGCGACGAATTCCAAGGCCGGGATATGGATCGTGAATTCGGCATTGAACGCGATAGGATGGCTTGACACCGCCTCGGCGAACATTATCGGAGGAAACGTCGTGGCGGGAGTGGTTATAGGCGGGCCGAACGCACGGTTCAACGTCGTTGCTGCCAACTGCATCGGGACCGATTTCACGCACAAGGTGAATCTCGGAAACGAGTACGTCGGTGTGGTCTTTACTGAGGGGGCATCGGACAACTCGGTCACAGGATTTGACTTTCCCCTCAATGTCGTCATCATGAACAATCCTGCTGCTGGCATTGCCGTCGGGGGAGCAGGGACCGTCCGCAACTTCCTGGGAGCCGGCTGCATCACAAACAACGGGGGGAAAGGGATCTTCCTGGCGATTGGAGGCAACGATAGCATGGCGGCGCCTGTGATCACGACGGTGACATCATCGTTTGTCAAAGGCACTGCTCTTCCCCGGAGCATGGTCATCCTGTACAATGACCCCAGCAATGAAGGTGCAGAGTACTTTGCCACAGTCTATGCTGATGGGGGGGGGAACTTCCAGTGGAACGGGAGTGCTAAAGGTCCACATGTGACGGCAATCGCAGTGGATACAACAGCAGGAGCTACCTTCCACAACACGTCGGCGTTCAGTGCGCCGTTCGTCGTCACTGCGGTTGAAACTCCGCCGGGCCCAGAGTTGCCTCAGGTGACCGCTCTGTATCAGAATTTCCCCAACCCGTTCAATCCGAGCACAACGATACGGTTCACCGTCGCACGCACGGCAGGTGCATCTGCGGCCGGCGGACCCGGGTTAGGTGCTAATGAGCTTGACGGTGTGCTGTCAGAGTGGGTGAGGATCGCAGTGTACGACTTGCTCGGGCGCGAGGTCGCGGTTCTCGTGAACGAGCGGAAGGTCCCTGGGAACTACTCGGTCATATGGAGCGCGGGGAATCTGGCAAGCGGCCAGTATTTCTGCCGGATGACTGTGGGTGATCCGTTGCGGAGTTCAGATCACGCATTCGCGCAGACGCGCGCGCTCTTGTTGCTGAGATGACGGGAAGTGTGTGCTGCCTGATCGTCCTGCATCTCGGCAGATTTGATGGGATGTAATCGCCTGTTGACTGCCTCACAGCCCTGGCAGGTCTGACGCGACGTGATCGCCCTCCGGCAGGCCTGCAGGTGCAGCATATGCGATGAGACGTGATCGCTTCTGACACTTTAACCACGTCTGAAAGTCCTTTCGTTTCTACACTCTCCGCATGAAATCCGCTTCCGTCAGACAGGGTGAGAGGATGTCCTCTCCCCCTGGCTCCCAGTCAAACGGACATCCTTTGTCGTTCTGGTAACAGTTCAGACTTCGCTTGATGACAAGTGCTTCAACCGGTAAGCAGGTCGAAGTCCCCGGAGCGGAAAGGCTGCTTTTAGCCATCTGATGTCCTTTGGTCAGAGTTCCTGGCTCCCGCCTCACCCTTTCTCGGTTGCACTGCCCGCATCTCTCTAAATCCATTAATTTCAAGGCATTTTCAGCTGGCAGCGCCTCCGCCCCCCTGGCATATCCTATGCGATGTCTGGCCGCGTGTAAGACAGGCAAAACGTGCAACCCGTGCAATTGAGGTGACAGGGTGAAGGGCAGGAAGACTGTGGCGGGCGTCGTCTGCTATTCATCGAAAGACCTCGCGCGCCTGTTCTCCGTAGATGAATCCACGATCCGCCGTTGGGCGGACTCCGGCAAGCTGAAGTGCTCCAGGACTCTCGGCCACCACCGGCGTTTCCCCATTGCTCTCGTCTCGGAGTTTGCCTCAACATACCACCTGGATGTCAACCTTCCGGGAAGTTCCCGCTCCGAGGAGTTAGAAGGATGAGGAGCGGACGTCAACATATCCCGGCTGCCGGTTCAAGCCACGAGCAGCGGCGAGACCTCCCACACGCGGCATGGATTCACTTCATCCTTGCTCTCATCATCGTCATGAGCGTTTCGTCTTCAGTGCACGCCGCCACAAGAACGTGGAGTGGCAACGCAAGCACTGTCTGGAGCAACACGGCGAATTGGGTTGGAGGAACCCGCCCTGCGACCAATGACGACGTCATCATTCCGGGTTCACGGTTGCGTTATCCGCTCATTGTTGCATCGGATGCAATCGTCGTAAGGAATCTCCTGGTCCAGTCGGGCGGAAGCATCACCCAATCGGGCGGTTCACTCTCGGTCTACAATTTTGACATGGACCCCGGGGGGAGTTACACGCAGTCTGCCGGACTTCTGAAGATCTGGCACGATTGGATGAGTGCAGGTACGTTCCTGTCCACTGCAGGAACAGTCGAATTTGCCGGAGACGCCAGTCCGGCCGCAACATTTGCCCTCGGGTCAGCGCAGTTCTACAACTTCGTCATAGACGATGGTGCAAATCCGCGGTTTGACAACAGGGTAGCCACGATCCGTGTGTCTGGGGATCTCACGAACTACAATGGCCGGCTCGACGTCGAGAACGAAGTGTCATTCCTTTTCAACGGAACCGGGAATCAGACGATCGAGAGTGAAGCAAGGCGCAAAGGAAGGACGATGGGGAGTGTGTTCGTTGACAAGTCGTCCGGGACACTGACGCTCTTGACAGATCTCTTTCTGGATGATGATCTGACGATTGTGAATGGCACAGTCGATCTGGGTGAGAACGAACTGCGGGGGCAGAATACCGGCATGCTAGCGATACAGAACGACGGCGTGCTTCGTGTGGGTGGCCCGTTCCCAACCAGGTTCCGCACCACGACGCTCAGCACTGCCAGCACTGTGGAGTACTACGGCACAGCCCAGCTTGTCGCCGGTGCCCCGGGGACTCCGGCCTACGGCAATCTTGTCCTGTCCGGTACAGGCGTCAAAACTCTCAGCGGCAATGTGTCTGTTGTCACGCTGCTCTCCATGCAGGATCGTGCAACCTTTGCCACCGGAGGATTCACGCTCGCCTACGGCACGGCGGCGGCACTCGAATACATGGGAAGTTCAGCGCAGAGCACTGGGCCGGAGTGCCTCCCGACAATGCTCACCGGGCGCACGGTCATCATCAACAATCCTTACGGCGTGACATTGAACAATCCGGTCACCACCGGGACGCTGCAGATGACTCAGGGGACGCTCTTCACGGGATCGAATACCGTGACCGTTACAGTCGACCGCACAGGCAACGGCCTGATCGTCGGAACAATCACGCGCACTCATGCTTTTGCACCGGGCATGTCCTATGCCTTTGAGAGCCCCTTCAGCACGCTGACGTTTGCTGGCGGTGGGACGTTGCCTGCTTCAGTGACAATGACTGTTGTTCTCACGGCACCCGCAACGAATGCGTCAATGGAGCCCATCGTCCGATACTATGACATCTCGCAGACCGGAGGTTCCGGGTATTCCTGCACGCTGCGGCTGCATTATGAGGATGCTGAGGTGATTGCTCCCAACTCTGAAACCTCTCCGCCGCTTCAGCTCTGGCGCAGAATCGCTACGGGTCCGGACGTGTGGGAAAACCGCGGTGCAAGCGGCAGCAGTACGTCGGAGAACTGGGTGGAAGTGGCGGGGCAGACGGACCTCGGGAGATGGACACTATCGAGTCGCACGCTTCCAGCCGTGCTGCTGACCATGGCTCAGAGCGATACCTACCCGTCTCCCGGGCAGGTCGTGACATACACCATCACCTACACATGCACAAGTGGTGGAGCCGTTTCAACGGTCCTTATCACAGCGCCAATTCCTGCCAACACAACATACCTGGCGGAAAATGCCATGGTGAACGGTATTCCGAAGACCGACCAGGGAGGCGACGATGAGGTGACGGTTACCGGATCAGCCATTGCGATTAGTCTTGGAACGCTTCCTCCGGGAGCGACAGGTACGATCACATACAGTGTGACAGTCCAATGAAGCGAAGAGTCCACAACGAACAGCCAAGAAGTCAGATAGACAAGACAACTATGCACATCAACCCCACAACTCAATGGAGAAAACCATGAAGAATACCATGGTGGCCCTGGTCCTGGTGCTGATCTGTTTTGCCTCGCTTGAGGCCGGACAACAGGACAAAGGTATAGCTGTAGAGTTCAAGAACCTGACCGTACGTTGCTTTGGCGATCTAAAGCAGGCTGACGTCAGGTCCCATGCGTTTGTCGAGGCAGCTCTGGCATCAGGGAGCAAAGAACGGTTTGGCCTGGGCGGTATGGGTGCCGGTGAGAAGGTCTTTGAAATCCTTGACAAGAATGGGGCGGTCCTCAAGAGTCTTACGGGCGCGGATCTGTTTGGCGGAAAAGGAGGCAGCGCGTTCTCAGCAGGAAGTACCGAGCCGGGAGCACGCAGAATGATTCGGGTGTCTTCTGTCGACCTCCCGAACGGCAAAGTGCAGGTCATCCTGCGTGCGATTGCTGTGGGGGATCCGAAAGCGGATAAGTCCGGTCAGCATCTTGTCCTGACAACCGGACTCAAAGCAAATGCCGCCATGACGCTGGTGTTGCGGATGTCCATGAAGACCCTGGGAAATGTTGAGGCAGGCGAGCAGGGATTTGTCGTGATGCCGAAAGCCGGACCGGCTGCATTGAATGTAGCCGTCTCTCCGTCTGTGGCCACAGTCTCCGCTGGCAAAGGAAAAGTGGTCGTGACCAGCCCTTCGGTCACGCTTGACGGTGTGTCAGAATCGCCTGCGTTCTGGATGATCATCGACGGCGAAACTGGAGTTACTCCGGCGGCGGTCAAAGCAGCTTCCCTTAAGGCACTCCAGGAGAAGCATGGCAGTATGAAAGATCCGCAGCTTGTCGTCATAAGTGCCACGGACAAAGAAACCACCCAGCCGGGGGACACGGTCGCTTTTACGGTGACCTGCACCAACATCGGCGAATCGGGAGCCACGGATGTCACCCTGAGCAACCCTGTTCCCGACGGGATGACATATCTGGAAGGGAGTGCTACGTCATACGGATGTGTCGTAAGCATGGATCGGTCTGCCGCCGGAGTGAAGAAGCTCTCGTGGACATTCACAGATCCGGTTGAAGCCGGTGGGGAGCGGACGGTCAGTTTCAAGGCCCGTGTCCGGTGAGCAAGAGTCGCAGACATAGGATATGGACCTGTACGGCAGGCTTGCCTCGCGGTGATCTTGTCTCACCCCGCACTGACTTGAGCGTGCCGCGCGCCGGTCGCATTGTGCCACACGCTGATCCGGGTGCACCACACACCGGTTTGACCGTCCCGCGCGGTCTATGGATAATCGTGACTGCGCTCGTGCTGCTTGCGGCCCTTCCGTGGAGTGCGCATGGAGCAGGGACGCCGGCCGGGACGGTGATTGCGCACCAGGCATCCGCCACGTACTCGTCACCGGGCTGGTCCTCCGCGGTAACGGTGTATTCCAATACGGTGAATGTCACAGTTGCACAGGTGGCCGTTGTCAACGTGACACCCCTGACGGCCGAAGGGGAATCGCACGTCGATGCGACTGTAGACTTTCCGCTGACGATAACAAATTCTGGCAACGGGACCGACCGGTTCACGGTGAGTGCCGTGTCTGCACTGGGCCTTCCTTCTGTCGTCTATTGGGACATGGATGGGAATGGGGTGCTCGCCAGTGAGGAGGTCGCTGCCGGGCCGATGGCAGAGACGAGAGATCTTCCCGCAGACTCCTCCCTCTCGTGCATAACGCGTGTCATCGTGCCTGCCGATGTGACATTCATCGGGCAAACGGACCCGCTCGTCGTGACGGTGGTGTCCGTCTTCGATAACGCAGCGAGCACGTGGGCGCACCGGTCGACCAGGATCATCGGGCCGGCCATGGAGGTGGTCAAGGGCGTCAATACACCGCTTGCACACGCGGGCGACCGGGTGACGTACAGCATTGTGTACAAGAACAGGGGAACGTCGGACGCGACTGGCATTTCGGTCGTTGACGTGCTTGATCCGAGACTTCGCTTCGTCGGTGGTGCACAAAGCCGTGAACCCGATCGCGTTGCCGGACAAGTGCTCACATGGCATCTGGACCCGGTGCAGGCAGGTCAGGAGGGGAGCGTCGAATTCTATGCAGAACTCGCTGCCACAGCGGTTCCCGGAGATGAGGTGCATAACAGCGCAGTGATGCAGTACGAGGACGGTCCTACCATCAGGATGGCAGAGAGTATCGAGTCGGGATTCATCACCATCCAGAGCGGCGGCACCGTGACCGTGGATATCGGCCCTCCGCACACCGAACTGGGGCAGCCCGGCGACACGATCCAGTGTTCGTTTGTCGTGACGAACACCGGAACCTTTGCGGAGGATTTCGAGCTTGCCGCCGAGTCTGCGCTTGGACTCGACTGGCTGCTGTATCAGGATCTGAATTCGAATTGGAAAACTGATCCCGGCGAGCGCGTTGCAAGAACTGGTGCCTTGCAGTCCGGCGGGGCCTTCACGTTCATTGCGCGCACAACGCTGCCGCGCGTTGCCGAAGACCTGACGCAGGACATCATGACGTTGCGCGCTCAATCGACATCCAACAGCAACAACGCAAAGGCAATCGTCAACACGACAACCATCGTCCTTCCGAGGATGATACTGGGAAAGCAGGCAACGGCTGCAGATCCACGGACCGGCCGCGAGATCCTCTTCACGATTACCTATGCCAACGAGGGAAACGGGCAGGCAGACGGCTTTGTCGTCAGTGATGCAATCCCGCCGAGCACGGCATTTGTGCCCGGAAGCGTGAGGCTGAATGGTGCGCTGCGAACCGAACAGGCAGACGGGGACGAAGCGACGCTTCAGGGTGGTGTGCTCAGTGTTCATGTCGGGACTGTCATGCCGGGAAGCCGGGGTGTCGTCGAGTTCCGTGTGCGAATTCTGTAAGCCGGCCGGGGCAATCCCCCGCAGCGGGAAGAGCAGAAGCCAGAGGCTGAAAACGACAACATCAACGAAGGAAGCGGACATGAAGGATCGAGAGGGGTTCGAATGGAAGCGGCAAGAGGTGCACAAAAGGCAAGAGCGGGAATCAATACGGTGAGGAAGAGAACAGTCAACGCAGCTCAACCATGTTCAACAACACGTCAGGGGAGACCCATGAAGTATGATTGTTTGCCGCCATAAGGCGGCATGCGGGTCCGTTGATGTCCGGACTCTGTGGAACAGATGTGTTCTACGTGATGCGGGATCAGGTGAGAGATGTTCACATGCAGCAACAACCACATACACAAGGAGGTATCATCATGAGTGCCTCAACACTGCTGAGAATTGGAAGCCTGCTGCTTCTTCTCAGTGTGGTAGCCGAGATGGGTTTTGCGGCCGGCACGCCCGCCGGAACGGCCATTTCGAACCAGGCAACGGTAACGTACACGGCCGGGTCGAACAACCGCACCGCAACATCCAATACTGTAACGTTGTATGTCGCCCACAAGGTCGTGGGCGTGTTTTCACCCGCTTCGCGGTCGGAGGGCGGGGTGGATAACGTCACGGTCTATTTCCCCGTCCAGTTCACCAATACGGGGAACCGTGCCGACAATTTCAATATCTCATTTAACAGCAGTGACCCGGACTTCACAGTAGCGATGATTGATGACGGGAACGCCAACGGGGTGTTTGACTCGGGTGAGCCCGTGATCACGGCAACGGCCGGCATGCTTGCGGATGCAACGAAGCACATGCTCGTTCGTGTCACCATCGCTGCGAATCAACCGGATAACATTCCTGTCACGATCACTGCAACGCTCAAGTCAACGGCTGCGGATGCCTCACCGATCGTGGTTGCCAACCCCGGAGCTGAATTCCAGTTCGTGCTGACGTACACGGTGCGGAAACCTGTGATCACGTTCACGTCCTCGCAGTCGGACGTGTCATCGGAGTCCAGCCGCATTCCGGGCGTCAATGTTACCTATACGATGAGTCTGGATAACACCAGTGCTTCGGCGTCGGGCATCGTGGGAGCGGCAACAGTGACATTTGTGGTGCATCCGCAGTTCCACTATGTCAGTTCCACGTTGGGCGGGACGCTCAGCCTTGCTGATGGAAACGGGAACGGCGGCACGGTCACGTGGACCATCGCCGCGGCCGACCTGGAAGCTGCAGACCCGGCGCTTTCATTCAATGTAATCGTGCAGCCGGAACAGGTCACAAACAACGGGACGGGTGTTACGGCCGGGACTCCTGTGTACGCCATGAATGCCGGGTTGGGCTTCCCGGCACGAGTGCAGTACAGCGACGGATCGAACACGTACACACTGGACAATGCCAATACACACACATTCAATGTTGGCAAGGCTTCAGGTGCTGTGCTCACGCAGGTGACCGCAGATGCGACGAGCGAGCCTGGTTATGCTGTGGAATACACCTATACACTGAAGAACACCGGCAACGCCACAGATGATTTCGCATTCACGCAGGCGAATGGCGGCGGAAGTCTCGATGTGGCGCACGTGTTCAGCTCAACAAGCGGCACTGCAACGCCCATCACGGGGTTGACCGCCGTCCCGCAGGGCAGCACGGTCACGTTCTACGTGCAGGTCACTATTCCAATAGCCGCGGCAGATGGAGAGACGATTGTCCGCAACCTCACCGCGACGACGCAGACGGCATCCCCGGTACCTCCTACAGGGGGCAGCACCAGTTCCACTGACGGAGTGATCACCACCGTAGCAGCTGCCACGGTGACCATTGTGGTTGATGGCGGGGCGAGCAGCATCGTCGGCGGTACCGATCTGAACGGCAAAGTGGTCCCGGGCACGGTCATGAACTGGACCGTTACGGTCACGAACGGCGGCAAAGCTGTGGCCAAGGACGTCACCGCGTCGAAC
>Ga0316601_100000392_pt1 | contig 18346 bp, 13 predicted proteins | sample OWC_soil_day5_no_FD_207663 | JGI IMG/M metagenome (GOLD analysis project Ga0316601, IMG submission 207663) | Wetland soil microbial communities from Old Woman Creek delta, Ohio, United States - OWC_soil_day5_noCT | ecosystem: Environmental > Terrestrial > Soil > Wetlands | place: USA: Ohio... | reverse complement strand
GTCATTGTGGACAGTTTGGCGGCTTTATTCGAGGATGAAGAAGAAGGCGAAGAAGTTTCGGAAGCCATTAAAAAAGGCAGCGTTATGAGCTTTCTCTATCTTGAAGTATTGGATGCCTCGTTTTCATTTGATGGTGTTATCGGCGCGTTTGCGATTACCCAGGATGTGGTCATTATTATGCTGGGTTTAGCGATAGGCGCGATGTTTGTCCGAAGTCTGACCGTATATCTGGTGCGCAAGGGCTCATTGGATGAATATGTGTTTCTGGAACACGGTGCTCATTACGCCATTGGCTCGCTGGCGGCCATTATGCTAATCAGCATGACCCATCATATTTCCGAGGTGGTTACTGGCCTGGTTGGAGCGGTATTGATCGGGTTGTCAGTTGTTTCATCTATTTTTTATAGAAGAAAGCACGCGAATTAGTGGTTCGCTCGCTGGCTGGATTTCGGGAACGAGCAAGTTTTAATGATCAGGAATCTTTTTGTCTATGAATTGGCAAGCTATTTCAGAACAGATTGAATCAGCAACCGGACAGGCTTTTAAAGTCGTTTCTGCTCACAGCCTTTCAGGTGGCGACATCAATTCCGCTTTCCGGCTGCAAGGTAATGACAAGTCCTATTTTGTTAAACTAAATCGCGCTGATTTAGTGGCCATGTTTGAGGCTGAATTTGATGGGTTAAAGGACATCGCAAAGACTCAGGCGGTACGAGTGCCAGCGCCGGTTGTTTACGGAAAAACAGCCGAGCATTCATTTTTGGTGTTGGAAAACCTTGAGTTCGGCTGTTCAGATAAAGCCTCCGATCGCCTATTGGGGCGTCAGCTTGCGCTCATGCATCAGCAACATCAGCCGTATTTTGGCTGGCACAGGGATAATACTATCGGCAGTACTTTGCAGCTTAATAACCAAAGCAATGATTGGCTGAGTTTCTGGCGTGAGCAGCGCTTGGGGTTTCAATTAAAACTGGCTGCAACTAAAGGCTATGGCGGCAGACTGCAAGCCAATGGTGAGCGTCTTTGCAGCGAAATGGCGGCGTTGTTTGATAGTTACCTGCCGCAACCCTCGCTATTACATGGCGATTTATGGGCGGGTAATGCGGGTGCCGATAAGCAGGGGTATCCCGTTATTTTTGATCCTGCCTGTTATTATGGCGACAGGGAAGCTGATCTGGCGATGACGGAGTTGTTTGGAGGCTTTAGTCAGGATTTTTATGCGGCTTATCAGGCTGCCTGGCCACTGGATCATGGCTATGGCATTAGAAAGACGTTTTACAATCTGTATCATGTTTTTAACCACCTGAATTTATTTGGCGGCGGCTACTTGCGGCAGGCTGAAAACATGATGGCAATGCTTCTGTCCGAGATACACTGATTCGTGATGGGGCGACTGGGTCGCCCTTTTAGAGGTCAGTCAAGATGCTATTGCCGATGCTGCTGGAGTATGTGTCTAAAAATCAGCGGGTCTTTTTGCTGGATTAAGTCGCCGGGCCGGGGATAGAGTTGATGTTCCAATCGGGATAGCCAGTAACGTAAAGCGGCTGCTCTGAGCATTGTTTGCCAGTGTTGCTTTTCCAGTTGTTCTAGTGGTCTCAGGTTTTCATACGCAGAGAGCAGGGCTGTCATTTTATCGGGATTAATGTCCCCGTTTTCGCAGCACCAGTCATTAGCAGTTATCGCAATATCAAACAGCAACGCGCCGTTACAGGCACTGTAAAAATCCAGTATGCCGCTGAGCTGGTCATCAACAAACAGGACATTATCTCTGAACAAGTCTGCGTGTATAACGCCTTGAGGGAGATTTGCCGAAGCATTCGCGGTTTGAAAAAGCAGTTCATCGTTAATAAGTGCCCGGTCTGTGGCAGATAACAGTGCGCCGATTTTATTCAACAGCATTTTGCACCAGTCCAGGTCATTGTTATTTTTTATCGGGAAAACATAGTCTTGTGTACTGAGATGTACATTTGCCAGGTGTATGCCGATTTCCTGACACTGTTCAATTGATGGTGATGTTGTTGCCTTACCCGATAATCGCTTGAATAGTGCTGCAGGCTTGTTGTTAAGTTCACGTAATACGCTGGCTTGCCGGTCAGGCTGAGGTCCCGGGCATTGAATATTGTGTTTGACCAGATGCGACAGTAGTCTCATGAAATGAGGCAACTCATCGGCAGTCAGTGTTTCAAACAGTGTTAAGACGAAACTGCCCTGAGTGGTTTCTACGAAATAATTGGTATTGTCGATGCCATCTTGTATGCCCTCAAAACAGATGATCTCACCGAGGGCGTAGGTGCTAAAGAATTGATCGAGTTGCAGGCGGGTTATTGGAGTATAGACAGACACAGATCAGGCTACTTCCATTCCAATATTTTCCACATATTGATGTTGCTGCCTTTATCCAGATCGTCGCGGCGGACATCCATTTTGCCGTCGCCATCGTTATCAAGGAAATAATACGGAGGACCGATATCCGGTACTACTTTGATCATATAGAGTCTGCCGCCTCTGCGGTATTCCTGTATTGTCGATTTACCTTTACGAATAATGGTAATATCAGGTTCCAGTGTCTCTCCACTTTGTACCGGCATGGGCGGCTCTGGTGCTTCGGGCACGGCTTCAAGTTTTGGCGGTTGCTCATCAACAGCAAATGCCGGGAAGGCAAGGAAACTCAGTAGAATAAAACGACGCATGACAGTGGCTCTTTCATAGTAGAAACTGGCACTATCTTATTACAGTTTTTATCCATGTGCTTGACTAAAATAACCGGACAGGAGTTGCTGCTTTCAGCAGCTAAGTTCGATGTATGCATCCATCATGATTTTTTTCAATAATCCGCAAGCCGGAGCTATAAGAGTTATTGTGTTTTAAATATTCCCAACCGTAACGGTGTTCATTATAGGGTAGGTTATAATGTCGATTTGTGTGGTGTCTAGTAGATGAAAAGACTGATCGAAACCAGGATAGTAAATCCTTTACTTGAAAAATACGGAATGCCTGCCTATAAGACCAAAGGATCGGCGGGTGTTGATCTGGTTGCCTGTATTGAGGAATCAATAGTGATTGCCGGAGGAAAAAATAGACTGATTGGTACAGGTCTGGCTGTAAATATTCAGGATCCCGGGTTAGTCGCGGTTGTTGCAAGCCGGAGCGGGCTTTGTTTGAACAGTCAGGTTCGGGTAGGGCAGGGCCTGGGTATTATCGATTCAGATTATCATGGCGAAATAGGGGTCATTTTGCACAATGATGGCATGAATGATTATGTTGTTCAGCCAGGTGAAAGAATCGCACAACTACTGTTTATGCCAGTGGTGCAAGTCGCTTTTAAACTGGTCGCAGATTTTACCACCATGACAGATAGAGGTGAAGGCGGCTTTGGTCATACAGGTCGTCATTAAGCATCTTTCTGGTCTCGGCATTAAAAGCGCAATTATTACAGAGTAACTTGTAGACAATATTCACCACAGCAACAAGGAGAGCACAGGGTTTTTTTGATGTTTTCTCTGTGTTCTTCCTGCCTCTGTGTTTAAATGCGAATCAAGAGTTAATTTTTCACAGTGCCGAAAAATAGCCCTCTCCAAAGGGAGAGGGTTGGGTGAGGGGAAATACAATAGATATAGCTCTTTGAATTCATAACTACAAATTTGGCTCTAAATTCGTATTTAAACCTTTAAGTATTATTCAAAAATGGAAAGTCAGAAAATCATGCAAAAAAGAACAGCTCACCAAATAGCCGATGTACTTATTGAAGCCTTGCCCTATATTCAACGCTTTAAAGGCAAAACCGTAGTAGTTAAATTTGGCGGTAATGCGATGGTTGATGAAGCGCTCAAGCACAGTTTTGCCCGGGATATAGTCTTGATGAAGCTGGTTGGGCTAAATCCGGTTGTAGTTCATGGTGGCGGCCCTCAAATTGGCCAATTGTTGACTAAGCTGGGGAAAACAACCGGCTTTATTGATGGTATGCGCATCACGGACAGTGAGACTATGGATGTGGTTGAAATGGTGTTGGGCGGACTGGTGAATAAGGAAATTGTAAATTTAATCAACAGGCATGGCGGTAAGGCAGTAGGCTTAACCGGAAAGGACGGTGATTTTATCCGGGCAAAAAAAATTCACCAGAAAAAGTCAGAATCGGAAGCTAATGCTTCAGAAATTATTGATCTGGGTCATGTCGGAGAAGTGAGCAGCATAGACCCTGCTGTTGTCGATATGCTGGGGCGCAGTGATTTTATTCCTGTTATCGCTCCCATCGGCGTTGGCGAAGATGGCCGATCCTATAACATTAATGCCGATCTGGTTGCAGGCAAGATTGCTGAAGTGCTAAAAGCCGAAAAATTGATATTGTTGACCAATACTGCCGGTATTCTGGACAAACAGGAAAACCTGATGACAGGTTTGTCCATCAAGGATATTGATGATTTGATTGAAGATGGCACCATATCGGGCGGTATGATCCCTAAAACCCGTTGCGCTACCGATGCGCTAAAAGGGGGGGTAACCAGTGTTCATATTATCGATGGGCGCGTGGAACATGCGGTACTGCTAGAGCTTTTTACCGATCAGGGCGTAGGCACTTTACTATTGAGAACGTCACGCGATAAAGCATCATAAGCATGAGTTCTAAATAAAGATCATATGTTTTCGACGTCTTGGCTGGCGCATAATTCTCAGCCAGCCAGCCAGCCAGCCAGCCAGTGAGTTGGGGCAGCAGTGGACATCGAGAAACAGATGATAGTCGTCTTCGTTATCAAACTTGAAAAACGACCTACCACTCGCTGCAAACTGCCGGGAATTCAGGCTCAACCAATCAAACTGGCCAATTCATGCAATGGCGGCAAAATGACCATTTTCGCCAATTGCAACAATAACAGGGCGACGAGAGGAGATAAATCCAAGCCGCCCAGGTCGGGGATAATTTTGCGACAGATATCAAGCAAAGGTTCGGTCAGGGTAGCCAAAATTGAAGCCGCTGCATTAAAAGTCCCCGGATTCATCCAGCTGAGTATGGCTCTGGCAAATACCGCGAAAACAAACACATTGATCAGCAAAGAGATCAGTTGGGTAATTGATAAAATAGTCAATGCGCCTATATTGATAGTGACGCCTTTCAGCATCAATATCGAGAAATCAGCAAACATTTGCAAGGCTAGTATAAGAATCAGCGACGAGGTATCTATTTTCCCGATAGACGGCACGAATCGACGCAGGATTCTTAAGGGCGGATGGGTTATCTTGACCAGAAACTGGGAGATAGGGTTATAAAAATCCGCACCGCACCATTGCAATAAAAAGCGTAGCAATACCGCCAGGATATACAGAGAAAACAGGGAATCGATTAAAAAAATAATCGGATCAGTCATGTAAGTAGAGCCCATCAGGTATTCTCCGACTGCTTGGACATTTCAATAGAGCGGTCACGTGCCGCGTGTAATGCTTTTGAAACCAGTTCAGTGAACTGACCTTGCTCAAAAGTATCTATGGCTTTTTGGGTGGTACCACCGGGTGAAGTGACCCGTTTGCGTAATTGTTCGGGTGACTCGGACGATTCCAGCGCTATTTTAGCCGCGCCTAATGCTGTTTGCTGAACCAATAATCGGGCAGTCGCTTCACTTAAACCCAATTCTACAGCGGCTTTTTCCATCGCTTCCATGAGTAGAAAATAATACGCGGGACCACTGCCGGAAACTGCGGTTACTGCGTCTAACTCGTTTTCATCTTTAACCCAAAGTGCAATGCCAACGGAACGCATGATATTTTCCGCCAGGTTGCGTTGTTCAGCTGTTACTTTTGCATTGGCATGCAGTGCTGTTGCCCCTGTCAATACCAGCGCCGGGGTGTTGGGCATACAGCGGACAATGGCGACATCGGCGCCTATCCATTGACTCAGGCTGCGTTGGCTAATGCCTGCCGCAATGGAAACAACCAGCGATTTTTTTTGCTGGATTAATGCGGCCACGCTTTTTGCCACGGAACTCAGTGTCTGTGGTTTAACTGCCAGTACAATGACATCAACTTCATTAATGACTGCGTCATTGCTCGCCGACGTATTGATATTAAGATTTTCCGCCAGCGCTTTCAGAGTATCCGGGTTGATATCAGATACCCAAAGATGCTGTGGAGAATGGCCGCTGGCAATCAATCCGCTAATCAGGCTAGATGCCATATTGCCGCCGCCGATAAAACCAATTTTTTGTATATTCATTTTTGCCATGTGTTGGTGAGGTTAAAGGTATTTTACCCTATATGAGGGCAGTGCAATAAATCACAAGACTTTTCCTATAAAATGCACTGCCACGGTAATCTTTTTTGCTCGTTTAGAGCGATAAACAGAGCTTATGATTGAAACGATTTATATAGAAGAAGCTATTTTGCAGCGCCCGCGTGTTACCGAGATTGTTACGCGATTTCCGCACGCAAGAAAAATTATCTGTGGCCGGTATGGCGAAGTTTTCAATCCTAAAGCACAAAATTTTCGACTGCAAAAACAAAAGCCTGCCTTGATACTGGCGGAAAAATATAAACATTTTGTCATGGCCGCGCCAGCGGGTTACGGCATTGGGGCAAACAGGAATTATTATTTTTCGCACATGCTCAATTGTTTGTATGATTGCCGTTACTGTTTTTTACAAGGCATGTATCAATCGGCCAATTATGTGCTGTTTGTCAATTATGAGGATTTTCAGGATGAAATCAGGCAATTATGTTTCGATAGGCCGACCGAGGATATTCATTTTTTCTCCGGCTATGACTGCGACAGCCTGGCTTTGGAGCCGGTAACCGGTTTTGCAGGACAATTTTTACCGTTTTTTGAGACAATTCCCAATGCCTGGCTGGAATTACGAACTAAAAGTACCCAGATTAGAAGCCTGTTAAATCGTGAACCCATTTCCCGCTGCGTTGTCGCTTTCAGTCTGAATCCTGATGAAATAGCCGCAAAAGTTGAGGCTAAAGCGCCCTCAGTGCAGCGCCGTCTTGATGCGCTGCGTAAATTGCAGGAGCATGGCTGGCAGATAGGCCTGCGTTTTGATCCTATGATTTATCAGACCGGCTACCAGCAGCAGTACCGGCAATTATTTGAGCAGGTATTTTCGATAATAAACAGGGATCAGCTGCATTCAGTCAGTCTCGGGGCATTCAGATTGCCTGAGAAATTTTTCAAAAAAGTGCATAAACTTTATCCTGATGAAAAACTGTTTGCCAGTCCGTTGGATAATCAGCACGGGATGATTTCCTACAGACAGGAACTGGAACAGGAAATGATGCACTACTGCACTGAACAACTGCTACGTTATATTCCTGAAGCCAGATTTTTCCCATGCACACTATAAAGCGCACTGTTCTGGTAACGGGAGCCAGTTCAGGGATAGGCCGTGCCATCGCCCAAAACTTGTTGCAACAGGGACACGCTGTCATTGGTGTATCTCGTGACTGCCGGAAGTTTATCCGGCAAATGGATAACTTCAGTTCAGCGCAACTGGATTTAAGTGACTTAAAGGAATTACCGCAAAAAATTCGTCAGTTGCAGCAAAAGTTCCCTGAAATCGATGCCGTGGTTTTTTCGGCGGGGATGGGCCGGTTCGGTTCAATGGAAGAGTTTTCTTATCCACAAATCGAAGCCTTAATGACAATAAATTTTACTAGTCAGGTTTTTTTGACCAAGGCATTGCTACCGGTTTTAAAACGCAAAGCCAACAGTGATTTAATCTTTATCGGTTCCGAGGCGGCGTTGAAAGGCACTCGAAAAGGTGCAGTCTATTGTGCCAGCAAGTTTGCCCTGCGCGGATTTACCCAGGCGTTACGCGAAGAGTGTGGCAACAGTCATGTGCGGGTTTGTTTGATTAATCCCGGCATGGTAAAAACGCCATTTTTTGAACAACTGAATTTTGAGCCGGGTGACCACGAAAGCAATACTATCTTGCCGGAAGATGTCGCTGACGCTGTATCATACGTGCTTGATTCCCGGACTCAGATAGTGATAGATGAAATCAATCTGAGTCCTTTAAACAAGGTTGTGAAATTTAAAAAGTTATAATTAAAGTAAAAAAGTGCAGGGTTCAATGTAAATGATACAAACAAGAGGCTCGGATAAATGATTGGAATCCGGAACGTTCGTGTTCCTGTTTCTTATGCTTGTTCATATTCAAAATACTCACACAAATTAAGCGAGATTACACTTTTTTAGGCATTTACACAAAACTTAAGACTCAAAGACGCTTTAGATTGAAAGCCGTCCACTCACCTTGCAAAACGTCCAAACCACGTAGCATAAAACGACGAAAGCCCATGACTTCTTTGATAATACCAAACACGGGTTCTACGGTAGATTTGCGTTGGGCATAGAATTTTTTTACCGGCCTCGGTCTTCATGCGGTGTGCCATCGCATCCGCTGAATCAGCGTCTTTCGGCACTTCGGGTGCTTGGGCAAAACGCTCTTCCAGTATTGGGTTGTGATGTTGGCGACCATTGGGCATATAAGGTTCAATGTCCGCCCTCTCGAATTGTTGGGTGTTATCTTTGCTGAAATAGCCACTATCGGCTGCTGCTTTTGTTATGTTGCCGAGAGCATCCGGCAAGCCCGAAAGCGCGGCTAATGCCAGGGCAACTTCATGTTTGTCATTAGGGTTCTGCTAACATGTTAGCCTGCAATCAGCATCGTAGTGATGTCCACTGAGGCCTGTGCGTCGTAAGCCTGCTCAAAGCCTGTCCTGAGCTTCGCCGAAGCGCCACTCGGGTTGGCATGATGCGTGAATCACCGTCAGTAAAGTTAGCTTGATCTCTTCGGCTTCGCTCAGGACAGGTTTGGTGCCATCCATGCTGATGTCACCCAGCTTTAGTAGCCCCATGCCATAAGCTATGAGTAGCTGCTTCACAAACAAGTTGGATAACTCTTCCAGAAAACGCTTGCAGAAGGTGTTGATGTTGTCAGGTCTGGATGCGTATATGTGTTCGACATAAAATGCAGGATTCCATTTCTGTCGAGTTTTCATAATGCGCTGAATTGCTGCCGAACTCTTGTTTGGAAAAACCTTCCCTGATCTTTTTGGCTGGCTGGTTGACCAGATGGCTGAGATTCCCTTACCGCGAAAAGCTCGCAGGCGAGTTGTACGCAATCTGTAGAAATTAGAAGATGCCCCGTCTTAAGTGGGAAGACATTTTCAACACAGACAAAGATCGTGTTGTTTCAAGTTTTGCAAATGGACATCGGACATTTTAAGCTAGATACTTTGTGAAATCTAACAGTAGAACGTTGATGCAGTATTTAATGCAGTTAATCCCGGTAACCGCAAGAGTTGCGCTATTGATAGTAGCACTGTATTTAATTGCGCCGATTGCTACTGCGGAAATTTCTGTTGCCGGGCTTGACGGAAAAGCTAAAGACAATGTCCGGCTCATGCTGTCGCTGGAAAAGGAAAAATGCGATGCACCGGAATGGAAAATACGCGGCATGTTTGAAAAAGCGGATCAGGAAATTGATCAGGGCTTGCGGGCGTTAGGTTATTACCATGCCGTTATCAACAAATCATTGGCTTTCGGCAAGACATGCTGGAAAGCCGGTTTTGATATTAACCCGGGGCCACGGGTTTTCATCAATGACATCAGTATTACCTTTAACGGCGCTGCGCACGATGACCCGGAGTTTCAAAAATTGCGAGACAAACTGCTTAAAATGACAGGCAGCCCGCTTGATCATGGTCAATACGAAAAGATGAAAAGCCGGATTGAATCATTGGCGCTGGAGCGGGGTTATTTGCAAGGGACATTTACAGAAAAAAAACTGCTGATTGATAAACAACTCAATCAAGCGCACATCAAGTTAGTGTTTGCTGCCGGAAAGCGCATGGTTTTTGGCAAGGTTGTCGTTGAACAGGATATTTTGAATCCTGAATTTGTAGAAAAATACATTTCGATAAAAAGCGGAGAATTTTATAGCAGCGAACAAATGGCCAAAACTCATAACGATCTTTCGAAAAGCGGTTATTTCGAGATTGTGGACATACACCCCGATACTGAAAATGTTGACCAAAAGGTGCCTGTCACGATTAAACTGCAACCCAGAAATAAGCATCATTATGCCTTTGGCGTAGGCTTTGATACCGACATAGGTCCGCTGGTAAGTGCGGCTTATGACAACCGGCGCTTGAATCGGCGAGGTCATTTTCTTACTTCAGAGCTTGATTTATCGCCGGTATTATCGACTGCCAGCATAGAATACAACGTGCCTTTGAACAATCCGATCAGCGACTCTTTCAGCTTCGGCGGCGGACTCAAACGCGAAGATACCGACAGTTTCGATACCGTCTCGGCGAAGCTTTCCGGGCGTTTAAAACACGCCCTGGAAAGCGGCTGGAAACAGACGCTTTTTCTCGATCTTGACTATGAAGACTTCACTATAGGATCAACACGCACGAAGACGCTATTGCTGGTGCCGGGTGGCAGCTGGTTGAAGTCTGTCTCCAATGACCCGTTGCGCCCCACCAGAGGCTATCGGGTAAAATTTGATGTCAGCGGCAGTTACAAAAATCCCTTGTCTGATGTCAGTTTTCTTCAAGGCACAATGTCTGCTGTCTGGATGCACCCGTTACCCTGGAACAGTAAATTTATAGGACGAACCGATTTAGGCGCAATGCTGGTCGACCAGTTTGATAAGCTGCCGACATCCTATCGCTTTTATGCGGGCGGCATCAACAGCATTCGTGGGTATGATTACAAGGAATTGGGACCCAAGGATAGCGAGGGAAATGTCATAGGCGGCAAGTTTTTAACGGTGCTCAGCCTGGAATACGAAAAAGCTGTTTTTGATGACTGGGGCGTTGCAGCATTTATTGACAGTGGTAACGCTTATAATCCCGACAATCTTCTTTTAAAAACCGGTGCAGGTTTAGGCGTACGCTGGTATTCGCCATTTGGCCCGGTCCGGATTGATTTTGCAATGCCCTTGAATGAGTCAAATTCTTCATTCCAGATCCATTTTGCCGCAGGCGCAAGACTATGAAGAAACGCATGGCTCTGCTGATAATCATGATGATAGTGCTGATTATTCCTGCTGGATTATTCGGATTGATCAGCAGTGAAGCGGGCAGCCACTGGCTTCTGCGCATGGTTTTCTTAAGCTTACCGGCAAAGGTTTCAGTGGCTAAAATGGAAGGCAGGCTGCTTGATCGCATTTCACTGACAACCTTTCATTATCAGAGTGATGCTGAAACGATAGCTATTGATAAATTTGCTTTTGTCTGGCAGCCTTACGGACTGCTCTCAGGCACTTTAAAAATTGCTGACGTGGTAGTCAATGGTTTAAATATTAGTGTGACTGATGCAAAAGAGTCGCAAGAAAAGAGCAATTTTGATCTGACTGCCGAACTGAAGTTGCCTGTGCAGATTGTTATTGAAAACTTTCTGCTGACGGATATGCAGTTCCATAAAGGTGATTTTGTCCAAAAGCTTGAAAAACTGCAAATAGCGCTAGCTACTGAAGGCGATCAAATTAAGATCAAAGCGCTGAATGTTAATGCTCAACCTATCGCCGCAACCGCACAAGGACAGATGACCTTGGGCAAAGGTTTTCCTTTTAATCTTAAGCTGGATTGGAAGGTCAATACCGAGCAAAAAGGATTATGGCAAGGTTCAACAACGATCGCAGGAGACATCAATAAATTAACTTTCGATAACCAGTTATCTTCCCCTTTCAAAGTGGTTTTGAAAGGCAATCTGGATGATTTGCAGACAAAGCCACGCATAAACACGCGCGCCGATTGGAGTAAAGTTGTGTGGCCGATTACCGGCGCTCCGCCCCTGTTAAAAAGTGAACAGGGCACTGTTGAACTGTCCGGTTTGCTTAGCGATTACAAGGTCACACTGAACGGACAGTTAACCCAGCAGTATCTGCCCGAGGCCAGCCTGTCTTTTAACGGTAAAGGCAGTCAAAATGCCCTGGCCATTGAAAAACTGGAGATTAAATCAAAGACCGGATTTTTCCAGATCAACGGGAATCTATCCTGGCAGGATTTACCCGCTTTTGATTTGACCGCAACAGGGCAGAATTTTAATCCGGCAATACTGCTTCCCGAGATGCCCGGCAACCTCAATTTCAGCAGCCACGTAAAAGGTAAACTGGATGCAAAAGCGCTGCAAATTGACGCTGAAATTAACAGGCTGTCTGGCCAATTAAGGGGTAAGCCGGTTAGCGCCAATGGCAAACTGGTTTTAAACGGTGATCAGCTCAAGGTTGATGCACTGCGTATCAACTCGGGTGCCAATAAAATTGCAGTTAACGGCACCATGGGACAAGAGCAGGCTGTTCTTGAGGTGTCTATTGATGCCCCGGCTTTGGATGAACTGTGGCCAACGCTGGGCGGCAGTCTCCTAGGTGAAGGGTTTATGCAGGGGACATGGAAAAACCCGGCAGTGAAATTCCAGGCCAAGGGTAAGCAATTGCGTTTCGCCGAACATAGGGCCGGGCAGTTAGCCATAAACATCGATTATTCTCCGGATACAAAAAAGACCTCAAGGATACTATTCTCAGCAAGCGCTATCCAAAGCAATGGGGTGCAAATTGATTCTGTGCGGATTGATGGCCTGGGTACACTTGAACAGCACAATTTTAAAGCCGATATCATTTCCGACGACGGGAATTTATCGACAGCATTAACAGGCAATCTAAAGGCGGGTAATTGGAAAGGCGATGTTTCCAGACTGGATTTGAATTCTCGGGATTTGGGTCTTTGGCAGCTTGAAAGGAATCTGGCTGTCAGCCTGATTCAAAGCCCCACCGGTATTGATGTGACTTTGAACGAAGCCTGTCTGGTTCAAAAAACCGCCTCAATTTGTACGCACGGACGTTATTTTGCTAGCGGTGATCTTAACTTTGCCCTAAAGGCGTCGGCAGTACCCACAAAACTGATGAAGGCCTATTTGCCTGAGCAAATTCAGCTAAATGGCACACTCAATACCAATACGGAAATACAAAAACAAAAGGGTTTATTTACTGGTCGTTATCAACTTGAACTGTCACCGGCAACACTTTTATTTAAGGGGAAGGAAGTCTTATTGGGCGCATCGTCCCTGTCAGGCAAAATTAAAGGCGATACACTCTCGGCAGATATCGACCTGGCATTAGCCGGTCAGGATTATGTACGCGGCCAGTTGCAAATGGATGCCGGTAAAAGCCAGGCTATCAGCGGCCAAATATCAGCCTCAGTGCGTGAATTTGCGATGCTGGAAGCGTTTGTTCCGCAGTTATCCGGCACTAAAGGCGCGTTAACAGCAGACTTAAAGGTGAAAGGAACAGCAAAAAAACCTGTTGTAATAGGACAAATAGACCTTGCGAAGGGCGCTGTCAATATTGCCGAGCAGGGGGTTGGTCTTCGTGACATTAATCTTCATGCTGTTGCCTCGGGTGGACAGATCAACCGCATTCAAATTAACGGTTCTGTGTTGCCTGCGATGCTCAAACCTGCGAACGCACCTGATCAGATTCAGCTAAAAGGTTTGGTTAACATCAATGCAGACCTGCAACAACAAGAGGATTTGCTGACCGGACATTATAGAATCGACGCTCCGCCAATGATTGTTTTGTTACAGACCAGTGCAGCGCCAACAAAAATCCCTTTGGGCGCATCGTCACTGTCGGGCAGTATTAAAGGGGATCATGTTTCAGCAAATATTGATTTTAGACTGGCCAGCCGGGATTATTTGCGCGCCCAATTGGAAATGAACACCAGCAAACCGCAAACCCTATCTGGTCAGATAACTGCATCAGTTCATGAATTTGCATTGCTGAATCCTCTTGTACCTCAATTATCTGATATTAAAGGACATCTGGACGCAGACCTGGACTTGCATGGTACCCTTGAAAAGCCGGTTGCCAGCGGGGCAGTTCGCTTTACCGGAGGTGCTGTCGACGTTAATGAGCTGGGTCTTGCCCTTCGTGAAATAAAGCTTCAGGCATTGGCTTCAGGCGACAGCGCCGAGCGCATTCAGATTACAGGTTCAGCAAAATCGGGCGAAGGAGCTGTATATATTGATGGTTTTGCAAGCTTGCAGGCGCAAGCCGGCTGGCCTGTTGAATTAATGCTGAAAGGTGAAAATTTTGAAGTCGCCAAAATGCCGGAAGCACAAATAGCGATTTCGCCAGACCTAAAATTAGTGTTTGCTGAAAAAAAAGGCAAAGTGAACGGTACATTAAAAGTGCCAAAGGCGATAATGACGCTAAAGGAACTTCCTGAAAATGCCGTAAAAGTCAGCCCGGATGAAATCATAATCGGGCAAGAAAAGGTTGAGGGAAATGCGCCTGCCGCTCCCGGTATCGATGCGAATATAGACGTCGAACTTGGCAAGCAAGTCAGTTTTTCAGGACAAGGGCTGGCAACTAACCTGACTGGTAAGTTAAAAATCATCAAATCAGGTGAGAAAATAGCCATGCACGGCAATGTCGATATGATCAAGGCCCGATACAAAAGTTATGGTCAGGATTTGACTGTCCGCAAGGGACGTTTCCTGTTTAACGGTCCCGTTGATAATCCCTGGCTGGATGTAGAAGCCATACGCGTTTCAAAAAGCAAAAAGGTCACCGCAATTCTTGGCCTGACTGGCCCACTGCAAAAGCCGGAGACCCGTATATCTTCAGAACCTGCACTACCGGAAACGGAAGCGCTTGCTTACCTGATTACCGGTAAACCATTAAATCAGGTGAGCAAGTCGGAAGGCAATATGCTTGCCAGTGCAGCCCTGTCTTACGGCGGAGGAAAGGCAGCCTGGTTTACCGAAAAACTGGGAATAGATGAATTTGAAGTTCAGGAGGGGGAAACGCTCCAGGATACATTGGTTTCTGTGGGTCAATACCTGACTCCCGATTTCTATGTAGGAACCAAAGTGGGCTTGTTTAATAAACAGGCTGCAATGGTTTTAAAACATAAAATCACCGATGCCATAAATGTTGAAACAGAGGCCGGCACGTCACAACGAGTAAAATTGAATTATGAAATTGATACTGATTAAGAAAAACTGCGGGCAGGAAAGCACTACCTATCTGGCATTTAATCTTATAAGCTATATTATTAGTTGGTGATAGCACAATTATGTGCCCGCTATTTGATGAAGCGTCGCTGGAATGGGAAATGCCTTGAACATTGTTGAACGCAGGGGAAGCATTCCATGACCCAACAAACGCGATCTAAGAATTCTCCTCACATAATTTGAAGGACATTCTTACCAAGCTTAGGAACCCAATAAGTATCGATCCGACTTTTACCCTCTGGCGGTTCTTTCTCAGCAATTGAAAACTTGATTCCAGATTGCTCCTTGAATAGCCTTGGCATAATGTTCGCCATCTGATAATAGGCATAAAGCCATGAATTTGCTGCGCTGGACAAAGACAGGATTCGAAAATCTTCAAGCAAGTATTGAAAAATTTTCGGATTCCCCGAATTTTTGATTTCCATGCTTGAGCATGTTAATTTTTTATGAGAAAGACGTGGAGCTACCTAAGGGTCAGACTCGATCAATTCTTGATTCCATTATGATTCGATTACAGAACTTAATAAACCCTCCTAAAGTCGAAATGCGATATTATTACCCGATAAACACATTGACCTATCAGGATAATCCATGTCCAGACATCAAAACTCAATCAAAGGTGATGAGCCCGCTGTAACCAACCTTATGCAACTGTGGCGCAACTGGCTGGATCGCAATGTCTACGATCTTGCACGTCAGATGCGCTTGAGTTATGTGCCGCCGCTGATGGTTTATCTGGCGGCGGGGTTGTCCGGCCTAACAGGTATCGTCGGCACTTTTTTCGTCAAGGAATATCTCGGTTTATCCGCTGAATTTCTGGCTGCTCTGAGTTTTTGGGTCATGCTGCCGTGGGCACTGAAGATGCCACTCGGACATCTGGTAGACTTGTTATGGCGGTATAAGTCCGGATTGATTTATCTGGGTGCGGCGCTGATTGCCTCAAGTTTGCTGATCATGACTAACTTGCTGGCTGATCTTGACTTTATGACTCATCTGATGCCTGCGGAAAACTGGTATATTTTGGCATCACTGTTGGCCCCGATCGGTTATGTCATGCAGGATATTGTCGCCGATGCCATGACCGTGGAAGCGGTAGCGCGTTTCGATGAACAGGGAAAGCCCATTTCACAGGAGCAAATTCTGCTCGCGCACACCACGATGCAGACCTTGGGGCGGGTAGCTATCATCGGTGGTACGCTGCTTGTAGCCATAGCCAATGTCTACCTGTTCAGTGGCGTAGAGACGATGAGTGCGGCGGAAAAGGCGGCGGTTTATCTCACTGTTTATCACTGGGCATTGCTGATTCCAGTCATCTCAATCTTCGGTGTTCTGCTGTCTTCCTGGCAACGCTCTCAAGAGGAATGGCGGCTTGCAGCTCTTGGTTATGAGTTTGCAGACATTGAACGTCTGTTGGGGCGGCCTGTAACCGAACTGCCCGAGATCAACTGGTGGCTGCTAGGCGGAGGGCTTGGCTTTACCTTGTTCGCGGCCATCATGGGGCTGGCCGATGTGCGCAGCAACGAGGAGATAGTGTTTGCCGGATCTCTTGTCATCGTATTGTTTCTCATGTGGCACTTGACTCAAGAACTTGCGGTCCGCGAAAGAAATCAGTTGTTTGGCACGGCATTGGTGATTTTTGCGTTTCGAGCGGTACCAACGACGGGAGCGGGCGAGACCTGGTGGATGATCGATGTGCTTGATTTCGATCAGCAGTTTCTGTCGCAATTATCTTTAATTACCAGCGCGCTGACCTTATTCGGGATGTTCCTGTTTCGGCGGTTCATGGCCGAGCGTCCGATAACTTATATTGTTGCAGTTCTTACTGTCACCCTGACCCTGCTTTACTTGCCGAATATTGCCCTGTTTTATGGTGTTCACGAATGGACCCAGGCGCATACCGGCGGTGTCGTGGATGCCCGATTTATTGCGCTGGTTGATACTGCATTGGAATCACCTTTGGGACAGATCGCCATGATTCCAATGTTGGCCTGGATTGCCAATTCAGCGCCGCAACGGCTCAAGGCGACTTATTTTGCAGTGATGGCCGCTTTCGTAAATCTGGCCCTATCGTTTTCACAGCTCTTAACCAAGGCGCTCAATCAGTGGTTTGTGATCACGCGGGAAGTCAAGGACGCAACCGGCACGGTAACGGTGTCAGCCGATTACAGCGAATTGGGCGTGCTATTGATCATCGTTATGTTGCTCAGTCTGGCCTTGCCGATGCTGGCTATCCTTATTGCCAAGCGTACCTTTTTGGCTGAACAGCAGTAGGCGGGATTCAGGTGATATTTATAACGCTCTTTTGAAATCTCTGAACAAGTTGATTCCATTCATGGTTCGACAAGCTCACCACAAACGGAATCAACAAGTTACCGTTCGTCCTGAGCTTGTCGAAGGACTGTGCAGAGATTCTTTGTGAAAGATTTATATGCAATGCCAATATACTGTTTAGATATCATTGTTGATTTTTTAAATCTCCTCTCCCTAGCCTTCTCCAGCAGGAGAGGGAACTAAAGCCCCGATGTTGATGTGCGCTGAGTTTAAAAGAGGAATCGATTGGATTCGAATTTAGTAGAGAAAAAAATAATGCTTAACAAGCGTCTGATTTGTCACACCGACACAGTGTGTAATGCTGTGCAGACCCTGCAAGTCAAGGTTGATTCACAGCCACAAGGTGATCTTCACATCAGCTTTGAATTGACCGGTGATTTGGCGAAAATACGCATTCCAGCACCTCTACCACCTGCTGCTGTTGACGGCTTGTGGGAACGCACCTGTTTTGAGGTGTTCGTCGCCGTGGAGGGTGAGGCGGGGTATCATGAATTCAATTTTTCACCGTCCGGGCAGTGGGCGGCCTATGCGTTCAGCGACTACCGGGTGCTTAGCGCATGGACAGTCAACCAGGCGCCGATTGTCAGTTTTGTTCAGGACAGTGGACATTTGTTACTGCAAGCCGTTATCGCGGCTGATGATTTGCCGCAGAACATTGCGGACAAATCGCTTCAGCTGGGTCTGAGTGCAGTGATCGAGGCGAACGATGGCAGCCGTTCTTATTGGGCATTACATCATCCTGTAGTACATCCTGATTTTCATCATCGCGCGGGATTCATTCTGTCACTCAACCCGGCTTAACACACATTAAAACTATGAAATTTGGTATTGACCGTTTACTTGAAGATGCTGCTTTGCGCGGACCGCTAGCGGGAAAGCACGTGGCATTGCTGGCCCATCCTGCCTCGGTTACGCAGGATTTGACGCATACGCTGGATGCCTTGGCCAGTTTGCCGGACATAAAGCTCAGCGCTGCGTTTGGTCCTCAGCACGGCCTGCGCGGGGACA
>Ga0316601_100000390_pt1 | contig 18382 bp, 16 predicted proteins | sample OWC_soil_day5_no_FD_207663 | JGI IMG/M metagenome (GOLD analysis project Ga0316601, IMG submission 207663) | Wetland soil microbial communities from Old Woman Creek delta, Ohio, United States - OWC_soil_day5_noCT | ecosystem: Environmental > Terrestrial > Soil > Wetlands | place: USA: Ohio... | reverse complement strand
CCGCCATCCCCACAACCGTCCGTTCCGTGCAAGGCATGATCGGGCGGATATCCAGTTCCGCGGCGGCGTCGATGAGCGGGTTCACCGGGAAGCAGAAGAGATGTTCCGCTCCTTCCATCTTCAGTATTTTAGCGACAGCAGATACACCTTTCATAACCTTCTCCTTATCTCATAAAAAACTTTCATGCCGACGTGGAGGCACCACGTGGCATGAAAATAGGCTGTTTTTATCCAGGGCCCTTCTTACCCCCTCCCCTCGACGGGGGAGGGGCGGGGTAGGGGTGATCAAGGCTGGAAAGGGTATTTCTTTTCTTCATCCCCCTCACCCTTCCCTCTCCCGCGCGGGGGAAAGGGTAAGTTTTTATTTCCGTATTAAGTCCGGATTTGGATAAATGCCGGCGACCAAATCCCGCCTATCCTTCCTTTGCAAAGGGAGGAATTCCCCTCTTTGGAAAAGAGGGGTCAGGGGAGATTTCGGCAATGCCGGGCTATTCAAAAATGATGATCAGGCAAAATTTATTAAAAAAACGGGTTCAACTGTAGGGGCGAGCGGCCGCTCGCCCGAAAGTGCGCGTCCGGCCGGACGCCCCTGCTATCATTCTTTCAGCAACTGATTCGCAATCACCAAATGCTGGATCTCGGATGTGCCTTCGTAGATGCGCAAGGCGCGGATCTCCCGGTAGAGCTTTTCCACCAGATATCCTTTGCAGACGCCGTACCCGCCGAAAATCTGCACGGCCTGGTCGATGACCTGCTGGGCGATTTCCGTAGCGTAGAGCTTGGCCATGGAAGATTCCTTGGTGATGTTCTTTTTCCCGTTGTCCCTGAGAAACGCCGACTGGAAAACAAGAAGCCGGGCAGCGTTGATTTTCACGGCCATGTCCGCCAGTTTCGCCTGGATCAATTGAAATTTGGAGATTGGCTGGCCGAAGGCTGTTCTTTCCTTGGTGTATTTCAGGGCTTCGTCGAAGGCCGCCTGGGCGAAGCCCACGGCGCAGGAGGCCACGGTGGTTCGGAAAAAGTCAAGGGTCTGCATGGCGATTTTAAATCCTTCCCCCTCTTCCCCGAGACGATTCGTTGCCGGAACCAGGCAGTTTTCAAAATAGATGGACCCGATGGGGTGGGCAGCCACCAAATCGAGCCGCGACCCCGGGACGAACCCGGGGAACCCTTTCTCAACGATGAAACCGGTGATTCCTTTCGAACCCTTAGCCGGGTCGGTTTTAGCAAAAACGCAGTAAACATCGGCATCGGGGGCCATGGAGATAAAGGTCTTGCTGCCATTCAAAACATAGTGGTCCCCGCGGCGTTCGGCTTTGGAAAGGATGGCGGCCGCATCCGTGCCCCCGCTGGGTTCCGTGAGCGCAAAAGTAATAACGCTTTTCCCGGAGGCCACCGGGGGAAGATATCTTTGCTTCTGCTCTTCACTGCCGCCCGTGACAATGGGTCCAGCCCCGAGTCCCTGCATGGTGAAAATCAGTTCCGCGTTGGGGCAGGTGCGGGCTAACTCCTCCCGGACCAAACAGAAAGAAACCAGGGACATCCTTTCCGGCCCCTTTCCGTATTTTCCGGGAACAGTAAGGTCCAGGAGGCCCTGATCGGCCAGGAACCGCAGGATCTCCCGGTTGACCATATTCGTCTCTCCCGCCTTGTCGTCTATTTCTTTGAGTTTGCCTTTGCAGAGCTTGACGACCATATCGCGGAGCATTTTCTGGTCCTCGTTGATGAGACTGAGCACAAAATCCATGGCGGTTCTCTCCTTTAGACGCAGTCCCTTATCAATGGCGCTATCTGCAAACTGACAACATGCCATAGAAATCCCCTCTTGCCCCCCTTTTAAAAAGGGGGGATGGGGGGTTTCGGCCATTCCGGATTAGGAATTCCCGAACAGCAACCTTCGGGCATTTCCCCCGAGGATCTTTTCTTTTTCCTCTTCTGAAAGTTTCAGGCTGCGGAAATACCGCAGACATCGCTCCTGCGTTTCCCAGGGAAAATCGGTGCCGAAGAGGATCTTATCCGCTCCATGCCCCCGAATCAGGGAAAAGACTTCTTCCGATGGAAGAACGGAGAGATCGGGAGGATAGGAGGTATCAAAATAAACGTTTTTCCCGAGGAGATGTTTTTTCATCTCGTGGAGGAGGTGATTCCCGCCGAAATGGGCGGCGATAACCGTCATTCCCGGAAAATCATCCAGGACCCTGGCAATCCTTTCCGGCGTTGCCAGGATCTCTTCCGGAGGGTCCTTGGGTTTCGACGAACCGCCGGCATGAAAGAGGAAAATGAAATCGCCGCCGGCTTTTTCGTAGATTTTATACATGCCCGGGTCATCCGGCCGGATTCGCTGGAGAAGCGAATTGAGCTTCAGTCCTCGCACCCCGTTGTCTTTGAGCTTCTTCAACTCGTCTTCCCATTTTTCCATATCCGGATGAATCGCCCCGAAGAACTGGACCCGGTCGTCCCGAATTTTCAAGAGCCAGTCATTTATAGAGGTGACGAATTTCGGGTGCGGGGCGACAGCGAGGACGATGGACAGATCCGTCCCGGACTCATCCATTTTCCGGCGAAGCCCCTCCTGGGTGGCCGGGGCAAAAGCCGGGAGCCCTAAGTATTTTTCCGCATCGGCCTGGACGGCCTGGGCGATTTTATCGGGAAAAATGTGGGTATGAAAATCGACGATCATAAAAATCCCTTCTTCGATCTTAATCCAGGAAGTTACGCCCCCGGCATTTGCCCCGGGGGATTGCCCCAAGGCGCGGATAATAAATATGTAGCAAATCCCGCTCCGTCAAACTTTCAAAGCTTATCGTATTTCAGAATGGATTGCAAATCGTCTGCAATATTATCCTTTTAAGATCGTGGAGTTGAGAAAAATAGATCATCTCCAAATTAGGCGGTGGTTCCTCTTTTCCCGATGCGGGCTGCCGCCGTTTCCGCCCGGCCATTCCTTGGCCACCGCGTCTCTTTGCGGAACAGGACTGTCTTAAGAATTATCCCTCCTTCTTTTCAGCCCGGAATCGGCTGAACTTGACGAAATGAAATCCCCGTTGTATAAACCAAATAATGATGGCTCCTCAAAAAGCCGTCTGGATTTTATGAACGGGGAAACTTTTGGGTTCCCTGGGTAAACAAAGGAGTAAAGAATGGAGCATCTTCTGCGAAAATTAACTGAGATTCCCGCCCCCTCGGGGCAGGAAGAATTCATTCGGGAAAGAATCGCCAAGGAAGTCAAGCCGCACTGCCATCAACTTTTGGAAGATCGTCTGGGGAATCTAATCGCCCGGACCGGACCTGAAAACGGCTACCGGCTTGGAATTCTTGCCCACATGGATGAAGTGGGCTTCATCGTTACCCGCATTTCGGATCGGGGGCTGATCGGGTTTGAAATGATCGGGACGATCGACGTGCGCCTTCTGCCCGGAAGAGAAGTGGACATCATGGCCAAGGATGGAAAGCTGCTTCGGGGCGTGATTGGGAATTTGAGCCGCCACCTCCAGACCGCCGAGGATTTGGCGGCGCCGGTTTCGATCAAACAGCTCTTTATCGATACCGGATCGCGCTCTCGGGAAGACCTCCTGAAAGAAGGAGTGGACATCGGCAGCGGGATCGTCTTTGCCACGGCCTTTTATAAATGGTCGAATGGAACCGTCCTGGCCAAGGCGCTCGACAACCGCATCAGCTGCGCCGTCCTGATCAAGACCCTTGAAGCCCTTCATGGAAAATTGAAAAAAGTGGGCGTTTACGGCATGTTCACGGTTCAGGAAGAAATCGGGGCCAAGGGCGCCGGGGTGGTTGCCTTCGACGCGCGGCCGAACCTCACAATTACGTTGGACAATGTTCCGACCAAAAATCCCGACCAGGTTTCCGCCACGGAGGTGGACCTGGGAAGAGGCCCGGTGATTCGAATTTTCGACTGGCACCCGGCGACGAAATTGGGAATGTTTACGCACCCGAAGATCAAAGAGCGCCTTCTGGAAGTTGCCCGGAAGGAAAAGATCCCCCACCAGAAGGACGTCTTAACCAGCACCTACCTGGATTCCTCCACCGCCCACCTGACCGCCGGGGGAATTCCGGGAGGATCAATCTGTTTCCCGCGCCGTTACTCCCATAGCCCGGTGGAGGTGAGCCACCTGAATGATATGGAAAATGGGGTAAGGCTATTGGTGGCTTTTATTAGAAGTCTGGAAGAAAATCCTATTTCCTTTGGAAAAGCCTATTAAACGGAACTGCAAGGGGGTGCGAATTTGACAAGGCTGAATGAGACCTGGGTGCAAAATATTTTTGTGAAGATGTATGGGATCGAAGCCTTCATGCCGGAGGTCAAGGGCTCTCTCCTGGAGAATGGTTATAAAATCACGGATTTGAAAAGAATCGAATCCAAGACAAGAAACCTCCGCTCCATGCCGAAGGCCTGGAGATGGGTCGGCAAACAGCAAGAAGATTTGGCCAAGGAGGCCGAGGAAAAAGGCCATTCCGAAACGGCCGGAATGCTGTATCATCGGGCCGCGTTATACTATGGAAAAGCCCAGCTTTATTTTCACGAAGATTCTCCCAAAAAGAAAGCCATGCACAGCGACGTTGTCCGCTGTTATGAAAAATTCATGCAATATTGCGAATACCCCGTTGAAAGAATTGAAATTCCTTTTGAAGGGAAGAAGATTTACGGAATCCTGCATCTCCCAAAATCCAAAGGACCTTTCCCAACGGTTCTTCTGGTGCCGGGGATGGATATGATTAAGGAGGATAAACCCAATCCGCTCGATAACCAGTTTTTGCGAAGGGGGATGGCGGTCTTATCCATAGATGGGCCCGGCCAGGGAGAAACCCGGGTGAACGGGCTTAAGGTTACCCTGGATAATTACCAGGCCGCAGGGAAAGCGTTCATCGATTATTTGGCAATGCGTCCCGAGATTGATTCCGGAAAAATCGGCCTGCTTGGGATCAGCATGGGGTCCTATTGGGGACCGTTAATCGCCGCTCATGACTCCCGGGTAAAGGCCTGCGTGGCTGCTCTGGGCTGTTATTTGGATAAAAGCCGCATTTTCAATGTTGCCCAACCGGGATTTCGAAGAAACTATATGTATATGTCCGGGATCCACGACGAAAAAAAATTTGATGAAATGGCAAAGGAAATGACTTTGGCCAAGGTTGCGGCCCAAATCAAAGTCCCGATGCTCCTGGCGTGCGGGGAATACGATGATCTGTGCCCGCCCGAAGAAGTAAAAGCCTTCTTTGAAATGCTGAAAACCCCCAAGGAAATGTGGATTTTTGAAGATGAATTTCACCCCTGCGGAGGCGTCGCTGCCGAACTCTATCCCTGGGCCATCGACTGGCTGAAAGATTGCCTCGTCAAAGGCTGTGACCCCGGCCTCAAAAAAGAGAATTTCTTTGAGACGCGGTATTAAAGGTCATCTCCAATTTGCCTCACAAGGAAAGCGATTTTATTTCGAAAAGTCTTTTTTAAGAAGGTTCTGCGAATAGCGATGATTCCCTGTGGCCCAATGGTTCCATGCCCGGGCAAAAAAGCATGCGCCTCGTCAAAAAAGGCGGTGGTTCCTCTTTTCTCGATGCGGGCTCCCGCCGTTTTCAGCTCGGCGATCCCCTTGCCACCGCGTCTCTTTGCGGAAACGAGGAAGGGGCATCCCCTAAGGTTTCCCCCGGCCCTTTTTGCCTTCGACGCCTGCTTTTTTGCCCGGGCAACAAAGAGGCCGGTCTGGACGACTAATTAATTTGGGATGATTCGAGGAAGAATGACTCGAATAAATCTATGGTCCCCCAACAAAAGGAGAAGGCCCATGAAAAAAACGTATCAAGGATTTATTGTTTGCTTGGCGCTTGGTTTGGTTTTGGGGATTCTTTCAATCCCGGATGCCTCGGCCCAGGACGCGAACATCAAGACCATGAGCATGCGCATCGGCCACGCCGCCCCGACCACGGACCCGCGGCATTTAGGGGCGGTGGAAATCAAGAGGGTGCTTGAGGGCGAATCGAAGGGCAAGATCAAAGTGGATGTATTTCCAGCCGGCCAAATCGGCGGAGACCGGGATCTGATCGAGGCGGCGCAGGCGGGAGGCATACAGATCGTGATCCTCCCGGCCGCCTTTCTGGGGGGATTCCAGCCGTTGACGAGCCTCCTGGATGTTCCCTATTTGTTTCCCCAAGATGCGAAGCTCGCCCGAAAAGTCATTGATGGCCCGGCGGGGGATGCCCTCCTGAAAACCCTGGACTCGGTCAGGCTGGTGGGTTTGGACTTCTGGGAAAGCGCCTACAAGCATTTCTCCGCGAACAAACCGCTGAAGACGCTGGCGGATTTCAAGGGTTTAAAATTCCGGGTCATGCCCTCCGAAATGCTTCTTACCATGATTAAATCTTTTGGCGGGAGTGCCGTGACTTTCCCTTACAGCGAAGTTTACACCGGTCTCCAGACGGGCTCCATTGACGGCCAGGAAGCGTCCCTGACCTCCATTTACAACATGAAATTTCATGAGGTACAGAAATTCATAACCATGACCTATCACATCAAATCGGAATTTCTGATCATGGGAAGCAAGGTTTGGTTCGACGGGCTCAATGACGAAACGCGCAATCTCGTGCGCAAGGCCGTAAATGAAGGGGCCAAAGTCAATGCCGCAGCCAAAAAGGAGGAAGAGGAGAAATCCGCCGGGTTAATCCGGAAAGCGGGGACAAAAATAATCGATTTGACCCCGGCTGAGATCAAGAACTTCCAGGAGGCCACTTTCCAGCCCTGTCTCGATGTGTATCTGAAGAAAAACGGGGATCGGGGCCGAAAACTTGCGGATCTTTTCACTCAGGAAATCGCCAAAGGGAAATAACCGCGCCGAGTCAGAGAAGGCAAATCGCCTTGCCGCTTGCCTTGCCGTATTGAACGGCAAAAGAAACGAGCCGTGAGAAACGCCCCAACAGGTCCGGAAAATTCCCCTATCCCCCCTTTGCCGAAGGGGGGGAAATCTATTTAAACCGTTTATCATAAGCGGAACAGCAAAGGATAGGGCAGCGGATGGAGATTCTCAAGAAAATTGACCGATATTTGACGGCGATTGAAAAGGGCTTTGTGGGGATAGGGATCATGGTGACCACCGTCCTGGTCTTTTCGGCCGTCATCACCCGGTACTTTTTCGATTTTTCTCCCCCGTGGATTGAAGAGCTGACGGAGCATATCACCCTCTGGATCGTCTTTGTGGGCGCTGCGCTGTGCATCAAGAAAACCGAGCATGTCAATGTGGATATTATTTTCCACGTCCTTCCCAAAAGGCGTGGACAGATCCTGATGGGAATCCTGTCCATCCTGTCGGGAGTCTTTCTAATCTACTTTGGCTACGCTTCTTATGCGCTCATTGCCAGCACCCAAGCCACCGGGCAAGTCAGTATTTCCATGGACTGGCTGCCCATGTATGTGGTTTACCTCTCCGCTCTTGTCGGCTCCCTGCTGATGCTCCTGGAATTCTTCAAGCTCGGCTGCCGCTTTTTTGCCGGGAAGGAGTCCGTTTTGAAATGAGAGTCGGAAAAGCGAGGACTTGAGAATGGTCGCTTTGTTTCTCGTCGGTTTATTCTTCTTCCTGATCATCGGGTTCCCGATTTTCCTGGCCTTGATTATTCCCAGCGCCGGGTTTTTAATCTCCGGCCTGAATCTTCCCCTAATGATGATTCCCCAAAGGATGATCAACGGGATGAACAAATACACCCTTTTGTGCATCCCCTTTTTTATTCTCGCGGCCACGGTGATGGGCAAGGGGAAATTAGGGGATAAACTTCTGGCGCTTAGCCGCAGCCTGGTTGGGCATATCTACGGGGGGCTTGCCTTAACCTGCATCGGCGCCTGCACGATTATCGGCGCCATTTCCGGGGCGGGGACCGCCGGGATTATTACGGTCGGGCCGATGATCGTGAAGGACATGGTTGAAAACGGCTATCCCAAATCTTTTGCTTTGGGTTTGATTACCACGGTCAGTGTGGTGGCAATGCTGATCCCTCCCAGCATCGCCTTTGTCATTTATTCCATGGTTACGGGAACATCGATTGCCCGCCTTTTTTTGAGCGGCATCGGCGCGGGGATCGCCTTCGCCTTCGTTTTTGCCGCCTATGCCTATATTTACGCGAAGTGGCATAAAATTCCTCTGGCCAGGCGTCCTTCCTTGAAAGAACTGTTTGCCAGCATCTACGACTCCCTTTGGGCCCTTGGGCTCCCGGTGATCATCCTGGGGGGAATGTATTCGGGTCTTTTCAGCCCTACGGAAGCCGCCGCCGCCTCGGCGGTTTATGCGGTTATGGTCGAAATGTTCGTTTACCGGGAAATGAATTTGAAAGATTTATTCAACACCTGCATTACCACCGGGACGACCGTAGCGATGATCTACGTGTTACTCGGCGCCGGATCGTTATTAGCCTACGCGATGACCATTGCGAAAATACCTCTGGCCTTACAGGGTTTATTTGCGGGGGCTTCCTATTTTACGATTTTGATTGTAATCAATATCGCTTTTCTCATTGCCGGCTGCTTCGTGGGGCCGGGTTCATGTATTGTCATTTTAATGCCCCTGTTCCTACCCATTGCTCAGAGCGTCGGCATTGATTTGATCCATTTGGGGGCCATTGTGGTTACTAATGTTGCCATCGGGATGTTCACGCCTCCCTTCGGGCTGGACCTATTTGTCTCCTGCGGGATCTTCAAGGTGGAATTCAGCTATTTGTCAAGGTGTGTTTTCCCCTTTATTCTGTTGAGCCTTTTAGCTCTCGCCATTGTGACCTATATTCCGGCCATTTCTCTCTGGCTGCCCGGGATCTTGATGAAATAAAGATCCCAGGATATTTCTTGGGTGATGAAAATTGAAATGACTCGAATCGGCATTCTGGAGAATGAGCTCCCACCCCGATGCCGGATTGATTACCATGGGAGAGCTATCTTCAGCGATTTTTTGAAATATCTCGTAGAAGAATATGGGCCGAAATTGACCGCCGCTCTTTTTGAAAAGGATCAATTGAAACCTCACATCGTCATCCTTCTGAATGGGCGAAGCGTTCGCGCTTTACCCGAAGGAATCAACAGCCCCATCAAGGATGGAGACCAGATCGTTTTCAGCATCATGATCGATGGCGGGTAATTCATGGCCTACGGGTATTCGGGAAAAATTCTTGTTGTCGACTTGAGTTCCGGAGTTCACCAGGAGCAGGAGCTTTCTGACATAATGATCAAGCGGTATGTCGGGGGGCGCGGCTGGGGCAGCCTTCTGCTGGGTGAGATGGTCTCCCGAGGAACCGAACCTTTGCGACCCGGGAATTCCCTTCTTTTTCTAACCGGCCCGATAACCGGGACGCCGGCGCCGGGCGGGTCAAAATATGTGGTGGTAACGAAGTCGCCCGTTTCCGGAGGCTTTTGCGATTCCTATTCCAGCGGCCGGCTGGCCCTGGAAATGAAAGCTGCCGGCTATGACGGAATCGCGATCAAAGGAAAGGCCAAAGAGCCCTCCGTTCTCTCCATAAATGACCGGAAGATTGAAATCCTTCCCGCCCGGGATCTTTGGGGGCAAGATACCTTTCAGACGGAAACCTTCTTAAAGGGCAAATTCGGAGAAGATTCCGGGACGGCTTGTATCGGGCCCGCCGGAGAGAATTTGGTGGCCTTTGCCTCGATCAACAGCGATTATTTTCGCCAAGCCGCCCGGGGAGGCGTGGGGGCGGTCATGGGCTCCAAAAACCTGAAGGCCGTCGTCGTAAGAGGAACCGGAGGAGTCCGGTGCTACGACGGGCGGCGGCTCGTGGAAATGGTCAAGGAATATAAAGCCCGGTTGACGGGAAGCGACCAGGCCCAGCGCCGCATGAAGTACGGAACGCCCCTGACCCTGAATATTACCAACTCCCTGGGAATGCTCCCCACCCGAAATTTTCAGGAAAGTGTTTTTCCGGAGGCCACCGGCGAAATTGATGGGGATGGCTTTCTGAAAAATGTCATTCGCCACCGGGGGTGCATCGGCTGCCTCATTGCCTGTTCGAAAATTTCCCGTGTCGAAAAAGGTGAGTTCGCCGGGGATACCCTGGAAGGACCGGAATACGAAACCTTGGCCATGTTAGGCTCGAACCTGGGGGTGGCGAACCGAGCTGCCGTCATCCGGGCCAACCTGGTCTGCGACCGCCTCGGTCTGGACACGATCTCGGCCGGGAATGCCCTTGGTTTCCTCATGGAATGCTTTGAAAAGGGGTTTATGCGCGGATGGCCGAAGATAGACCGGGAGCTCAAATTTGGAGATTATCGTTTCGGGATCGAACTGCTTCACCGGATTGCCTACCGCCGGGGTATCGGGGATTTGTTGGCCGATGGGGTGCGTTTGGCTGCCCGAAAAATCGGGCAGGGAGCGGAAGATTTCGCCATGCAGACGAAGGGGTTGGAATTCCCGGCCTATGACCCCCGGGCCGGTTATGGTATTGCTTTGGCATATGCCGTCAGCCCCCGGGGAGCCTGCCACCGCCGCGCCTGGCCTCCGAGGATTGAACTTCTGGGAAACCTCCCTCCGGACACGATCGAAGGGAAGCCGGAAATCGTCAAAGAGATGTTTGATGAAAACGCGATTTTTCATTCCCTGCTCGTATGCGATTTCCCCTGCAAAATGGCCCCCTTGAAGGTTAAAGATTTTGCCGAGTATTTGCAGGTCATTTCCGGGATCCCGTTTTCCGAGAGCGATCTCTGGTCTCTGGCGGACCGCACCGAGACCCGGATCCGCCTCTTCAATCTTCGCGAGGGCCTGAGGCGGGCTGAAGACACCCTTCCCCGGCGGATTTTTGAGGAGGCTCTTCCTGGCGGCCCTCGAAAGGGAGCGCGGATTCACCGGGAGCAATTTGAGCGGATGTTAAAAAGTTATTACCGACTTAGAGGATGGGACGAAGAAGGAATTCCTCTGCCGGAGACCTTGCAGAAACTGGCCCTTCCTTCTTCTGAGGATTATTCTTTTCCCGGCAAAACTTGAAAGATAGAGGGTTTCTATTGCCCCGGTTAAAAGTAAATGAAAATACCTGCGTAGGATGTCTTGCCTGTGAATTGGTCTGCTCTTTCCGACAAACCGGGGAATTCAATCTGAAACGGAGTGCGATCCAAATTCAGGCGGCGGGAATGTTTCCCGGAAGGGCGCGGGTGTGCCGCCAATGTTTTCCTGCCCCATGTTTGCAGGCTTGCCCTGCGGAAGCGATCCTGGGCGAAAATTCCATCATATTCCTGGAGCGGGAGAAATGTTCGGGATGCGGCCTATGCGTGGAAGCCTGTCCCCATGCGGCCATTAAGCTCGATCCTCAAGACGGGTTGGCCCGCAAATGCGATCTTTGTGGCGGAAGCCCGGAATGTACTGCGCTTTGCCCTAAAGGAGCTATTTCCATTGAGGAGAATTCCGAAGAATCCAATCCCAATCCATAATAAGGAGGCTATGAACATGTGGAAAGAAAAAGGAAAATGTGCGGTCGCCATTGGGTTTGATTTTGATGCCGAGACCCTGTGGCTGGCAAGAGGGTTAAAAACGCCCAGCCCCATGTCCCGGGGCAAATACGGGGCTTATATCGGGGTTCCCCGGATTCTGCGCTTTTGCAGGGAGCGGGGAATCAAATTGACGTTCTTCGTTCCCGGATGGGTCGCCGAGAACTATGGTCCGTTGGTGGAGCAAATGGCTGCGGAAGGACATGAAGTCGCCCACCATGGCTGGCTGCACGACGATCCCAACTCGATGTCCGTCGAACAGGAAAAAGAGGAATTCCTGCGGGGAATCGAGGTCTTCAAAAAGCTGGGAATCAATCCGGCCGGATATCGCTCTCCGGCCTTCGACCTGGGCCCCAACACGCTTAACCTTCTCCGGGAAAACAAATATATCTACGACACCAGCATGATGGCCCACGAGACCCCCTATTTCATCACGGAAAACGGAAAGGATTCGGGGGTAGTTGAGCTTCCGGTTTCGTGGGAGTTGGACGATGCCCCCTATTATCTTTTTACGATCAAGCCCAGTTACCGCCGGGGCATGGCCGATCCGGATATGGTCGTGCGGGTCTGGCAGCGGGAGTTCGATTGGGCCTACCGGGAAAGCAAGTTCTACCTCCTGACTTTGCACCCGCAGATCACCGGAAGAGGATACCGGATGGATGCTCTGGGCCAGGTTCTCGACTATATTAAGAAGTTTCCTGATGTATGGATAACCACTCATAAAGAAATCGCCGAGTTTTATAAGAATAAGGTGGATAGAAAAGATCAGCTGAAAATCGACCTTGCCCTGGGTTGGCACGATCCCCATCAGAAATGATATCTGCGGGACCGCCGGCCTAAATCCTGGATAGGGGGCCCGCGGTTCCGCCTGTTTGCATGCTCGAAAGGAGATTGCGGTGGATCCCAAGTCGACGGCCTTAATCGTGGTGGATATGAACCGGGCCCATCTGGATATCGAACTGAATTACCTCCCGGTTTCGCCCGAAGACTCCAGGCGCATTTTAAAAAATGTCGGGGATCAGGTCATCCCGATCTTCCGCAAATATCGCTGCCCCATTATTTTCGTCAAGACGATTCATCGGGTTCATCCCGCTACGGGTGAGGCTTTCAGCCTGGCCAGTCCGTTCTGGAAATTTCAGATGGAAAAGAAGGCGGTTTCCGGGGTGGGGCGAAAACGGGAGACAAAAGCCGTTCCCGGGTCCCCGGTGACGGAACTGATGCCGGAATTAGGTGTCCGCCCGGAAGACTTTATTGTCGTCAAACAGAGGTACAGCCCCTTTCTGGGCACGGACCTGGATATCATTATTCGAACCCTGGGAATCAAAACGGTTGTCCTGGTGGGCGTGAACACCAACAATTGTGTTCTCTGCACGGCCTTCGAAGCCTTCAACCGGGACCTGGAGGTCATTCTTCTCGAAGACTGTTGCGCGAGCATGAATGGGCCGCAATTCCATGAAAATGCCTTGGATCAGATCCGCACCTCTCTTGGGTGGGTCATCCAATCTGACCGGTTAGACAAAATTCTAAGCCAGGGAGAGAAGCTTGCATAGGAGAGGCGCATGATCATTGATGTTCACAGTCATCTCATACCTGAGGAACTTATCGGAAGACATAAATTCGGCATATCGGTCGAAAAGAGAAACATAGGAAATTTCTCGGTACAAGCTTGGGGGGTCACCGTCGATGCTGTCCAGGAAAACCTGTTCGACCCTGAAATGCAGGTAAAAGAGATGGAAACTGAAGGAATTACCCGGAAGGTAGCCAGCCTCCCCCCGTTTCTATTCGCCTATGGCAAGGATCCGGGCTGGGCCAGCGAATGGGGGCGAGCCGCCAATAATGCCCTTGCCGCAGTCTGCGCCAGATACCCGGATCGACTCCTTGCGCTGGGCATTGTCCCCCTTCAGGATCCGGCATCGGCCGTCGAGGAACTGAAACGCTGCATCGAGAAACTAGGATTTCCAGGAATCGAATTGGGGACCCATGTCAACGGCCGGGAACTGGATGAGGAAGAGTTTGCTGGTTTCTTTGAGGAGGTCAACCGTTTAAACGCCTGTCTCCTAATCCATCCGGGAAATGTTCTATTTGGAGGAAGGCTATCACCGTATTATCTCCGGAACCTCGTGGGAAACCCGCTCGAAACCACCATCTGTACATCCCGTCTGTTGATGGGGGGCTTCTTTACGCGCCACCCGCGAATCCGGATGTGTTTGTCCCATGGCGGCGGAGCCCTTCCTTTCCTTCTGGGCCGAATGCGCCACGGAAAGATTGTCCGCCCCGAGGCCAAGTTTCCGGAAGGAAACCTCGAGATCCCTGCTGGCTTATATTTCGATTCCATCACCCACGACGCATCGGCTTTGCGTTTCATTATTTCCCAATGCGGAGTGGGTACGGTGGTTATGGGAAGTGATTATCCTTTTGACATGGCGACGTCGGATCCTGTCTCTTTTTTGCGCCAGGCCGTGCTGCCGGAAAACCAGATCGCAATCTGGGAAGAGAATCCGAAGCGATTTTTGGGTCTTCTGACCTGATAGTTGGGTTTTCCCGCATGAAGAACCGGCGGGGAATAACAAATCTTTGCTGAAAGGAGAGCTGAAAATGTTTGAGTATTTCCCGGATAATTACCCCTGGAGTTTGGCTACGATGTGGGCGATCAATCGGGGCGGTTCCATTTCAGAAATTGACGAAGCCTGCCGTCCGCTGCGCCAGGTCGCGGCGAAGAACGACAAAGCCGCCCAGGAGGCCTGGTTTGAAAACTGGAAAAAATTGGCAGAACGCGTGGAAGCATTGGGCCGTGGGCACGAACAAGCTGGCGAGAATCTCAGTGCCGGGAGAAAATACCTGCGGGCCAGCATTTATTATTTCATGGCCGAGCGGATGGTCTCCAGCCATGATCCCCGAAAGGTGCGCGCCTATCGGCAGGGCCTAGAGATGTTTAAGAAAGGAGTGCAATTTCGCGGGGAACCGATCGAGTGGGTCGAGATTCCCTATCAGGGAAAGTCCTTGCCCGCCCTCTTCACCAAACCTTCCATCCCTGGGCGTGCCCCCTGCATGATCCACTTCGACGGGTTTGACGGGTTGAAGGAATCGAGCTACCGCGGGGCAGCCGAAGAGTTTCGACGGCGAGGAATCGCTCTGCTGGTTGTCGACCACCCGGGAGTGGGCGAGGCGCTTCGTCTCCGGAACATGCCCAGCGGCCCCGACACGGAGGTTCCGGCGGGGGCCTGCGTGGATTACCTGGAGACCCGGCCGGACGTGGATTCCAATCGAATCGGAATCCTGGCCTTGAGTCTGGGCGGATATTATGCCCCGCGGGCCGCGGCTTTTGAGAAACGCCTGAAATGCTGTGTGGCTTGGGGCGGCGTGTGGGACTGGGGAGAGAGAATTTCCAAGCGGATCCAAGGCTTGGGTGGAGAGCCTTCGCTCCCGGACTGGGCGGATCAGCTGCTCTGGGTTCTGGGGAAAAAGACGCTGGAAGAGGCGGTTGCGACGGCCCAAAAATTTAGCCTGAAGGAGATCGCCGACAAGATCACCTGCCCTCTGTTAGTCATCCACGGGGAGAACGACCGGCAGATTCCGGTCGAGGCTGCGGAAAAAACGGTGGCCGCTGCGATCAACAGCCCGGAGCGGAAACTGAAGATTTTCACCTTGGCCGACGGGGGCGCCGAGCACTGCCAGGCCGACAATGCTACTATGGCCGTGGACTGTATAGCGGACTGGGTGGCGAAAGTCCTGGGGGGAGATTCGAAGGGAGTGGCTGCCGAATAGTTTGTCTTCGCATCCAAGTTTTGGAAAGCAAGAAGAGGAGGAAAACATGGAAGACCGTAAAAAAGATTTCGAAGGACTTTCTCGCAGGAATTTTCTCTACCTGAGCGGCCTCGGAGCAGCCGGCCTGGCGCTTGCAGGGCTTCCCGGGAACTCCTATGGGGCCGGGGAGAAACCCCGCCGGGGAGGGCGACTGCGGGTAGGCCAGCGCTTCATGTCGGCCGGGCTGGATGCCCACAAGAACCTGGATTTCGCAGACTACACGAATTACTGCTTATTTTACGGCGCCCTCACCCAGCAGGGAAAGCTGCCCGAGGTTGAGTTACACCCGATGCTGGCGAAGTCCTGGGAAATTTCTAACGACGGGCGCGAATACATCTTTCTTCTGCGGCAGGGGGTCAAATTCCACAACGGGAAGGAAATGGAAAGCGCGGACGTGAAGTATTCCATCGAACGGGTTTTAAATCCGTCAACCCGCTCGCCGCGAGCCTATGCCCTCCGGGAGATCGACTCCGTAAGCATCATCGACAAGTACCATCTTAAAATCCGGCTCAAAGAACCCTTCGCGCCTTTTCTCTCCGCTTTGACCCTTTATAATTGCCCCATTACCCCCGATGGAGTGGAACCCACCGGCACGAAGCCGGCGCCGGGGACCGGTCCTTTCATGGTGAAATCTTTTGTTCCCAATGACTCTCTCGAGTTCGTCCGCTTCGATCAGTACTGGGAGGTGGACGAGAAAACCGGAGACCACCTTCCGTACGTGGACGCAGTGTCAATGAAAAAAATCGTAGACGACACCGTCCGGCTGGCTGCTGTCCGGGCCGGAGACCTGGATTGCACCTCGGGTCCGCCGTTAAACGTCCTGGCCAAAGCCATCCTGGAAAAGCCGATCCCGGGTATTTTTATGGACCATCTGGGCATCGGCAACATGTACCTCCATTTCAATTTCTCCAAAGCCCCTTTTAACGATAAAAGGGTACGGCAGGCTATCGCCTACGCGATAAATAAGGACGAGATGTTAAAAGCGGTCTTCTGGGGCTTGGGCGATGTGCTAAACAATCAGGCGGCAGTGAAAAAGTCCCGGTTCTACATCCCGGTCGAGGATCGAAAAGAGGACCTGGCCAAGGCCAGGCAGCTCCTGACTGAAGCGGGATACCCCAACGGGTTCAAAACGGAGTTCTTCCAGTTTTCCCTCAACTACTATATGTCGGGAGCCGAGGTTCTCATCGGCCAGCTGCAAAAAATCGGAATCGAAGCCAAATTAAAGGTTATTGACCGGGCCCCTTACTACTCCATGATGAGGAAAGGGGAATTTGACCTTGCGATTGGAAATATCGTGGAAATTTTCGATTGGGACGATGCCTATTACAATCATTTCCACTCTCAGCAGATCGGAAAAAATAACTGGTCTCGTTACCAGAACAAAGAGATGGATGCGCTCTTGGAAAAAGGCCGCCGGACCATGAAATGGGAAGATCGGGTGGCCACCTACAATAAGGTGATTCAAATGATTCGGGAAGATCTACCCGGACTTTTCCTTCTTAAGCCGGTCCAGGGATTAGCGATGCGGGAGGATGTCAAGGGGTACCGTCCCGGTTTCGCCCTGCGGTTTGCCTGGCACGGCGGAGGTACGAAGTACTGGTGGCTGGACAGGTAGGGATTGCACCGGAGCCGGGTAAGGAAAATGTTCCTTCCCCTCTCCGGGAGATTCCCGCAAGCGAAACCAAATTTCGGCAGATCGGTTCCCCGGGCATGAATGATAAAAAAACGCCTTTGAAATAATCCATTTCCTGCGGGTGGCAATTTGCCGAATTGCCCCTGCACCGGATTTCGGCGTTGGATACGGTATAGGTCCTATCAGGATGAATTTTCTCCTGTACGCCATCAAAAGAATTGTTTATATCATCCCCGTTATCTTACTGCTGACGGTCATCGTGTTTTCGATGATCCACCTGCTTCCGGGGAATCCTGTGGACATCATGCTTGCGGGGGAAGGAGGCATGGACGACCCCCAAACCAGGGCCGCATTCATGCAAGAACTGGGACTGGACAGGCCGCTGCCGATCCAATACGGAGTATGGTTGTGGCGGGCTCTCCACGGCAACTTCGGCAAATCCGCCTATTCCCAGGAGGACGTTTTTACCCTCATCCTTCAGCGCTTCCCCGCCACACTGCTCCTGGCCATTGCGGCCACCGTCGTCTCGATTCTCGTTTCCATTCCGGCCGGCATCATTTCGGCCGTGAAAAGGGGAAAGTGGGCCGATTACGCCTCCATGATTTTCGCCCTGCTGGGCATCTCGCTTCCCTCGTTCTGGTTCGGTATCCTCCTCATTCTGTTCTTCGCGTTGTGGCTTCAGTGGCTGCCCTCGATGGGCTATGTAAGCCCGCTACAAGACTTCCTCGGCTCCCTGAAGTATCTGATCCTCCCGGCTGCCGCCCTTGGCCTCCGCATGGCGGGGGTGCTGACCCGGATGACCCGTTCAAGCATGCTCGACGAACTGGGGCAGGATTATGTGCGGACGGCCCGTTCCAAGGGACTGCCGGAGCGCACAGTCATTTTCGTGCACACCATGAAGAACGCTCTGATTTCCACCGTGACCGTCGTCGGCCTGCAGTTCGGGGCCATCCTGGGCGGAAGTGTGGTCATCGAAATGGTCTTCGGCTGGCCGGGCGTAGGACAGCTTTTGGTGGAGTCCATCCTGACGCGGGACTATCTAGTCGTGCAGGCGGCGGTCCTGATGATCGCGGTTTTTTTCGTTTTCGTAAACATCCTGATTGATTTTCTTTACACGATCTTGAACCCGCGAATCTCATTTGAATAGAAGGTATTCGGCCTGGTATGAAAATTATTCCTGCAAGGACTGAGGTGGGACGAGCGGCCTATTGGCATGATCGGTTCAGGGATCTGAAAAGAAACCGGCTGGCTTTCCTAGGCAGTCTGGTCGTGTTCGCAATCGTCTGCACGGCTCTTCTCGCGCCCGTCATTCAGATGCATGATCCTCTGAAACAGGATATCGCCGCCCGGATGCAAAAGCCAAGTCTATCTCACTTTTTGGGAACCGATCAATTCGGTCGGGACCTGTGGTCGCGCATCGTTCACGGGGCCAGGGTATCCTTGATGGTCGGCATCCTGGCGGTGAGCATAGGGGT
>Ga0316601_100000389_pt1 | contig 18402 bp, 12 predicted proteins | sample OWC_soil_day5_no_FD_207663 | JGI IMG/M metagenome (GOLD analysis project Ga0316601, IMG submission 207663) | Wetland soil microbial communities from Old Woman Creek delta, Ohio, United States - OWC_soil_day5_noCT | ecosystem: Environmental > Terrestrial > Soil > Wetlands | place: USA: Ohio... | reverse complement strand
CGACGATCGAGCAGGGCCACGGTGTCAGCGCGCTCGTCAAGGAGGCCGACGACGTCCGCCGGATCGCCAAGCAGACCGCGCGCGCCGTCGCGGAGCAGGCCGACGCGATCACGAGCCTCGCCGCGACGTCTGCCAAGCAGACCTCGTCGATGCAAGCGCTCGCCGGGGCGACCAGCGAGCAGGCCACGAGCACCGCAGAGATCAGTCACGCGATGCGGCACGTGCGCTCGCGGACGCGCGAGATCGCGGTCGCGCTCGGCGCCCAGGCCAAGTCGGCGACCAGCACGGCCACCGACGTCGCGGTGGTCGCGCGCGAGATCATGGCGCTGCGCCTCGCGAACGGGGAGCAGTCGGAGCTACTCGCGGACATCGCGCGAGCTGGCCCCGCATGACCGAAGTCCGCCGGTTCGGGCTGACCGACGCCGAGCGCACCCGCGTCGAGCACATCGACAAGCTGTTCTCGCTCGGAGCTCCGAGCGTGGGCGAGCTGATCGCGTCGATCTCGGACGCGAGCTGGACGGTGCGCCGGGCGGTCGTGGGGGCGCTCGCGGCGCTCGGCGAGGAGGCCGTCGCTCCGCTGTGCACGTGGTTGCGCGAGGTGCGGAGCGCCGAGCACGCGATCGCGGCCGCGGTCGACGCACTCGTGAGCTCGATCGGCCCGATCCGGTGGGGCGCGCTCGCCAGCCTGCTCGATGATCCCAACCCGGCCGTCGTCGCCGATGCTGTCGTGATCCTCGGTCGCCGCCGCGAGCACGATGCGGCGCCGCGGCTCGCGACGTTGCTCGAGCATCCCGATGACAACGTCGCGGTCGCCGCGATCGAGGCCCTGGGGACGATCGGAGGGACCATCGCCGTCGACGCGCTGGTCGGGGTCGTCCGCAGCAAGCGGTTCTTCCGGACGTTTCCCGCGCTGCAGGTCCTCGCACGGACGAACGATCCCAGGAGCGTCTCGCCGATCGCGGAGTTGCTCGCCGACGCGGGCTTTCAGACCGAGGCTGCCCGCGCGCTCGGCAGGACCGGATCGTTGCTCGCGATCGCTCCGCTGGCGTCGCTCCTGTCGCGCCCGGGCGACTCGATCGCGCGCCTCGTCGCGACGGCGCTCGCCGACCTGAGCGCGCGTGCCGAGTGGACCGGCGCTCACGCGAGCGTCGCCGCCGCGATGCGCGCGATGCTCGCACCGTCGCTCGGTCGGTTCGTCGCGGCGCTCCCCGGGGCGGACGGCGCGGAGCGGCTCGCGATCGCGAAGTTGCTCGGGACGATCGGCGAGGCGAACACGCTGGCGGTCCTCGTCGGTCTGCTCGACGACCCCGAGACGCGCGCGGCCGCGACCGAGGCGATCCGGCGGATCGGCGCGCTCTACAACGACGCGCTGGTCGATGCTCTCGAGCGCGGCAGCGCCTCGACCCGCCTCGCGCTGCTCCCGATCATCGGCGCAGCGAGCGCGGTGTCGCGAGTTCGCGGGCTCCTCGCTGATGAGGATCCCGAGGTCCGGGCCCGCGCCTGCGAGACGCTCGAGCGGACCGGAGACACCGCGACGTTGCCGGCCTTGTTCGCGGCGCTCGCGGATCCGAGCCCGCGCGTCGGTCACGCCGCGACCGCGGCGATCTTCGCGCTCGGGGCGACCAGCGTGTCCACCCTCGCGCTCGAGGCTCTCGGCTCGACGCAGGCCGCGATGCGCCGCCACGCGCTCCGCATCATCACGTTCTTCCGGTGCCACGACACGTTCGACGAAGTGCGCGCGGCCATCGACGATCCCGACGTCCGGATCGCGGAGCTCGCGATCGGGGCCCTCGGCGCACTCGCAGATCCGGGCGTCGAGCCGGTCCTCGTCGCGCTGGCGCGCCGGCCGGAAGAAGCTCTGCGGGGCGCCACGATGCGCGCCGCGTCCCACCGTGGCGGCGAGCTGATGACGACGCTCCTCGAGAACGGCCTCGCGGATGACGCCGCCTGGGTCCGCTACTACGCCTGTCAGGGGCTCGGCCGCCGTGCGCAGGGAGGGTCGCTCCCCGCGATCGTCGCGTGCCTCGCGGATCCCTCGCCTCACGTGCGGATCGCGGCGATCGAGGCGCTGTCGCGGCTCGGGACTCCGCCCGCGTGGCAGGCGCTCGTGTCCGCCGTCGGGTCGTCGGATCCCGACGAGAAGCGGGCGGCGCTGGTCGGGATCAGCCGCCGCGACCTCCCCGAGGCGATCCCGCTCCTGCTCGAGGCCGCGCGGTCCGATGACGTCGCGACGCGCCTGATCGCCCTCGCCGGGCTCGCGCTCGCGACCGACGTGCGAGCGGTCGAGGCGATCGCGCGCGCCGCGGGGGGCCCGAGCGGCGAGCTCCGTGACGCCGCCCTGTCCCTGCTCGTCGAGCACCGCGACCGGACGGCCGCGGACGCACTGGTCGACCTCGCGCTCGCGAACGAGGCGGACCACCCGGCGCACTTCGCGCTGTCGCAGGCGAGCGCGGTCCGGATCGCCGCGGTCGCGGCTCGCCTCGACGCCGCCGACGATCGGGTCGCGCCGATCCTGGCGGCGGCGCTCGCGCGCATGGGCGGAGCCGACGCGATCGCCGCGATGTTCGATGCGCTGGCGGCCACGTCGCCGTCGGCTCGCGGCGCCGTCGCGACGGCCCTGATCGCGATCGACGCCACGGGGGCACGCGCGCTGATCGATCGGCTCATCGAGGACGATCCAGACCTCGACGTGCGGCGTGCGTGCGCCGCGGCCGTGCAGGGGAACCTGGCTTGATCGGTCCGGGGTTCACGCCGCAGCTCGCCTCGATCTTCGAGCACCTCGTCGAGGAGGCGAGCGGCATCCACTACGGGCCGAGCGAGCGTGAGGTGTTCGGCGCCCGGATCGCCGCCCAGGCCGCCGAGGCCGGCTATCCGGCGCTGCTCGACTACTACTACCGGCTCCGCTACGACGATCCGGACGGGGTCGAGACCCGGGCCCTGCTCGAGGGCCTCGCGGTCCACGAGACGTACTTCTTCCGCGAGCTCGCTCCGCTCCAGCAGCTCGTCGCGGGCCACCTCGGCGAGATCGTGCGGACGCGCGGTCGGGCACGCGTGTGGTCGGCGGCGTGCTCGACCGGGGAGGAGCCGCTGACGCTCGCGATGCTCCTCGACCAGGCAGGGCTCCTCGAGCGCGTCGAGATCGTCGCGAGCGACCTGAGCGCGGCGGTGATCCAGCGCGCCCGCACCGGTCGGCACGGCCGGCGCGCGCTCCGCGAGCCGTATCCGGACGAGCTTGCCCGGACCTACCTCGACGTCACCGAGCTCGGGGTCACGAGCTCGGCTCGACTCCGCGACGTGATCCGGTTCCGTGCGCAGAACCTGCTCGACGACACGGGGATCGAGAAGCTCGGCCTCTTCGACGTGATCCTGTGCCGCAACGTCCTGATCTACTTTCGCGACGACTCGATCATGCGGGTGCTCGACCGGCTCGGCCGATCGCTCGCCCCGGACGGCGTCGTCGCGGTCGGGATCGCGGAGTCGTTGCTCCGGTTCGGGACGTCCCTGACCTGCGAGGAGACCGGCGGGGCCTTCTTCTACCGGAACCGACGATGACGGCGCGCCCACGCGTCCTCGTGGTCGACGACTCTGCCTTCGTGCGGACCGTGCTGTCCCGGGTGCTGCGCGCGAGCGGAGCGATCGATGTCGTCGGGACCGCGCGCGATGGCGCGGATGCCCTCGAGATGATCGCGAGCCTCGATCCCGACATCGTCACGCTCGATCTGACGATGCCGATCGTCGACGGGATCGGCGTCCTCCAGGCGCTCGCCGGGCGGAGCCGGCCGCGCGTGATCGTCGTCAGCATCTTCTCCATCGATTCCGAGCTCGGTGCCGAGGCGCTGGCGCTCGGGGCGATCGACCTGATCGCCAAGCCGACCGCGCTGGCGAGCGATCTCCTCAACGAGATCGGGGACGACCTGATCGCCAAGATCCTCGCGGTCCGCTCGAGCGCCGATCCCATCATCGGAGCCGCGCTGCCGTCGAAGCAGCGGATCCACCGAGCCACGCTGATCATGCTCGGGACCTCGACGGGGGGGCCGCAGGCGCTCGCGCGGTTGATGTCCGCGCTGCCCGCGGAGCTGGCGGCCCCGCTCGTCATGGTCCTGCACATCCCCGCGGGGTACACCCACGCACTGGCCGAGCGCCTGAACAAGAACTCGGCGCTGCACGTCGTCGAGGCGACCGACGGGCTCGAGCTCGTGCCGGGCCTCGCGGTGCTCGCGCGCGGCGGCATGCACCTCCGGGTCGAGCGGCGCGGCGGCGCCCTGTACTCCGTCGTCTCGCCGCTCCCCCTGCAGCCGTTCACACCGTCGGTCGACGAGCTGTTCGTCAGCGGCGCGCGCGCCGTCGGCAGCGGCGCGCTGGGCGTGGTGCTCACGGGCATGGGCGACGACGGCCTCGTGGGTTCGCGCGCGATCGCCGCGGCCGGCGGGGCGTTGCTCACGGAGGCGGCGGCGAGCTGTGTCGTCTACGGCATGCCGCGGTGCGTTGAGGAGGCGGGGATCGGCGCGGTGAGTCTTCCTCTCGACGGCATGGTGAAGGGGATCGTGGATCGTGTCTGACACGCACGCCCTCGAACCGGCACGTCCGGTGGTGTGGATCGCGGATGACAGCCGGACCGAGCTGTTGATCACGCAGCGCGCGCTCGGCGAGGTCTTCTCGTTCGTGCAGTTCGGCGATGGAGCCGAGGTCGTCGAGCGGATCGCGCTCGGCGGTCTCCTGCCGGACGTGCTGCTGCTCGATTGGGTGATGCCGGGGATGTCGGGGGACGAGGTGTGCCGGTTCTTGCGGGCGCAACCCGCGACGAAGGACCTCCCGATCATCATCGTCACGGCGTCGCGGATCGAGACCACGGATGTCGTGGAGGGCCTCGCGCTCGGCGCCAACGACTACGTCGCGCGGCCGTTCGCGCCGGAGGAGCTCCGCGCCCGCGTCCAGGCGGTCCTCCGCGCGAAGCGGCTCAACGACGTGGCGACCCGCGAGCGGATGCGGCTCGGCGCGATCAACCGCCTCGGTCGCAAGCTGTTCGAGGCCGGTGGTGACGTCCAGCGGATCCTCGACGAGGTCGCCGCGACGCTGACCGGCTCGATCTGCGATGGCTGCGCGATCCTGATGCTGCCGGGCGACTTCCCGTCCGTATCGGTCGTGCGTCACCATGCGGAGACCTCCGGCGACGCGCTCGCGCGGATCGCCACGGTCGCCGATCCCGCCGTGTTCGGGTTCGCCAGCTCCGAGGAGGCGGTTCGCGTTCTCCCGGCTGCGTACCACCCCTACATCGCGCAGTTCGGCCTGCGTGCGCTCGCGATCATCCCGTTCCCCGCGCGGGCCCACGTGCAAGGCGTGATCACCGTGACCCGCGATCGTGGCTCGTCCGCGCTCGACCCCGATGACCTCTCGACGATCGAGACCTGCATCGAGTACGCCAGCCTCGCCGTCGAGAATGCGTGGCTGCTCGACGCCGAGCGCACGGCCCGGACCCAGCTGCATGCGGTGCTCGCGCACGCGCCGATCGGGATCGTCGTGACGGATCCGACGGGGACCGTCACGCTCGCCAACCCCTCGGCCTGCACGCTGATCCCCGGGATCGAGAGCTCCGCGGACTTCACGACGACCTATCAGCTCGCGCGGTGGACCCGCCCGGACGGCGCGGCGATCGACGAGGTCGAGTGGCGCGCGCCGCGCACCGCGCACCCGCACGAGCCGCGGTCGTCCGAGATCGTGATGCACCCGCTCGACGGTGCGCGCGCGCGCCGGCTCGTGATCCAGACGGTGCCGCTCGGCGTCGGCGGAGAGCTGGGCGGGGAGGTCACGACGATCGAGGATGTCTCGGCTGACCGCGAGATCGCCGCCGAGCGGGAGCGGATCGCGAAGTTCCAGGAGCAGATGCTCGCGATCGTCGGGCACGACCTCCGCAACCCGCTCGGTGCGGTCCTGATGGGCGCCGACGCGGTGGACCTCTACGCGGGCGAGAGCCCCGACGTGCTCAAGGTCACCGGGCGGATCCGCCGTGCGGGCGAGCGGATGCTCGGGATCATCGGGCAGCTGCTCGACGTCACGCGTGCGCGGCTCGGTCAGGGGATCCCGGTCGAGCCCCGCGACGTGTCGCTGACGCCCATGATCCGCAGCGTGCTCGACGAGCTCGCGTCGGCTCACCCGGCGGTGAGCTTCCAGCTGATCGGCGACGAGGACGTCCGCGGCCTGTGGGATCCGGATCGGCTGTCCCAGGTCGTCTCGAACCTCGCCAGCAACGCCGTCCAGTATGGCCGTCCGGCCGCGCCGATCGTCGTCGAGGTCTCCGCCTCGGAGAAGGTCGCGACCGTCACGGTGACCAACGCCGTTCGCGACCAGCCGATCGAAGCCGAACGGCTGCGCGAGCTGTTCGACCCGTACCAGCGGGGCCGGGATGGCAAGAACAACGCGCACGGCCTCGGGCTTGGCCTCTACATCGTCAGCGAGATCGTGCGCGCGCATCACGGCACGATCGCGGCGGAGTCGACGCGCGCCGGCACGGTGTTCCGCGTCCAGCTGCCGCGTCACGCGCCCGGTTGAGCGGGGCCGAAACGAACGAAGCCGAGCGACCATCGATCGCTCGGCCCGGCTCGGTCGGATCGACCGGGCGGCTACTTCTTCGAGGCCTCTTCCTTGGCCTTCTTGGCCTTGGCGAGGAGCTCTTCACCGATGTTGTTCGGGACCTCGGAGTACTTCGCGAACTCCATCGTGAACTCGCTCTTGCCCTGCGTCGCCGAGCGGAGCGGGGTCGAGAACCCGAACATGTCGGCGAGCGGGACCTCGGCGTCGACGCGCGAGTTGCCGTCCTCCTCGGTCGATCCGAGGACGATGCCGCGGCGCTGCATGATCAGCGACAGCATGTTGCCGGCGAACTCGGCCGGACCCTCGATCGAGACCTTCATGATCGGCTCGAGGATCTTCGGCTTCGCGCGCGGGAAGAACTCGCGGAACGCACCGCGGGCGGCTTCCTGGAACGCGTTATCGCTCGAGTCGACCGCGTGGGCCTGACCATCGTTGAGCGCGACGCGGAGCCCGACGACGGGCACGCCGAGCCGGGGGCTCTTCGCGATCATCGACTTGAAGCCCTTCTCGCAGGACGGGATGAACTCGCGCGGGATCGCGCCGCCCTTGATCTCGTCGGCGAACTCGAAGTCACCGTCGAACGGCTCGGCATAACCACCGACGCGGCCGTACTGGCCCGAGCCACCGGTCTGCTTCTTGTGCGTGTAGTTGAACTCGACGCGCTGGCCGATCGTCTCGCGGTACGCGACCTGCGGGGGCGAGGTCACGACCTCGGCCCGGTACTCGCGCTTCATGCGCTCGATGTAGACCTCGAGGTGGAGCTCGCCCATGCCGGCGACGATCGTCTCGTTCGACTCGGGATCGACCCAGCACTTGAACGTCGGGTCTTCCTTGGTGAACCGGTTGAGCGCCTTGCTCATCTGGATCTCGGCGCCGGAGTCCTTCGCCTTGATCGCGACCGAGATCACCGGGCTCGGCACGAACATCGACGTCATCGCGTAGTTGACGGTGCCGTCGGTGAACGTGTCGCCGGAGTTGCAGTCGACGCCGAACAGCGCGCAGATGTCGCCCGCGCCCGCGTCGAGGATGTCTTCCTTGTCGTCCGAGTGCATGCGCACGAGGCGGCCGACCTTGACCTTCTTGCCGTTGCGCGAGTTGACGATGAAGTCGTCCTTCGCGACCTTGCCGGAGTAGATCCGGATGTACGTCAGCTGGCCGTAGCGTCCGTCCTCGAGCTTGAACGCGAGCATGACGAGCGGCTGCTTCGCGTCGCACGGCAGGACGATCGGCGTCTCTTCCTTGTCGAGATCGAGCGCGATGTTCTCGACCTCGCGGGGCTCGGGGAGGTAGTTGCAGACGCCGTCGAGCAGGAGCTGGACGCCCTTGTTGCCGAGCGCCGAGCCGAGCATGACGGGCGTGCACTTGAGCGCGATCGTCGAGTCGCGGAGGCACTTGCGGAGCAGCTCCGGGGTGACCTTCTCCTCGAGGATCGCCTCGGTTAGCTCGTCGTTGACCATCGACAGCTGGTCGAGCATCAGGTCGCGCGCCTTCTGCGTCTCCTCGACGAGGTCGGCCTGGATCGGGCCGCGCTCGATCTGCTCGCCGTTGTCGCCGTAGAACTTGAACGCGACCATCTCGACGAGGTCGACGACGCCCTCGAGCTTGTCCTCGAGGCCGATCGGGTACTGGATCATGACCGGGTGCAGCTTGAGCTTCTCGCGCAGCTGGTCGCGGACGCGGAACGGGTTCGCGCCGGTGCGGTCGAGCTTGTTGACGAACGCGATGCGCGGGACCTTGTACCGGCGCATCTGGCGATCGACCGTGTAGCTCTGCGACTGCACGCCGGCGACGCCGCACAGGACCATGATCGCGCCGTCGAGGACGCGCAGCGAGCGCTCGACCTCGACGGTGAAGTCGACGTGGCCCGGGGTGTCGATGATGTTGATGTGGTGCTGCTCCTTGATCGGAGAGCCCGGGACCGGCATGACCGACTTGGCCTTCGGGTCGGGCGGCCACTGGCAGAACGTCGCGGCCGACTGGATGGTGATGCCGCGCTCGCGCTCGAGCTCCATCGAGTCCATCTTGGCGCCGACGCCGTCCTTGCCCTTGACCTCGTGGATCGCGTGGATGCGTGCGGTGTAGTAGAGGATTCGCTCCGTCAGCGTGGTCTTGCCACTGTCGATGTGAGCCGAGATTCCGATATTGCGGACTTTGGACAGGTCGGTGAACACGTGACGGACTCCAGGAGAAGAGATAAACGCGCGGGATTGCTACCTTGTACGGCGTACCAATGCAAGGGCCGGCTGACCCCAGCAGCAGGTCATAGCATTTCAACGGTTTGCCGAGACCTGTTTGCTACCTTGGAGCTGCGTGGAGTGCCTGGATGACAACGTGGTCTCCGAGTTCGTCTCGGGTGGCCTCCCGCCGAGCCAGCTGACCCGCGTCGAGGTCCACCTCGCCGGCTGCCGCGAGTGCCGCGATCTGGTCGCCGCGATGGCCCAGGACGCGATCGCGGACTCGAACATCAAGACGGTCCCGCACGAGCGGATGACCGCGTCCCAGGTCGCCGAGCTGCCGAAGAAGACGCTGGCGGTCGGTGATCGAGTCGGGCGCTTCCTCGTGCTGTCGACGCTCGGCACCGGCGGCATGGGGGTCGTGTTCGCCGCGTACGATCCCCAGCTCGATCGCAAGGTCGCGCTCAAGCTCCTGCGCTCCGGCCTCCAGCTCGCGACCAAGGATGCGCGCAAGCGGCTGCAGCGCGAGGCCCAGGCGATCGCCCAGCTCTCGCACCCGAACGTCGTCGCCGTCTACGACGTCGGCACGACCGACGACGGCGACCTCTACATCGCGATGGAGTTCGTCGAGGGCGACACGCTGACCACCTGGCTCAAGCGCTGGCCGCGGACGTGGCGCGAGATCATCGACGTGTTCCTCCAGGCGGCGCGCGGCCTGGTCGCCGCGCACTCGGTCGGCCTCCTGCACCGCGACTTCAAGCCCGACAACGTGCTGGTCGGCGGCGACGGTCGCGTCCGCGTCACCGATTTCGGCCTCGCCCGCTCGCTGATCGCGCACCTCGACGAGGAGTCGGGCCGCGGCGCGACGCCGCCGATGCCGACCGCGCTCAACTCCGCGCTGACCGCGACCGGCACCGTGCTCGGCACGCCGCGCTACATGCCGCCGGAGCAGCTCACCGGCCCCGACATCGACGCGCGCGCCGATCAGTTCAGCTTCTGTGTCGCGCTCCACGAGGCGCTGTACGGCGAGCACCCGCTGCCCGGCTCGACGAGCGTGTCGATGCTCGAGAAGGGCGACAAGGCGCTGCCGCCGCCCGACAGCACGCGCGTGCCGGCGACGATCAACCGCGCGGTCGCCCGCGGCCTCGAGCGCGATCGGGCGAAGCGCTGGCCGACGATGGCGCAGCTGATGGGCGAGCTGGTACCGCCCGCACCGCGGATCTCCGCGCGGACGGTCGCGTTCGCCCTCGGCGGCATGTTGCTCGTCACCGGTGCGGCCGCGGCGGTCGTTGCGCAGAAGGATCCGGCGCCGGCGAACGCCCCGCCGGACGATCGCGATCTGCTGTTCGAGCAGATCAACCAGCTCAAGGTGCAGATCAACCAGCTCGACAAGGAGCGCCGCAAGCTGATCAAGGAGCTCGAAGATCGCTCCGTCAACCTGCCGCGCCTCGAGAAGGCGCTCGCCGAGAAGGACGAGCAGATCCAGAGCCTGGTCCGCAAGGTCACCGAGCTCGAGACCAAGAAGCCGCTCGCTGCCTTGCCGCTGCCAGGCAAGAAGCCGTCGCAGATGTTCCAGGTCACCAAGGCGATCATCGACTCCGAGGGGATCTTCGATGGCTGCTTCGACGAGTGGAGCGAGCGCCGCGACGATCTCGGCAACGCGCACCTCGAGGCGAACATGCTCGTGCGCCTCACCGTCAACCCGGAGGGCGTGCCGCACTCGGCGACCGCGAGCGGCGAGAGCTCTCCGTCGCTGCGGCTGTGCCTCGAGCTCGCCGTGGTCCGGATCCGGTTCCCGGGCGGGCCCGAGCAGCTCGACGTCGAGGTCCAGGTCGGCTGGGCCGAGGGTGTGCTCAACCTGTCACCCCGGATCGTGGGCCGCCGCGAGGCTCCCCGCTCCAGCATCGATCTCAGATGACGGTCTCTGTGCTCTACTGGAGGACGATGGTTGTTCGCTGCGTCGTGATCCTGCTCGCGCTCGCGTGGACCGGAGCCGCCGCCCACGCCGACGCGAGCCAGGGTGGTCCACTCACCGTCGCCGGCGCCGAGGGCCGGCGGGTCACCGTCGAGGTGCCGGCCGTGCCGCACGCGGCGATCTCCAGCACGCTGGTCCTCGAGCGCTGCCGGGGTGGCTGTCGGATCACCAAGGGCGGCAACGATGCCGCCAACTCGGTGTCGACCATCCCGAGCGCCAGCGAGTCGACGGTCGAGGAGTTCGTCAACGCGGCCGGCGCGACCGGCGTCGCCGCCGACGCCGAGTGGAACGCGGTCGTGCAGTGCGTGAAGGAGGTCTACTCGCCGTTCGACATCACCGTGACCGACGTCCGGCCGACGTCCGGGACGTATCACCTCGCGATCCTCGCGGGCCGCCCGCAGAACATCGGGCAGGGCGCCGACATCCTCGGCATCGCCCCGCTCGCGGGGGACTGCAGCCCGCAGAACAACGTGATCTCGTTCTCGTTCGCCAACCAGCACTCGCTCGTCGATCCGCAGCGCGCGTTGACCCTGTGCTGGACCGTCTCGCAGGAGAGCGCCCACGCCTTCGGGCTCGATCACGAGTACTCGTTCACCGACGGCCGCTCCGCGTGCAGCGATCCGATGACCTACCGGGTCGACTGCGGCGGGCAGCGGTTCTTCCGCAACCAGAGCGCGACCTGCGGCGAGAACGCGCCGCGGCCGTGCCGGTGCGGCGCGACCCAGAACTCGCACCAGAAGCTGCGCACCGTGTTCGGTGACGGCACGCCGATCACCGGCGACCCGACGGTGGCGCTGACCTTGCCCTCCGCGGGCGGTCCGTACACCGCGACGGTCGGCGGCACGGCGGGCTCCAAGCGCGGGATCCGGCGGGTCGAGCTCCGGATCAATGGAGCGGCGTGGACCGAGGTCCCCGGCCTGCCGTTCGGCGTCAACGGCCAGCCGCCGATGGGCACCTACTCGATGCAGGTCCCGGCGACCGTCCCCGACAGCATCGTCGACGTCCAGCTCCGCGCCTACGACGACCTCGGCGCGTTCACGGACTCGAACATCGTCACGGTGACCAAGGGCGCGCCGTGCACCTCGGCCGACACCTGCGCGACGGGGCAGAAGTGCGAGGAGGGCAAGTGCTTCTGGGAGCCGCCTGCGGGCGAGCTTGGCGACGAGTGTCCCTACGCGCAGTTCTGCAAGAGCGGGCTGTGCCGCGGCACCGAGGACCTCCTCGTCTGCACCGAGCCGTGTGACCCGTCGAGCGCCAACACCTGCGCCAACGGCCTGGTGTGCGTCGCGGCCGGCGAGGGCACGGGGATCTGCTTCGTCGAGGACGGCGGCTGTTGCAGCGTCGGCCGCCAGGCCACGGGACCCTGGGTCCACGCGGGGATCGCAAGCGCAATCCTCGCGTTCGTCCTGCGTCGGCGTCGGCGCCGATAACGTCGCCGTATCACCCTGTTGGAGTGTGTTGGAGCCGGCAGCCGAAGCCGTGACGAAAGCTGCTGACCGCGGCCGGCGGTTTGTACTACACCGTTCCCCATGAGTCGCACCGTGCCTGCGTTGACGTTCGTCGCCGTGACCCTGATCTCGAGCGTGGCCCTTGCCGAGACCAACACCTCCACGAGCCCCGTGGACACCGAGTCGGCGGTCGCCGAGCTGTTCGAGGGGAAGACCTTCCCCCTCGTCCCGACGCCGCCCGAGGCGCTCCAGATCGTCAAGCCGCACGCGGCCGTGTCGCCGATCATCTACCTGAACCGCTGCCAGCCGAACTACAAGGGCGCGTCGGCGACCCCGTGCGAGATCACCAAGGCCGGCCTCAACGACGCCAGCTCGCTGAACTCGACGATCCCGCAGGGCGCGGCCAACGGCGACAAGTTCACGATCTCCGAGTACCAGAACGGCGACGGGCAGACCGGTGCGATGGCCGACGCCGAGTGGGACCAGGTCGTCGCGTGCGTCAAGGAAGTCTACTCGCCGTTCAACACGATGGTCACCGACGTCAAGCCGACGTCGCCGACGTTCCACCACGCCGTCGTCGGTGGCACGCCGGGGCAGCTCAACCTCGATAACGGCATCGGTGGCATCTCGCCCGGCGTCGGCTGCAACGCGGTCGACAACCTCGTGACGTTCACGTTCTCGAACTCGACCGGCGGCAACGGCCTGTCCCGCGTCTATTACATGTGCGCGGTGATCGCGCAGGAGTCCGCGCACTCGTACTCGCTCGATCACTCGTACTCGTTCCCGGGCGGCCGCTCCGCCTGCAATGATCCGATGACGTACCGCACCGACTGCGGCGGCATGCGGTTCTTCCGCAACGACCAGGCGACGTGTGGTGAGTTCGAGGCGCGCCCGTGCTCGTGCGGCGCGACCCAGAACGCACACCTCAAGCTGCTCTCGGTGTTCGGCGCGGGCACCCCGACGACCCCGAAGCCGACGGTCACCGTCAACCCGCCGCCCGGTGGCTCGGTCGGCGTCTCGATCACCGCGACCGCGTTCTCCAAGCGTGGCATCGCGAAGCTCGAGCTGTTCCTCAACGGCTACAAGTGGGCCGAGACCAAGGGCAACGTGTTCGGCCCGTCCGGCCAGCCCGAGGCGGCCTACTCGCTGCTCGTGCCCGCGATGGTCCCGAACAGCACGTACGACATCAAGGTCCGTGCGCTCGACGATCTCGGCGAGTACACCGACTCCGCGACGATCACCGCGAACAAGGGCGCGCCGTGCGTGACCGCGGACACCTGCCTCAAGGGCCAGCTGTGCGAGGCCGGCAAGTGCTTCTGGGAGGCGCCGACCGGCGTGATCGGTGACGCCTGCACGTACCCGCAGTTCTGCGAGAGCGGCATCTGCCAGGGCACCGCGGACCAAACGATCTGCACGCAGGCCTGCATCCCCGGCGTCGTCGACAGCTGCCCCGAGGGCGGCGAGTTCACGTGTGTGGAGACCAACCCGGGCATGGGCATCTGCTTCTTCGCGGACACCGACACCGGCTGCTGCAGCACGGGCACCGGCGAGACCCCGTGGGCCCCGGCCGCGCTCGGCCTCGGCATCTTCGGCTTCCTCGTGATCCGCCGGCGGCGCGCTTGAGTCGCACGCTCGCGGCGCTGCTCGTCACGTTCGCGTTCATCGCGCCGGCGGCAGCGGACTCTGCGGGCCCGACCGAGACCGTGCGGATCGCACCGCAGGCGCATCACGCCGCGGTCGGCACGCTGTTCCTCAACCGTTGCGCGGGAGGCTGCCGCGTCATCAAGAGCGGCCTCAACGATGCTCGCACGCGGGCGTCGACGATCCCGGTCGGCCCCGAGACGGAGTTCAACATCACGGAGTTCGCCTGGGGCGACACCGAGTGGAACGACATCGTCACGTGCATGAAGGAAGTCTACTCGCCGTACAAGATCACGATCACCGACCAGCAGCCGGACCCGGGGATCCCGTACAACGAGTCGATCATCGCGGGTCGCCCGAGCGAGATCGGGCGCAGCGGCATCGGTGGCATCGCGCCGATCACCGGCGACTGCGGCGCGTACAACTACACGATCAACTACACGTTCGCGAACAACTACGGCCCGAACAACCGCGTGTTCTCGCTGTGCGCTGTCGCCGCGCAGGAGAGCGGTCACTCGTTCGGCCTCGATCACACCTACGCGTTCGCGGACGGTACCTCGGGCTGCCGCGATCCGATGACCTACCGCAACGACTGCGGCGGGCAGAAGTTCTTCCGCAACGAGACCGCGACGTGCGGCGAGTCATCGCCGCGGCCCTGTGACTGCGGCGCGAACCAGAACTCGCACCTCAAGCTGCTCAGCGTGATCGGTGCCGGCACGCCGATCACCCGGCCGCCGACGGTCACCGTCACGGCGCCGATGCCGAACACCTCGATCCCGGCGAACACCCAGGTGCTCGCGACGGCGGCTGCGCAGCGCGGCATCAAGACCGTCGAGCTGTGGATCAACGGCTACCTGTGGAAGACGGCGCGCGGCGCCGCGTTCGGCGCGAACGGCCAGCCCGAGTCGACCTACGGGCTCGCGATCCCGCCCGAGGTGCCCGACGGCGTCCTCGATCTCGTGGTCAAGGCGAAGGACGACATCGACGTCACCACGACCGCGCCGACGATCACCGTCACCAAGGGCGCACCGTGCACCTCCGCCGAGACCTGCGCCGCCGGGCAGCAGTGCGATCAGGGCCGCTGCTTCTGGGAGCCCGCGGTCGGCGAGATCGGCGAGCCGTGTACGTTCCAGCAGTACTGCAAGTCCGGGCTGTGCGCGGGCACGGCCGACCAGCAGATCTGCACCCAGGACTGCATCGTCGGCGTCACCGATAGCTGCCCGGCCGAGTTCACCTGTCTCGAGACCTCGCCGAACAAGGGCGCCTGCTGGTTCGCCGACGACACCTGCGAGGGTGCGTGCTGCGGCTGCACCGTGGTCGAGGCCGGCCAGCCCGCATGGCTCCAGATCCTCGCGATCGGCCTCGTGGCGTTGTTCGTTGTTGGTCCGCGCCGTCGGCGTCCGCGACGCTGATACGATGCGAGGCGATGCGTAGCCTCCCCGCGACCTTGCTCGTCCTCCTGCTCGCCACGGCAGCCCCGTCGATCGCGCGCGCCGACACCACCGCCCCGACGTCGGTCGCGCAGCTCATGGTGCTCGAGCCCGGCGACGCGAGCTACAAGCTGTTCCACGGCGCGGTCTGGCTCGACGTCGACAAGGCCGCGACGAACTACCGGTGGGGCGGCCTCCAGTGCAAGGGCCGCGAGCTGTCCGACACCAGCATCCAGCTGCTGTTCGCCGCGTTCCGCTCCGAGTATCAGGTCGCCGTCGAGTACGTGGTGACCGAGTACAAGGGCAAGCAGTACCGCTGCGTCACCGGCTTCACGATCTCGAAGAGCTGAGAGCTCTTTACTTCTCGGCGCCGGAGCCCGAGCCCTCGGTGGGCGGGGCAGGGGCCGCGGGGGCCGCGCCGCCGACCGCGATCTGCGCGGGGCCGATCGTGTCGCGCGCGGTGATCGCGCACTTGCGGATGACATCGTTGTCCACGTTGCTCGGTCCCGGCTGCGCCTTGAGGATGCACTTCGTGTCGGCGTCGAAGAACGAGAACGTGAACACGTCGAACGCGCCGACCATCACGAGCTGGCGGCACGCGTAGGTGCCCATCGACTCGTCGTCCGCGTCCTTCTTCTGCGCGCACTTCGTCTTGAACCGCTCCGGCTCCTCGATCGTCCAGCAGTACGCCGTGATGACGCAGATCGGGTCCCCGGGGAGGACGCCGAGCCGGCCGTTCTTCTTGAGCAGCGCCGCCTGCTCGGCCGGCGTGGGGCGCACGCCCCCGCGGATCAGCGAGCACGAGGCGGCCGCCTCCGGCTCGTCCTTCTGCTTGTCCGTGACGCTGATCGGCTCGGGCTCGCCGAGCGCGGTCGTGAACGCCGCCGTGTCGATCAGCTGCGCGCACGGGATCTTGGCCTGCCCCGGCACCGGCGGCGAGATCTTCTTCGCGGACTCGCCGCGCGCGACCTGGGCCTTGAGCTCGGCCTCGGCCTGCTTCTTGGCTTCCTCGGCTCCGGCGTTCTCGCCCTTGCCGCAGGCCCCGAGGACGACACTCACGACGATCGCAATGGCGGCGCGCATGATCGACCGCAACCTATCACGGGGCCGGGCCGCCGGTGCCAGCAGTTCCAGAAGGTTCCTCGACCACCCTTGAGGGATTGGCCCGTGTGCGGCAGAGTCCTGTTCTTCCGCCACGCGCCCATAGCTCAGGTGGATCAGAGCAGTCGCCTTCTAAGCGACAGGCCGCAGGTTCGAGCCCTGCTGGGCGCACCCTCACGAGGCTGGCACGACCGCTGCTGAAGCGACGGTCGTGGCCACGCAACCCAGCCAGGAGACGCCCGCCGGCGAGATGACCGCCGCCCATCCGCGCACGGTGACGATGCCGCACACCGGGTCCAGACCGGTCAGGTTCCTCAAGCAGCTCGGCACGGCGGCGCTCGACGACAACCTGCTCGATATCGGCGCGATGATGGCCTACTACGTCGTCCTCGCCCTGTTCCCGATGCTCGTGTTCATCGTGACGGTCGGGTTGCTCGTCGTCGATCCGGCGACGGTCCACGAGGGGGTCCTGATGGCGACTCACGCGATGCCGGAGAGCGTGCGCACGATGGTGGCGACCCAGGTGTCGAACCTGATCGATGCGGCGGACGCCGGCTTCGCGATCTTCGGCGCCCTGTTCGCGCTGTGGGGCGCGTCGCGCGGCGCGGCGGCGCTGTCGGGCGCGCTCAACACGATCTTCGACCGGGCGGAGACGCGGTCGTACTGGAAGCGCCAGGTGATCGCGATCGGCGTGACATTCGGTGTCGCGCTGCTGGTCCTCGTCGCGCTCGGGCTCCTGGTTGCCGGGCCGATCGTCGGTCACTACGTCGCGGATCGGTTCGGGCTCGGCGACGCCTTCGACGTCGGGTGGGGCCTCGGTCGCTGGGGCGGCGCCGGCGTGCTCGTGATGATCGTGTGGGCGATCCTCTACCGGTTCATCCCGGATACCGACGAGCCGTTCCGGGTGTTCACGCCGGGCGCGCTGGTCGGCGTGCTGCTATGGATCGGGATCAGCCTCGCCTTCGGCTTCTACCTCGAGAACTTCGCGAGCTACGACGCGACGTACGGTGCGCTCGGTGGCGCGATCATCTTCCTGACCTGGCTGTGGCTGTCGAACCTCGCCCTGTTGTTCGGCGCCGAGCTCAACCACGTGCTCGCCGCCTTCCGGAGTCCCCGGCGCGACCTATAGAACGGCCTATCGATCCCGGCGAAATCGCTGTAGCGGCCCATACCGACCCGTGAGGTCAGCGTGATGGATCCCGCACGGAAGGGGGCGGTTCCTCGCGCCTGTGCCAGGGGCGTGTCTATACTGCCGCGACTAATCGCCTACGGAGAAAAGCATGCAGAACAAGTGGCTGGCCCCGTTCCTGGTATCGGGTCTGTTGGTGGGGGCGGCGGGTTGTCCCGACGTCAATGTGGACCCGGGTGAAGGTGTCAACGACACCCCCGCGTCGGGTCCGATCGTCGAGTTCGATCCGTCGAACAAGATCGTCCCGTTCCCCAATAACCTCCTGCTCGACCCGACGACCGGCAAGGTCAACTTGCCCGCGAGCTGCAACGAGAGCCCGGCCTCGATGGCGACGCGCGTCGGCGTGCTCAACCAGCTCGACGGCTTCGGCGCGTACGAGACGGTCATGACCGTCACGTTCACCGAGCCGGTCGACATCACGACCGTCGCGGCCAACGTCGCGCTGTACAAGCGCGCCACCGGCACGACCGAGGTCGATCCACTGACGGCGATGTCGATCCCCGTGGTCGCGATCCCGTCGATGACGCAGCGGTTCGACGCGGACTGCATGAACCCGGCCCTCGTGACGCAGGTCATCCTCGTCCCGATGCGCCCGCTCGAGCAGAAGTCGTCCTACGTCGTCGCGCTCAAGGCCGGCATCAAGACGGCGATGGGCGCGGACTACGGCCCCTCGTTCACGTGGTCGCTGATCCGCCAGCAGGATCCGCTCGTCGAGCTCGATGCGATGGGAAACGTGATCTCCGATCGCACGCCGCTCGATCCGAGCATCCCGGAGGACCTCGCGTCCCTGCAGGGCATCGACCTGCTGTGGAAGGCGCACGCCAAGGCGATGACGTTCCTCCGCGGCGCGAACCTC
>Ga0316601_100000388_pt1 | contig 18439 bp, 16 predicted proteins | sample OWC_soil_day5_no_FD_207663 | JGI IMG/M metagenome (GOLD analysis project Ga0316601, IMG submission 207663) | Wetland soil microbial communities from Old Woman Creek delta, Ohio, United States - OWC_soil_day5_noCT | ecosystem: Environmental > Terrestrial > Soil > Wetlands | place: USA: Ohio... | reverse complement strand
CCTTCGTCGAAGCCGCGGCCTGCATCACCGCACGCACGTCGTCCATGCGCTCTTCGAGCGTGGGCACACCTTCGAAGCGGTCGGACAGGCCCTGGCCGCGCTTGTCGAAGCAGATGACGCGGAAGCTAAGCGCCAGTCGCCGCAGCATGCGCGCGTTGGCCTCTTCCTGCCATTGCGCCTCGAGGTGCGAGACGATGCCGGGGATGAGCACCAGGTCCTGGGACCCGCGGCCGAACACCTGGTAGGCGATGCTCAGGCCGTCGCTTTCGGCATAGCGGGTTTCGGGGATCGGCAGTTCGATGCTCACGGGCTGTCCGCATGCTGCCACAACGGACCCAGCCTCTCGGCCGCGCGTCGGCCTTGGATGCGCGCCACCTCAGGCAACGTCAGCGCGGGGCGGATGCGTCGTGCCGCGGCCAACGCGACGCGCGCCTCGGCCTCGCGGTCCAGCCGCATCAGCGCCACCGCTTCGAGAATGCGGCTCAAGTGCAAGCGCGGATCGCGCCCGGCGCTGGCACGCGCCTCGACGAGCGCGGCCTCGGTCTTATCGCCACGCAACAGCATACTGCCCAGGGCCCAGCCCCAGAAGCCCAGGCGGCGGTCCTGCGGGCTGATGCGCATGCCGCGGCGCATGCAGGCCACGCCCTCTTCGACCCGGCCCTGCAGGCCCAGCGACGCGCCCATGGCAACGTGGGCCTGCGCGTTGCTCGGGTCGATGGCCAGCGCACGCTGCAGGGTCTCGATCCCTCGCTCGCCCTGGCCCAGGTCGCACAAGGCGCAGCCGGCGAAGCCGAGCACCGTGGTGCTGCCGTCGTCGAGCGCAATGGCCCGTTCGGCCTGCTCCATCGCCTCGTGGGTCAGTTCGGGCGTCTGTAGCAGAACGCCCGTGCTGCCGCCCAAGGCGCTCATCAGCGCGAACGCCGCACGCGCCTGTGCAAAGTCCGGATCGAGCTCGAAGTCGCGGCGCAGATGGCCGCGCGACTCATGCAGGGCTTCGTCGGTCCAGCCCTTCAATGCGGTCGCCCCCACGCCCTGCTGATAGCTGCCCCAGGCATCCACGTTCTCCGGGCGCAGGCGGCGGACGTGCGCGATCTCAGCGCGTGTCAGTTCGGGCTCCAGCTCGGACATGACCCCGCGCGCGATGCCGTCCTGCAGATCCGCCGTGTCGTCGCTGCGGCCTTCGATGCGCCCGGACCACAACACCCGCGCCGACGCGGCGTCGATCAGCTGCGTGGAGACACGTAACATGTCGCCGACAGCGCGTAGGCTGCCTTCGACGATGTAACGCACACCGAGGCTGCGCGCGATTGTCTCGGCACTGGCTTCGCGGTTGCGAAAGGCGAAGGACGATGACGGCGCGATCAACGCGAAGCCGGCAACACGTGCCAGCAGCGCGATCACGTCTTCGGCCAGGCCGTCGGCGAGGAACGACAGGCGCGGATCATCCGCCAGCACCTTGAACGGCAGCACTGCGATCGACGGCCGGCCGCCGGCAGCGGCCGCAGCGGGCGTCGAGGGCGCATGGCTGTTCGCTTCGCCGGCAGCGACGCGCCAGGTCCGAATCGGGAACGCGATGTTCTTCACCTGCTGCTCGCCGGCGTCTGTCAAGCTGGCAGCGACCCGGCCGCGCACTGCGCCGGCGGTCGCATCGGACACCAGGATGCCGCCCACATCGGCCAATGCCTGCAAGCGCGCGGCGATGTTGACGCCGTCGCCGTACACCGTGCCGTCGGCCTTCTCGATCACGTCGCCCAGGTGCACGCCGATGCGGAAGCGCATGCGACGCTCTTCCGCTTCGGCCTCGGCCAGCGCATTGACCTGCACCTGGATCGCCAGCGCAGCGTTGACCGCGCCGGTGGCGGTGCCGAACAGCGCCAGCACCGAGTCGCCCGCCATGTCGATGATGCGCGCCTGCTGCGCCTCGATCTGCGCACGGAAGACCGAACGTGCCGCATCCAGCGCCGCCACCGTCGCCTTGTCATCGACAGTCATCAACCGCGAATAGCCGGCCGCGTCGGCGGCCAGGATCGCGGCCAAGCGGTGGCTGAGGGCCGGATCGCTCATCGGGTCCAGTCTAAGTCTTCAGGCACCGCGGGCCCAGGAGCAGACGCTCAGCGATAGACCTCACGGCGGTTGCCGAGACGCAGCACGCGCACCACGATGCGGTCGTCCTGGATGTCGCAGATGATGCGCCAGTCGCCGACTCGGTACTTCCAGTAGTGGCCGAGCCTGGCACCCGCAAGTGCCTCGCCGATTGCGCGTGGATCCTCGAGCGCCCCGACCCGCGTTTTCAGGAACGCCACCAGCCGCTGCTGCACCGGGCGGTCGAGCTTCTTCAGATCCTTCAGCGCCTCAGGATCGAACTCGACCCTATAGGCCAAGCTCGCGCTCCACGTCCTCCAGCGGGATGGTCTTGCGGTTGCGGCGCGCGCGCGCCTCGGCCAGGTGGTAGTCCTCGAGGTCGTCGATGTATTCGAGGATCGCCTCGCGCGCCAGCGCGGTTTTCGTTCGGCCCGTCTCGCTGGCCAGCGCCGCAAGGCGCCGCTCGATGGCGTCGGGTAGGCGAATCGCAAGCATGGATGTTCTCCTTTCCTGTGCCAATGCTATACAAGTATAGCGGGCCGCCGTTGAACTCCGCCGCTACCGCAGCGCGTCCGCGGCGCTCCGGTCTTCCAGCTCGGCGGCGATGCGCAGGAAGGTCGTGGCCCGCCGCAGGTGCTCGGGTTTGCGGTAGATGAATCGGCCAACCAGGCCGCGCTCCACCCACGTGGGAGCCAGCAGGCGCGCCTCGGCGTACGCGACCTCGGCCGCGGCGTCGTCGCCCAGTCCGACCAGGTTCATGGCCAGATGCCCATGCAGCTGGGCCAGGCCGGGCGCGTCGGCGATTCCGAGCCGTGCGTATTCGACACCTCGGCCATAGTCACCGCTGCACAGGCAGCACATCGACAGCTGCAGGTACGAGTTGAACCGCATTGGATCGCGCGGATTGACGCGCATCGCCTCGCGCACATGAGCGATAGCTTCATCCGCCAGGCCGGTGTACAGCTCGCTGAAGGCGAGCGCAGACACCGCCCACGTGCTGTTCGGGTTCAACTCGTAGGCTCGCCGGGCATTTACCAAGTCCTCGGTGGCGCACTGCCGTTCGGTGGCAAAGCCGAGCAGGACCGCCTTGATTGCGTAGGCATCGCCGTCGTTGCGGTCGATCGCGATGGCTTGGTTCGCGGCCGAGAGCCCCGATTGCCACGCCGCGGCGATGTCGGTGGTCGTACCCAGAAGGACATGCTGCAGTTGGACCCAGGCCAAAACCTGCAGCGCCAGGCTGCTTCGTGGATCAATGGCCAACGCCGCCTGGGCCTCGGCCAGCGCTTCGTTGCGCAGGCCGACGTCGGCGTTGAGGTAGCCGGCCCAGCTCTTGGCGAGGGCGCTGACGGCGTGCTCGTAGGCGCCCAGGCTCTCGGGGCGAAGTCGATGAACCTTCTGGCGTTCGGCATCGTCGATGTGCGGGGCGACTGCCGCGACGATGCTGCGTGTCAGTTCCTCCTGCACCTCGAAGATGTCTTCTAGTGCAGCGTTTCGTTCTGTTTGCCACTTAAGCGACGGTTTGCCCGAATGACCTTCTGCAGAATGTCGCGGGCGCTCTTGGCCCAGATGAACGGCTTGGGGTTGGTGTTGTGATGTGCGACGTACTCATCGATGGCCGCTTGCAGTTCGCTCACGCTGGTGAACACGCCACGCCGCAGCCGCGTGGTGGTGATGTCGCGGAAGAAGCGCTCGACCATGTTCAGCCACGACGCCGAGGTCGGCGTGAAGTGCATGTGGAACCTGGGATGCTTGGCCAGCCACTGCTGCACGGCCGGGTGCTTGTGGGTGGCGTAGTTGTCGGCGATCAGGTGCAGCGTCTTGCCCCTGGGCGTCTCGCGGTCGATCTGGCGCAGGAACCTCAGCCACTCGGCGTGGGTGTGGCGCTGCTGGCACTGGCCGATCACCTTGCCGTCCAGCACGTTCAGCGCCGCGAACAGCGTGGTCGTGCCGTGGCGCTTGTAGTCGTGCGTGTGGGTCTGCACTCGCCCCTTCTTCAGCGGCAGCCCGGGCTGCGTGCGATCCAGCGCCTGCACCTGGCTCTTCTCGTCGCAGCACAGCACGATCGCATGCTCGGGCGGGGCCATGTACAGGCCCACGATGTCCTCGAGCTTTTCCACGAACTTCGGGTCGCGCGAGACCTTGAAGCCGCGCACCAGGTGCGGCTTCAGGCCGTTGGCCTGCCAGTGGCGCATCACCGTGCTGGGGCTGACCTTCAGCACCGCGGCCATCTTGCGCGTGCTCCAGTGCGTGGCCGCCTCGGGCTTGCTCTGCGTTGTCAGCTCCACCAGCTTGGCCACGTCCACCTTCACCGGCGGCGCACCGCGCGGCAGATCGCGCTCGATGCCCGCCAGGCCCGAGTCGATGTAGCGCTTGCGCCAACGTCCGGACGTGATCCGATCGATGTCCAGTTCCTCGGCGATCTGGCGGTCTTGCAAGCCTTGCGCGGCCAGCAGCACTATCCGCGCACGCTCCACCAGCCGCACGCTGTCCACCTTGGAGTGGGCCAGCCGGATCAGCTCGTCCTCCTCGATTTCGCTCAACTCAATGGGCGCGGCAACTCGCACGTGATGACTCCAATGAAGCACGAAGCTAACCATTGGACTCAACGTGAGCATTTAAGTTGCCTCAAGACTCAAACGCTACACTAGCACGCGGTCGTACTTCTCGGCCCACAGGTGGTTGCCGGTCAGCGCGTCGATCAACTGGCCGGTGACGCGAATGCGCTGGGCCGACTTGCGGATGCTGCCTTCCAGCACATAGCGCACGCCGAGTTCCTTGCCGACGCGTCGGATGTCCGGCGACTGGCCCTTGTACGAGAAGCTGCTGTTGCGCGCGATCACGAACAGCGAATGGAAGCGCGACAGCTCGGTGATGATGTCTTCGGTGATGCCGTCGGTGAAGTACTCCTGCTCGGGGTCGCCCGACATGTTGACGAAGGGCAGCACCGCGATCGACGGCTTGTCGGGCAGCGACAGGTCGATGGCCGTGATCGAAGGCGCGGCCGGCACCGTGGCGACCGGCTCTACGGCGCCAGTACGCAGCCTCCACGCTCGCACCGGGTCGGCGATGTTCTTCACCGCCTGTTCGCCATGGTCTTCGAAGCTCGCACCGACCTTGCCCTTGACGGCGCTGCGGATCGACTCCGACACCGTGATGCCGCCCGGCTCGGCCAGCCCTTGCAGCCGCGCGGCGATGTTCACGCCGTCGCCGTACACCGTGCCGTCGGCCTTCTCGATCACGTCGCCCAGGTGCACGCCGATGCGGAAGCGCATGCGACGGTCTATGGCCTCAGCGTCGGCCACCGCGTTGACCTGCGCCTGGATCGCCAGTGCCGCGGTGACCGCGCCTGCTACCGTGCCGAACACCGCCAACACCGAATCACCCGCCATGTCGATGACACGCCCCTGCTGAGCCTCGACCTGCTCACGGAAGACCGCACGCGCCGCATCCAGCGCCGCCACCGTGGCCTTGTCATCGACAGCCATCAGCCGCGAATAGCCGGCCGCGTCGGCGGCCAGGATGGCCGCGAGCCGATGCTGAAGTGCGCCCATGTCGACCCCGAGGCGACGGCATTCAGCCGCGCTGCAGCCCCACCTTGCCCAGCCGCCAACGCAGGGTGTCGATGCGGTCCTCGCCGAAGAAGGGCTCACCCTCGAAAACGAAGGTCGGCACGCCCCAATGGCCGGACGCGGCCAGTGCCTGCTGGCTGGCCTCGATCTCGGCATCGTGGCCGGTCGGCTCGGCGATGGCCGCGTCCATCGCTGCCAGGTCCAGGCCGGCACGCCGCGCCGCCTGCGCCAGGTGCTCACCCAGGTGCCAGTCGCGCATGCCGCCGAAGATCAGCGCCGACACCTCGCGCGCGAACTCGATGCCCTGCCCGCGCCTTTCGGCCTCCACGCCCAGCCGCGTCAGGCGGTGGATGTAGGGCTGCTCAGGCGCGATCTTGTAGGTCTGCATGTCCTGCACGATCGGGTCCGGATGCGGCCACGCATGCGGCATGCCCAGCATCTTGGCGCGGCGCGGCCAGTCGACGCGTATGTACTTGGCCCGCTTGACGTTGTCGGGGCTGAAGAACGAGGGGTCGCGCACCGCCAGCGGCAGCACGGGGCGGAAACGAACCTCCACCTCGAAGTCACGTTCCAGCTGCATTGCCCCCGGGACGGCCAGGTACGAGTACGGGCTTCGAAAGGACCAGTAAAGATCGACAACGGCAGTCATCGGGCCAGTGTAGGCCCGGCCTCAACGCAGGTACAGCGCCTCGAAGCGCAGCCGCACGCGGCCCTGCGCATCGCGCAGCCACAACGCGTCTCCGACGATCTGGCGCGAGGCCGTGACCTGCAAGGCGGCCAGGTAGCTTGCCTCCTTCGCGGCGGCTGCGCCGGCGCAGGCCCGGCGCGTCAGTGCCAAAGCCTTGAACAGAAAGCCGTCGCTACCCTGCTCGAAGCGGCCGCTCAACGCGTTGCAGCCGCCGTGGCCGCGCGCGCGGTTACCTTCGCTGGACAGTTGCAGGAAAAGCTCGCGTTGGCCCGCGGCCAGGGTCACCGGCTGGCCGTCGATCTCCACCAGGCGCCAGCGCGTGTTCAGCAGTGCGGCCGAGGCCGGCGCATCGGCGGCGCAGGTCTCGCCCGGCCACAGCCGCTCGAAGCGCTCGACAACGATGGCTTCGCGCGGCGGCAGCCCGGTCTCGGGCTCGCGCATCACGAAGCGACCCTGCAGCGTGGCCAGCACCCAGCGCCCGCCTTCGCCTTGCGCCAGGTAGGCACGCTCCAGATCGTGATGCGCGCCTTCGATCAGCACCGGCCAGCGACGCCCGCTGAGGCATTCGCTGAAGCTGGCCGCATCGGCCAGGTAGAAATACAGGCCGCGCAGGCGCATCGGCCCGTCGATACGGTCGAGCTCGGGCTGGCGCTGCAGTGCCTCGATCGTCCGGCCCTGCGGGCCGATCATGCGCAACGCGCCATCGGCCGCGGCGCCCAGGCGCAGCGGCGCCTCGCGCCCGCCGCGCAGCACGAGCGTGCCGTCGGCGTCGCGGGCCCAGCGGCCGATGTCGTGGGCCGGCGTTTCGCCGCTGAGCGTGCGCAGGCGGTAGCTGTGGTCGGCAAAGAGCGTCAGCACCGTTTGCGGGCCGGCCCAGGTGGCGTCTTCGGCCCAGGCACCCAGCGGCCACATCAGGCACAGCAGCCACAGTCGACGCAGCAAGCTCATCGAGCCATTGTTGCAGGCCATACTGCAGCCTTCCATGGCCGAGATTGCGCATGAGCATCACCATCTTCCAGGCCCGCAAGATCATCACGATGAACCCGTCGCGGCCGCTGGCCACGCACGTGGCGGTGCGCGACGGCCGCATCCTCGGCGTCGGCCCGCTGGAGGAACTGGCCGGCTGGGGGCCGTACACGCTGGACGACCGGCTGGCCGCCAAGGTGCTGATGCCGGGGCTGGTCGAAGGCCACAGCCACCTGATGGAAGGCGCGTTCTGGCGCTTCGTCTACTGCGGCTGGTTCGACCGCAGCGACCCCAATGGCAAGGTCTGGCCGGGTGCCAAGTCGCTGGACGAAGTGGTGCAGCGGCTGAGCCGCGCCCAGGCCGGGCTGGTCGATGCCGCCGCGCCGCTGGCCGGCTGGGGCTTCGACCCGATCTACTTCGACAACCGGCGCTGCGTGCGCGAGGACCTAGACCGAGTCTCGGCGACGCGGCCGGTGGGCATGATCCACGCCAGCGGCCACATCATCAACTGCAACAGCGCCGCGCTGGGGGCCATCGGCTGGCTGCGCAGCGGCATCGACCACCCCGGCGTGCCGCTGGGCAGCGACGGCATGCCCACCGGCGAGCTGAAGGGCCCCGAGGCGATGATGCAGGTGGCCCAGGTGCTGGGCATGGACCGCGCGGTGCTGGCCGGCGACGAGCCCGCTCTGTACCTGTTCTCGCGCCTGTGCGTGCGCGCCGGCGTCACCACCGCCACCGACCTGGCCAGCCCGCTGCCTGATGCGGCAGTGGACATGATGCTCAACGTGACGGCCGGTGACGACTTCCCCACGCGCATCGTGCCGCTGCTGCGCCTGATGGGCGCCCCGGCCGAAGGCGTGGAGCGCGCCGTGGCGCTGCGCGAGCGCGCCACCGATAGGCTGCGCCTGGGCCGCATCAAGATGGTGGCCGACGGTTCGATCCAGGGATTTTCGGCACGTCTGCGCTGGCCTGGTTACCACAACGGCGCGCCCAATGGCCTGTGGTACATGGCGCCGCAGCAGATGGGCCAGACGCTGGCGCTGGCGCTGCAGCGCGGCGTGCAGATCCACACCCACACCAACGGCGACGAGGCCACCGAGCTGCTGCTCGAGCTGATGGAGCAGGCACTGCGCGAACGGCCCACGCCCGACCACCGCTTCACGCTGCAGCATTGCCAGCTGGCCGACGCGGCGCAGTACCGGCGCATGAAAGCGCTGGGGATGTGCGTCAACCTGTTCGCCAACCACCACTACTACTGGGGCGACGAGCACTACCGGCTCACGGTGGGTCCGGAGCGCGCGACGCGCATGAACGCCTGTGCCACCGCGCTGGCCAGCGGCGTGCCCTTCGCCATCCACAGCGACGCGCCGATCACGCCGCTGGGCCCGCTGTTCACCGCCTGGTGCGCGGTGCACCGGCTCACCGCCAGCGGCCGGGTGCTCGGCGAGCACGAGCGCATCGGCGTGGCCGACGCGCTGCGTGCCATCACAGTGGGCGCGGCCTACATGCTCAAGCTCGACGGCGAGATCGGCTCGATCGAATGCGGCAAGCGCGCCGACTTCTGCGTGCTCGACGACGACCCGCTGGCAGTGCCCAGCCTGGCGCTGAAGGACCTGCCGGTGTGGGGTGTGGTGCAGGACGGGCGCATCTTCGCTGCGGCTGAACTTCCGACCGATTGAGATGGAACCGCCGATCCCGGTCACGCTGATCGGTGGCTACCTCGGCGCGGGCAAGACCACGCTGGTCAACCACCTGCTGCGTGAGCGCGGCCAACGCCGCATCGCGGTGCTGGTCAATGACTTTGGCGAATTGCCTATCGACGATGCGCTGATCGAATCGCGCGACGGCCCGCTGCTGCAGTTGGCCGGCGGCTGCGTGTGCTGCAGCTTTGGCAGCGACCTGATGGCCGCGCTGCAGCAGATTCTGGCGCTGCAACCAACACCGCAGCACATCCTGATCGAAACCAGCGGCGTGGCGCTGCCCGCTGCGGTGGCGCGCATGCTGGTCCTGCTGCCAGGCCTGGAGCTCGATGCACTGCTGGTGCTGGCCGATGCCGAAACGCTGCGCCGGCATGCCGCCGACCGCTACGTGGGCGAGCTGGTGCGCGAGCAGCTGCAGCAGGCCGACCTGCTGCTGCTCAACAAGACCGACCTGATGGCCGAGGCGGATCTGTCCGCACTGCGCGAATGGCTCGGCAGCACCGCGCCGCAGGCGCGGGTGCTGAGCTGCCGCCAGGCGCGGCTGCCGCCCGAGCTGCTGCTGGGCATCGGGCCGGTGCAGTCCGGATCGCGGCGCGGCGCTGCCGTGGCCGACGCCGGCGTACTGTTCGAGAGCCTGAGCCTGGAGTTCGAGCATGGCGTGGACATGGCCGCGCTGGCTGCGCTGCTGTCCGCGCCGCCGCTGCGCCTGCTGCGCGCCAAGGGCCTGATGCGTGACCGCGACGGCCGCACCCGCTCGCTGCAGCTGGTCGGTGCACGCACCACGCTGGCCCCTTCGACCCACGCGGGCCCGCAGCAAGGCCGATTGGTGTGCATCGCGCTGCGCGGCGAGTTGCAGGCCGAGCGCCTGCGCGCGGCGCTGGTGGCCTGCGCCGCCTGATCAGGCGCGGTGCAGCGCGCTCTGCACCGCGGCCACCAGCACGCACTGGTCGATCGGCTTGGTCAGGTAGGCGTCGAAGCCGGCCGCCAGGCCGCGCTCGATGTCGGCCGGCATGGCATTGGCGCTGACGGCAATGACCGGGATGTCACGCGTGCCTTCATCGGCACGCAAGCGACGCAGCACCTCGTAGCCGTCCATTCCCGGAAGCTGGATGTCCAGCAGAATCAGGTCCGGCCGCTGCGCGCGCGCCAGTTGCAGGCCGGCCTCGGGCAACTCGGCGCTAATCAGCCGCAGCCGCGTCTGCTGGGTCAGCATGGCCTCCATCAGCAGCACGTTGACCGGGTTGTCCTCGATGTAGAGCACGGTGCCCGCATGGCCCGCAGCCTCGTCGGCAGGCGCCACCGGGTCCCGGTCGGCGCAAGCCAGCCGCACCCAGAAGCGGCTGCCGACGCCGACCTCGCTGTCCAGACCGATGTGGCCATTCATCAGCTCCACCAGCCGTTTGCTCAGCGCCAGCCCGATGCCGGCGCCGTCGACCGCGCCGCGGTCGGCCCCGAGCCGCTCGAAGGCATGAAACAGGTGCTCCTTCTGCGCCTCGTCCAGCCCCGGGCCGGTGTCGCTGACGGTGATGCGCAGCGCGTCGCCATCGGGTTCGGTCTGCACGCTGACCAGGCCATCGCGGGGGCTTTGCTTGATGGCGTTGGACAGCAGGTTCAGCAGCACCTGCTTCAGCCGTGCCCGATCGGCCACCACCCGGCCCGGCAGCGACAGTGTCGCCCCGTCTGGCAACTGCACCCGGTGCTGCTGCGCGACCGGCTCGATGGCCTGCAGGCAGTCCTGCAACATCGGCGCCAGCTCCACCGGCTCCAGCTGCAGCGGCAGTTGCGCGGCCTCGATGCGCGAAAGGTCGAGCAACTCGTTGATCAACCCGAGCAGCCGGTCGCCGGCACGCAGGATCTCGCGCAGGTGGATGCGCGAGGCCGGCGCCAGCGATGGGTCGCCTTCCAGCAGTTGCCCGAAGCCCAGGATGGCATGCATGGGCGTGCGCAGCTCATGGCTCATGCGCGACAGGAACTCCGACTTCGCGTGATTCGCGGCTTCGGCCTCGTCGCGGGCGTGCACCAATTCCAAAGTGCGCCGCTGCACGCGAACTTCCAGCTCGGCATTGAGCGCACGCAGCGCCTCCTCGGCACGCGTGCGGCCGCTGACATCGCGCAGGTTCAGCACCACGCCGCCCACGGCCGGGTCGGCCAGGCAGTTGTTGGCCAGGATCGCGAGGTGCCGCCACTGCCCGTCGGCATGGTGGACGCGGCACACCGTCTCGGTCTCGTCGCTGGTGAAGCCGAGCACCGCGGCCATCTCGGTGCGCGCCAGGTCCAGATCGTCCGGGTGCAGCCAGTCGAAGACGCAGCTGCCGAGCAGATCCTCGGGCGCAAAGCCCAGGAGACGCTGCGACGCCGGGCTGGCATAGCTGACGATGCCCTGCGCATCGCATACCACAGTGAGCAACTGGGCACGTTCGGTGAAGGCGCGAAAACGCCGTTCGCTGGCCTGCAGCGCCAGCTCGGTGTGGCGCTGGCGGGTGATGTCCTCGACCGTGCCTTCGTAGTACAGCGGTGTGCCGTCGGCAGCGCGCACCAGGTGCGCGTTCTCGCGGATCCAGATGCGCTCGCGCGTCCTGTGGCGGTACACCTCGGAGACGAAGTCGGTGACCTGCCCGTCGCGTTGCATCAGCTGCTGGAACTCGGCGCGGCGCTGTGCCTGCACGTACCACTCCAGGCCGATGTCGCTCACCGCGGCCAGCAGCTCCTTCTCGCTGGCATAGCCGTTCATCTTCACCAGCGCGGCATTGGCCCGCAGCTGACGGCCGTCGATGCTGGAACGGTAGGCACCGATCGGCAGCAGGTCGAACAGTGTCGATTGCGCGTCCATCAGGGGCCGTGGCGGCGGCGCGCTCGGGGTGGCGGCCGATCGTGCCGCGGCGGCGGCGCGGCCTGCGCGCGCTCTTCGGCTTCGCGCCGCGCCAGCTCCAGCAGCCCAGGCAGCTCGTCCGCGGCCACGCCCTTGAGCGCGCAGAAGTTGGCCATGCTCAGCGAGCTGCCTTCGAAGGCGCGCAGCAGCTCGGCGCGCTGCCGGCGCTGCGCCTGCAGCGCGGCCTCGCGCGTGGCCTGCAGCGCACGGCGACGCGCCAGCTCATCGATGGCCGCCTGGCGGTGCTCGGCCGAGATCTCGCCGGCCGGCGCACCGTCCAGGTCGAAGCGGTGCGCCGCGCGCGTCAGCGCGATCAGGTAGCCGGTGCGCCCGGTGTGGCGACGCAGGAAGGCCGACAGCGCGGCCTTGGAGAACGCGCCGGGCGCGCGCTCCTGGATGTCAGCCTGGATGCGCAGCTTCAGCGGCTTGGGCGCGCCGGAAAACAAGGCGGGAAAGTGCTGGCGCAGTTGCTCTGCGCAGGCGTCGGCGCCAGGCTCTGCCGGGGCTGCAGCGGGCGCGGTGTCGACGGTCATGTGAATAGGCCCGGAGCGTTGGAAGGAGCGCATTTTGCCTCGGCCGGCGGCCGCGCGCGGCCGCCGTGCTAAGGTGCCGCCGCCCACCCTGGAACCCCATGCACATGAACACCCTGCGCGCGGAGATCGCCCTGGTCCTGCCCGAGATGATCGGCCTGCGCCACCACATCCACCAGCATCCGGAGCTGGCCTTCGAGGAACACGCCACCAGCGACCTGGTGGCCGAGCGCCTGGCCGCCTGGGGCTACGAGGTGCAGCGCGGCCTGGGCGGCACCGGCGTGGTCGGCCGCCTGCGCCACGGCAGCGGCAGCAGGAGCATCGGCATCCGCGCCGACATGGACGCACTGCCCATCACCGAAGCCACCGGGTTGGCCTACGCCAGCCGGCACCACGGCAAGATGCACGCCTGCGGCCACGACGGCCACACCGCCACGCTGCTGGCGGCGGCGCGGCACCTGGCGCAGACGCGGCGCTTCAGCGGCACGCTGAACCTGATCTTCCAGCCGGCCGAAGAAGGTGCCGGCGGCGCCAAGCGCATGGTCGAGGACGGCCTGTTCCAGCGCTTTCCCTGCGACGCCATCTTCGCGCTGCACAACGCCCCCGGCCAGGCACTGGGCACGCTGGGCTTTCGCAGCGGGCCGGCGCTGGCCTCGGCCGACCGCGTGGTCATCGAACTGCGCGGCAAGGGCGGCCATGCGGCGATGCCGCATTTCAGCTGCGACCCGATCGTGGCCGGCTCCAGCATCGTGATGGCGCTGCAGTCGATCGTCGCGCGCAACATCGACCCGCTGGCGTCGGCGGTGGTCACGGTGGGCATGTTCCAGGCGGGCACGGTCAACAACGTGATCCCCGGCACGGCACGGCTGGAGCTGAGCGTGCGCGCGCTCGACCGCGAGGTGCGCAAGCTGCTGCGCCAACGCATCCAGGACATCGCCATCGCCCAGGCCACCAGCCTGGGCGTGGTGGCCGAGGTCGACTACCAGGAAGGTTATCCAGTGCTGGTCAACACCGACGCCGAGACCGCCTTCGCCGCACAGGTGGCCACCGAGCTCGTCGGGCCCGAGCGTGTGCTGCTCGACCGGCCGGCGGTGATGGGCAGCGAGGACTTCGCCTTCATGCTGGAGCATCGGCCCGGCTGCTACCTGTTCCTGGGCAATGGCGACGGCGCCGGCTCGTGCATGGTGCACAACCCGGGTTACGACTTCAATGACGCGGCCATGGAAACCGGCGCGGCCTTCTGGTCGCTGCTGGCCGAACGCTACCTCGCCTGAAGGCCCGCCGCGGCGGTTAAGCTTCACGCCCGGGCCGGACCGGCCGGTTCAAGGAGACACCCATGAGCAAGATGCACCACCTGAGCGCGATGGACAGCGCCTTCCTGCATCTGGAAACCGCCGAGATGCCAATGCACGTCGGCTCGCTGCACCGCTACCAGCTGCCGCAGGGCTACCGGGGCAACTGGTACGACGATGTCAAGCAGCACCTGGCGCGGCGCCTGCACCTGGCGCCGGTGTTCACGCGCAAGCTGGCGTTGATGCCCTTCGACCTGGCCAACCCGGTGTGGATCGAGGACGACGACCTCGATATCGACTACCACGTCCGCCACACCGTGCTGCCCAAGCCCGGCACGCAGGAACAGTTGGAGGCGCTGGCCGCACGGCTGCATTCCAGCCTGCTCGACCGCAGCCGGCCGCTTTGGGAGTTCTATGTCATCGAAGGGCTGGCCGACGGCACGATGGGCTTCTACACCAAGGTGCACCATGCGGCCATCGACGGCCAGGCCGGCGTGGCGCTGGGCAATGCGATGCTCGACGTGACCGCGGTGCCGCGCACGGTGAAGCCGCCGCGCGCGCACCGCACCCACCGCTACCAGCTGGGCGTGGCCGAGTTGCTGGGCGCGGCGCTGTCGAACACGCTGCGCCAGGCGCGCATGATCGGCAAGCTGATCGTGCCGCTCGGCAAGGCAGTGCTGGACAGCGCGCGCAAGTCGGTGGCCGAGCGCCGGCTCGGCCTGGGCGCGCTGCGCTCGCTGCTGAAGATGCCGCCGCCCACGCCCTTCAACGTGTCCATCACCAACCAGCGTGTCTTCGCCGCGCTGACACTGCCATTGGACGAGGCCAAACGCCAGGGCAAGGCCCATGGCGCGTCGATCAACGACCTGGTGTTGTGGCTGTGCTCGACCGCGCTGCGCGACTACCTGAAGGAATCGCGCGAGCTGCCCGAGGCCTCGCTGGTGGCCGGCGTGCCGGTATCGCTGCGCGCCGAGGGCGACACGCGCATGAACAACCAGGTGACGATGAGCCTGGTGGACCTGGCCACGCAGGAGAAGGACCCGCTGGAACGGCTGCGCAGGATCCGCAGCGCCACGGCGTCGATGAAGAACACCATGGGCGCGTTCGGCGAGCTGATCCCCACCGACTTCCCGTCGCCCGGCGCTCCGTGGCTGCTCAGCGGCCTGGCCTCGCTGTACGGCCGCTCCGGCCTGGCCGACCGCATCCGTGTCTCCAACGTCGCCATCTCCAACGTGCCGGGCTCGCCGGTGCCGCTGTACCTGGCCGGCGCGAAGATGCTCGACTACTACCCGGTGTCGATCGTCGTGCACGGCGTCGCGCTGAACATCACGGTGCAGAGCTACATGGGGCAGCTGTGCTTCGGGTTGATCGCCTGCCGCCGCGCGGTGCCCGATGTGCGTGACATTGCCGTGGCCATGCAGCGCGCCTTCGACAGCTTCCGCCAGCTGCCGCTGTCCGGGGCGGTCGCCGCGCCGGTGGTGACCGCCATCGAGGCCCCGCGTGCCGCGGTCAAGTCACGGCGACCGGCTGCCGTCAAGCCGCCGGCCAAGGCCCGGCCCAAGCTGCGGGTGGTGGCCAAGCCGCCACCGCGGGTGCGCGCCGCCCGCCAAGCGAAGGTGGCCGTATGAAGGCCCGCCTGACACGCCGCCACGCGCTGCTGCTGGCCGCCTCCCTGGCAGGGACGGGCAGCGCCTGGGCGCAGGCCGACTGGCCGAGCAAGCCGGTGCGGATCGTCGTGCCCTTCGCGCCCGGCGGCACCACCGACCTGACGGCGCGCATCGTCGCCGAGCAGTTGGGCCAGAGCTTCAAGCAGACCTTCGTCATCGAGAACAAGGCCGGTGCCGGCGGCAACGTTGGCGCCAACGAGGTCGCCAAGGCCGCGCCGGACGGCTACACCTTCCTGATGGGCACGCCGGGCACGCAGGCCATCAACCAGTTCCTGTACGCGAAGATGCCCTACGACACCGCCAAGGACCTGGTGCCGGTGTCCTTCGTCGTGCGCGTACCCAACGTGATGATGCTCAACCCCGGCGTGCCGGCGAAGAACATCAAGGAGTTCATCGCGCTGGCCAAGGCCAAGCCGGGCGGGATCTCCTACGGCACGCCGGGCAACGGCTCCACCGGACACCTGTCGACCGAGCTGTTCAAGACCCAGGCGGGCGTGTTCGTCACGCACATCCCGTACCGCGGCAGCGGCCCGATGCTGCAGGACCTGATGGCCGGGCAGGTGCAGGTGGCCATCGACAACCTGCCGTCGGCGCTGCCGCTGATCCAGGCCGGCAAGCTGGTGGCCATCGGCGTCACCTCCGAGCAGCCGGTGCCCACGTTGCCTGGCGTGCCACCGATCGCCAGCGTGCTGCCCGGCTATGTCGCCGAATCGTGGTTCGTGCTGGTGGCGCCGGCCGGCACGCCGCAGCCCATCATCGACAAGCTCTCGGCCGAGGTCGACCGCATCCTGAAGAAGCCCGAGGTGGCCGAACGCTTTGCCAAGCTCGGCGCCACGCCGGTGGGCGGCACACCCAAGCAGTTGGGCGACTTCATCGCCGCCGAGACGCGCAAGTGGCAGCAGGTGGTCAAGGCCTCCGGCGCCAAGGTGGACTGAGGACATTTGACATGAGCTGCGTCATGTCGAATGCGGCAGTTCAGACGTGAGCTCTGCGAGCGCGCGGCCTGCAGGGCGACTGACAGGCCGGCCATGAGGCCGCGCCGGCTGATGGTGGCGCGGCTGTGGTTCGAAGGCAATCGCTTCTCGCCCGGCACCACCACTCTGGCCGGGTTCCAGCGTGTCGAATGGGCCCGCGGCGAGGCCGCGCTGGCGGCGGCACGCGGCACGGAACACGAGCTGGCCGCCGTGGCCGACTTCGCCGCGGCACGCGACGACTGGCAGGTACAGGTGTCGCGCTGCGCCGCGGCCTGGCCCGGCGGGCCGATCGACGACGCGCTGTTCTCCGCCTTCAGCGACGAGCTGCTGGCCGACCTGCAACGCTGGCAGCCCGATGCGCTGTACTTGTCGCTGCACGGCGCAGCCATCACGCGGCAACTCGACGCACCCGAGACGCAGCTGCTGCAGCGCCTGCGCGCGCTGCTGGGCGCCAGGCCGCTGGTGGCCAGCTTCGACCTGCACGCCAACCTTGACCCGGCCTGGGCCGCGCTACTCGACTTCGGCAGCGCCTACCGCACCTACCCGCACGTCGACCTGCGCCAAACTGCCGCGCGCGTGCTGGCGCAGCTGGACGCGCTGTGCGGCGGCGAACGGCTGCACGGCCATGCGGCCAAGCTGGGGGCGCTGCTGCCGAGCTTTCGCATGCGCAGTGAGCACGCGCCGATGGCCGAACTGCTGGCCCGGGCGCGGGCGCTGGAGTCGGCCCACCCGGGCAGCGACCTCTCGATCCTCGGCGGCTTTCCCTATGCCGACTCACCGCATGGCGATGCCGGCGTGATGGCCTGGGCGGCCGACGCCGCCACTGCGCAGGCGCTGGCGGCAGCGATGCTGGCTGGCCTGCGCGAGCGACAAGCCGAGTTCCGGCCGCAGCTGCGCGCGCCGGCCGAAGGGCTGGCCGAGGCGCTGCGGCAACTGCAGGCGCACCCAGCACAGCCGGTGGTCCTGACCGACCCGGCCGACAACCCGCTTTCAGGCGGCGGCGCCGACACCCCGACGCTGCTGCGCGAGCTGCTGGCTCGGCCCGAGCAGCTACCCCGCGAGGGCGTGGTCTTCGCCTATTTCTGCGACCCGGCGCTGGTGCAGCGCGCCCATGCCGTCGGCATCGGTGCGCAGCTCGACGCCACGCTCGGCGGCAGGCTCGGTACCGCCTTCGGCGCGCCACTGGCGGTACGGGCGACGGTGCTTGGGCTCAGCGACGGAGGCTTCGTCAATCAGGGGCCGATGCAACAGGGCCTGAAAGTGCATTGCGGGCCGGGTGCGCTGCTCGACGTGCAGGGTATCGGCATCATCGTCACCAGCGCCGTGCTGCCCGCCAACGACCCGGCCTTCTTTGCACACCACGGCATCGACCTGACCGCCACGCGGCTGCTGTGCGTGAAGGCGAAGAACCATTTCCACGCCGCCTTCGCGCCGCGCTGCGCCGCGATCATCGAGGTGGATGCACCGGGCCCGGCGATGGCGGACTTGTCGCAGCTGCCTTTTGTGCATTGGCCTGCGCCAGCGCCTGCAGCGCCTCGGGCGTGAGACCCAGCGCCTCCTGCACCGGCCGCGGCGCCGCCGGGTCCCAAGAGGCGCGCGTGCCCACCGTCATGCCGCCGTCCACCACCACGTGCGTGCCGGTGACGAAGCCGGCCGCGTCGCTGGCCAGGTAGAGCACCGCCTCGGCGATGTCCTCGGGCCGGCCAACCCGACCCGCGGGCTGCAGGCTGCCACCACGTTCGGTCAGCGTGGCGGCCATCTGCTGCGCCGCCGTGCGGTCCAGGCCGAAGCCGCTGCCGAAGATCGGCGTGGCGATGAAGCCCGGCACCACCGCGTTGACGCGGATGCGGTGGCGCGCCAGGTCGGCCGCGCACAGTTTGCTGAAGTGCAGCACCGCCGCCTTGGCGGTGGAATAAGCCACCGGTGCGTAGCCGGTGGCGAGGGCCGAGATCGACGAAGTGTTGACGATGGCGCCGCCGCCGCGCGCCTTCAGGTGCGGCAGCGCGTACATCGTGCCGCACATGACCGAGCGCAGCAGCAGGTTCATCGTCGCGTCCCAGCCGTCGAGCGTCATCTCCTCCATGCCACCGCGCTGGCCGGTG
>Ga0316601_100000385_pt1 | contig 18463 bp, 17 predicted proteins | sample OWC_soil_day5_no_FD_207663 | JGI IMG/M metagenome (GOLD analysis project Ga0316601, IMG submission 207663) | Wetland soil microbial communities from Old Woman Creek delta, Ohio, United States - OWC_soil_day5_noCT | ecosystem: Environmental > Terrestrial > Soil > Wetlands | place: USA: Ohio... | reverse complement strand
TGGAGCCCGGCAGCACGGTGGCCGACAGCAGCGCCGAAACGAACACGCCGACGAGGCCGGCGTTCGGGTTCAGCCAGCCCTGCATCCAGGCCGACGCGGCCTGCAGCCACTCGAGCATGTGCGGCCCCGGACGCGGAGCTAGGCGCGGGCCAGCTCGACGCGCATCGCGTCGATGACCTTGCGGTAGTCCTTCTGGCCGAAGATGGCGCTGCCGGCGACGAAGGTGTCGGCGCCGGCATCGGCCACGCGGCGGATGTTGTCGACCTTGATGCCGCCATCCACCTCGAGCCGGATGTCGCGGCCGCTGGCATCGATGAGCTTGCGCACCATCTCGGTCTTGCGCAGCGCGCTGTCGATGAAGCTCTGCCCGCCGAAGCCCGGGTTCACGCTCATCAGAAGCACCAGGTCGACCTTGTCGATCACCCAGGGCAGGATGTCGATGGGCATCGCCGGGTTGAAAACAACCCCGGCCTGGCAGCCGGCGGCGCGGATCAGCTGCAGCGTGCGGTCCACATGGATGCTGGCGTCGGGATGGAAGCTGATCAGGTCGGCGCCGGCTTCGGCGAAGGCCTGGGCCAGCGCATCCACCGGCTGCACCATCAGGTGCACGTCGATCGGCACCTTGCTGCCGTCGGCACGCACGGCATGCTTGCGCAGCGCCTGGCAGACCATCGGGCCGAAGGTCAGGTTCGGCACGTAGTGGTTGTCCATCACGTCGAAGTGGATCCAGTCGGCGCCGGCGTCGATGACGGCGCGCATGTCCTCGCCGAGGCGCGCGAAGTCGGCCGACAGCAGGCTGGGGGCGATGCGATAGGTAGGCATGGCGGTAGGGGCGAGTGGCGCAACGATTCTAGGTGGCCTGCCTACAATGCCGGCCGATGAAAAGTCCGGGTTTCACCTGCAGCGTCAAGACGGAATACCTGCCCGAGCAGTCGCAACTGCCCGACGGCCCTTTCGCCTTTGCCTACACCGTCACCATCCGCAACAGCGGCAACGTCGCCGCGCAGCTGGTGGCGCGGCACTGGGTCATCACCGACGCCACCGGCCACGTGGAAGAGGTGCGCGGCCTGGCGGTGGTGGGCCACCAGCCGCTGCTCAAGCCCGGCGAGTCCTTCGAATACACCAGCTGGACGCGCCTGGCCACGCCGCACGGTACGATGCGCGGCACCTTCTTCTGCATGACCGAAGACGCACACGCCTTCGACGCGCCGATCGAGCCCTTCACGCTGGCCAAGGCCGGCGCGCTGCATTGAGCTGGTGGTCCACAGCGGCCAGCAGCCCCTGGGACCTGACCGCGCTGCTGAATGCGGCCGATGGCCTGGCCGGGCGCGCGCAGCGCCACCTGTGGCTGGCCCGGCTGCTGGAATGGCTGCGCCATGCACCGCGCAGCGCGGGCCCGGGCGCCGCCCCGGTCCAGGGCAGCGGCAGCGCCACCCCGGCGGCCGTGCTGCGGTTGCGCCACCTGCTGAACGTGCTGGAGAAGAACCCCGACTACCAGGCGCGCCTGCAGCGGCTGTTCGTCGATTTCTGGTCCGACATCCGCAGCGCCGGGCTGTTCTCCGACTTCGGTTTCGGGCCGCGCACCGCGCTGTATGCCGAGGTCTGGGAGCGCCTGCGCCAGCGCGTGCTGCCGACCACGCCCGACACGCGCGAGCTGGCCGAGCTGTTCCCGCTGCTGTTCAGGCCCGAGGACGCGCAATGGATCGGCGCCCTCGACGCCGCCACGCTGGCCCGACTGGGCACGCCGGGCTGGCGCGGCGTGGCCGCGGGGCCGGACCCGTGGCGCGCCGAGATGATGGACGCGGTGACCTACCTGGTCAGCGCGGTGCACGCGGCCGGATTCGCCGCAGCACTGCGCAAGCGCATGAGCGACGAAACGCTGGTCGACGAGCCCTTCCGCCAGCTGCCAGGCAACGCCGAACGGCTGCGCGAGGCGGTGCTGGCCGGCGACCTGTCGAGCAGCGCCGTGCGCCAGCATGCCGGCTACCTGCGCGCACTGCTCGACCAGTGCTGCGTGGCGGTGGACAGCATCGGCCAGCATCTCGAGGAATTCGGCATCTCGGTGGACATCGTCTATGAGGTGGACCAGCTGCGGGCGCGCGTGCGCCGCATCGAGCAACTGCTCGACTGTGTGCTGTCACCCACGCCGGCGCAGCCGCTGCTGCAGCTGTCGCAGTCGCTGGTGGACACACTGGGGCAGCGCCGCGGCGTGCGCACGCTGCTGTCGCGCCACTACGCGCAGCTTTCACGCAAGGTGGCCGAGCGCAGCGCCGAGACCGGCGAGCACTACATCGCCCGCAGCCGCGACGAGTACCGCGACATGCTCAGGCGCGCGGCCGGCGGCGGCGCGGTGCTGGCGGCCACCACGCTGCTGAAGTTCGGCATCCTGGCGCTGGGGCTGACGGCCTTCTGGAGCGGCTTCTGGGCAGGCGTCAACTATGCGGCGAGCTTCCTCGTCATCATGCTGCTGCACTGGACCGTGGCCACCAAGCAGCCGGCAATGACGGCGCCGGCGATGGCGCAGCGCCTGGGCGACCTGAAGAGCGACGCTTCGGTGGAAGCCTTCGTCGACGACATGGTGCACCTGATCCGCTCGCAGGCCGCGGGCATCTTCGGCAACCTGGCGCTGTGCGCGCCGCTGGTGCTGGCGGCGCAGTGGCTGTCGTGGCAGCTGGCGGGCGCGCCGCTGGTCGGCGCGCACGAAGCCGAACACGTGCTGGACACGCTGACGCTGCTCGGGCCGACGGCGCTGTATGCCGCCTTCACCGGCGTGCTGCTCTTCGCCAGCTCGCTGGTCGCCGGCTGGGCCGAGAACTGGTTCGTCTTCCACCGGCTGGACAGCGCCATCGCCTGGAACCCGCGCATCGTCGCGCGGCTGGGCGCGTCGCGCGCGCTGCGCTGGTCGAACTGGTGGCGCTACAACATCAGCGGCGTGGCCGCCAACGTCTCGCTGGGCATGATGCTGGGCGTGGTGCCGGTGGTCATGGCCTTCCTGGGCCTGCCGCTGGAGGTGCGCCACGTCACCTTGTCCACCGGCCAGCTGGCCGCCGCCGCCGGCGCGCTGGGCTGGGAGGTGCTGCATGCCGCACCCTTCTGGTGGTGCGTGGCCGGCATCGTGGCCACCGGTCTGCTGAACATCGGCGTCAGCTTCTGGCTGGCGCTGAAGCTGGCGGCGCGCGCGCGCGGCGTGCGCGCCAGCGACCAGCGGCGCATCGCGTCGGCGCTGTCCAACCGGCTGCGCCACCGCCTGCCCAGCTTCCTGTGGCCGATGGCCAGCGAATGAGCCCCCTTCAGCGCGGCTCGCCGTCGTCGCGCTCGCCCTTGCGGCGGCCGGAGAACATCACCCACCAGACGATGAAGACCAGCAAGCCCAATGCGGCCAAGGCCTCCAGCAGCAGCAACAGCATCGGCAACCCTCGGCTTAGGTTCGTCGGCCCGGCATTCGTGACCGCGGCGATTCTAGGAGCCCTCGCCGGCTGCGGCACGGCGCCGCCGCCCCCCGCACCGCCGGCGGCGCCAGCCGTGTCCAGCCCCGGCGGCAGCCGCTGGGTGGCGGTGGGCTTCGACCAGCTGCCCGGCTGGTCAGCCGACCGCACGGCCGAGGTCTGGCCAGCGCTGCTGAAAGGCTGCGCTCGCCCCGTCGCAGCCTGGGCCGCGCTGTGCACCGAGGCCCGCCTGGCCCCACCCGGCGACGACGCAGCCACACGCCAGTGGCTGGCGCAGCGGCTGCAGCCCTACCGCGTGGAGGCCGCCGACGGCAATGCCGAAGGCTTGCTGACCGGCTACTACGAACCGCTGGTCGAAGCCAGCCGCACGCGCCGCGGCGCCTGGCAGGTGCCGCTGCATGCGCCGCCTGCCGATCTGGGCCTACGCAAGCCCTACTGGACGCGCCAGCAGCTGGACACGCTGCCCGCGGCGCAGGCCGCACTGCGCGGACGCGAGATCGCCTACGTCGCCGACCCACTGGACGCGCTGGTGCTGCAGATCCAGGGCTCGGGCCGGCTGCTTCTGAAGGGCGGCGACGGCCGCGTGCAGACAGTGCGCCTGGCCTACGCCGGCCACAACGACCAACCCTATGCGTCGGTGGGCCGCTGGCTGATCCAGCAGGGCGAACTGAAGCCCGACGGCGCCAACTGGCCGGCCATCAAGGACTGGGCCAAGCGCAACCCCAAACGCGTGCAGCAGATGCTGTGGGCCAACCCGCGCGTCGTCTTCTTCCGCGAAGAGCCGTTGCCCGACCCGAGCGTGGGCCCGCGCGGCGCGATGGGCGTACCGCTGACCCCAGGCCGGTCGATCGCCGTCGACCCGCGCAGCGTGCCCTATGGCACTCCCGTGTGGCTGGACAGCACCGAGCCGTTGTCGTCCACCGCGCTGCAACGCCTGGTGCTGGCGCAGGACACCGGCAGCGCCATCACCGGCGCAGTGCGCGCCGACTACTTCTGGGGCTGGGCCGACGGCGCCGAAGCCCAGGCCGGGCGCATGAAGCAGTCGCTGCGCATGTGGGTGCTGTGGCCGAAGGCGGCCGCGATGGCGCGCTGAGCTACGGCAGGCTGACGCGCACCTGCAGGCTGCGCTGGCGCGACGAGGTCGCGGCGCCAAAGCCGCCGGTGGACACGGTCTGCTGCCGGCCCTGCAGGCGCGCCACCTCGACCCATTCGCCCAGCGGGACCTGCACCGTGGTGAATACGCTGGACTGCGGCGGCAGCGGCTGGCCCGAGCGGGGCGTCGCCCGGCCGGCACTCTGCGCGGCGAATTCGAGCAGCACCGGCGCGTTGCCGCCGGGCCAGCGCGGCAGGACGTCCATGCCATTGACCAGCTCAACCCACTGGCTGCGCAGCGCCGCGCCCGGGCCCCAGGGTGTCCACCAAACCTCGGTATCGTCGACCTGCAGGCCCTGCGCCAGGCGCAGCGTGGCGCGCCCGCCATTGAGCACCAGCACGCGCTGCGTTGCATCCGAGGCCTGATGCGAGCTGCCGGCCTGAACCACGACCGAGCCGCCGGCACTGACGCGGCCGCCACGGCTGCCGGCGCTGACGCTGCCCCGGGCGTCGCGCTGTGCATCGGCCTGGTCGTCGCTGACGCGCATCTCCACGCTCAGGTTGCGCTGCGGCGGCGCGGCCCACGCGAACCCGATGCAGGTGCTGCCGGCCACCAGGAAAAGCCTGCGTTTCATGCGCCGATGCTGGCACAGCGCGCGGCGCAGGGCGCGAAGATCTGCGCCCAAAATGGCCGCTTCTTCATGGGCCTGAACCGAGCGCTGCGGCAGTTCGCCAGCTGCCCGCAGTGCTCAGCCGCCGACCGCGCCACGCCGCGCTGGTGCCCAACCGAGCCAGCGGCGACCCTTGCGCCTATGACCTCCATGAATGAGATTCATTTCTATTTAGCGCTGTCCTTGGCAAAATGCACAGCCATGGAACTGGAGGGACGAACATGGCCAAGTCAGCGATCTTCGGCGTGATGCACCTGGGCATTGCCTTCGGCGTGACCTATGCGCTGACCGGCAGCGTGGCGGTGGCCGGTGCCGTGACGCTGGTCGAGCCGCTGTGCAACACGGTGGCGCACTACTTCTTCGACCGCTGGTGGGAACAGCGCCGCCTGGCCCGCTCGCAGCGGTCGCCTGCATCGCTGGCCGGCGCAGCCGGCTGATCACCGCCCAGGCGCAGTCAGCGCATCGAGCCGGGCCAGCCAGCACAGCGCCTGCGCCGGCGACGTGCCGCACATCTGGGCCGAGGGCTGCAGCGACACGCACACCGCCGGGCGCTCGGGCCGGCCGAACAGCCGGCAGCGCAGCTGGTCGTCGAGTTGAACGCAGGGCACGCCCGCCGGCTTGCCCTGCGGCATGCCGGGGATGGCCGAGCTGATCGATGGCGCGATGCAGCAGGCAGCGCAACGCTCGCGACATGGCATGACCTCGCCTTCTTGCGCACCCACCACCATCGCCGCTCCTGCTGCACCTTGCCCCCAATAATGGTTGTTGCGCCGGGCTTGCGTCTACCGCCGCGGCTGCTGCCGAGGGCCGAGGCGCCCTGGTGCGAGCAAGCCGCGCCTTGCTCCGCCAGAATCCGGCATCGATGCCCGCCCCGGGAAGCGCTTCGCTGGCGGACGCCGGGGATGGCAATTCAGCGCCGCGCCTGCCCTGCCCATGAACTTCCTGTGGCCCCAGAACCTGTGGTTGTTGCTGGCGCTGCCCTTGCTGCCGGCGCTGTACCTTTGGCTGCTGCGTCGGCCGGGCAAGCCTGCGCTGCGCTTGAGCAGCCTGAGCGTCGCTCGCCGGGCATCGGGCCGCCCCTGGCGGCGGCACGTTCCGCCGGCGCTGTTCCTGTTGGCACTGGCCGTGTTGCTGCTGGCCCTGGCGCGCCCGAGCGCGCGGGTGACGCTGCCCTGGGCCCGATCCACGATCCTGCTGGCGATGGACGTGTCGCTGAGCATGCGCCTGAAGGACGTCGAGCCCACACGCATGGTGGCCGCGCAGGAAGCGGCAAAGGCCTTCCTGAACGAGCTGCCACGGCACATCGACGTCGGGCTGGTCACCTTTGCCGGCAGCGCGCAGGTGGCGCAGCAGGCGACCATCGACCGCCCTGCGCTCGTCGGCGCCATCGACGCCATCCAGATGCAGATGCACACCGCCGTGGGCAGCGCCATCGTGCTTTGCCTGGCGGAGCTGTTCCCGGACCACGGCATCGATCTGGGTGAAATGAGCTTCGGCCCGCGGCGCACCGCGCGAAGCCTGGACGCAAAGCAGAAGGCGCCGCCGAAGCAGATCACGCCGGTGGCGCCGGGCTCCTACGACTCGGCCGTGATCATCCTGTTGACCGACGGCCGCCGCACCACAGGGGTCGACACGCTGCAAGCGGCGAAGATGGCGGCCGACCGGGGCGTGCGCATCCACGTTGTCGGCCTGGGCACCGCCGACGGCCATCTCGCCGAGGGCGAGCACATGGCCATCTATCTGCAGCTGGACGAAGCGACGCTGCGCGAAGTGGCGCGCTTGACTGGCGGCGAGTATCACCGTGCCGGCAGCGCCGAGGCGCTGCGCAGTGTCTACCAGAAGCTGGGTTCGCGGCTGCAGACCCAGACGCGCGACACCGAGCTGACGGCGCTGCTGGCATTGCTGGCGGCCATGCTGATCGTGGCCGGGGCGTTGCTGTCGGTGTTGTGGTTCGGGCGCGTGGCGTGAGCGTTGGCTATGTTGCCGGCCCATTGCGGGCGCACGGATCGGCTCCAAGCGAACGCCCGAGAAAGCGACCGCTCAGCAGCGTCACCAGCCGGTGGCGAGTACCCGCTTTCTGACAGCCCACTTGCTCGACCAAGTACGAGTGCGAAATCGAGATGTATCAAAGGGCTCGCTGACGCGGGTGGTGCCGTCGCTTTTCGAACATCAGCACGCAGTCGAGTAGGGCACCCCGCCGCAGCAATCTGAGCAGTGCGGCTGGCTAAGTGTCACAGCAGCCGAAGCCATTTCCTGCGATTCGCCCCGTAGCTACGACGCTTTCCAGCACTACCCGAATTCCAACGATCAAAAACGACGGCAATGCCGACCACTACGATCAGCGGGACCATTGCATGAAGCAGCATGTACGCCACCGTCGTCTCCCCGTCCCAATGAATTGGGTAGCGTCATCCTCATTCAACTGCCATCCCATTACGATCCCACGACTGCGGGATGCCTGCGGCAATATTTCACGAGACCATGCGCGCAGGCGAGTGCGTGAGGGAACCCGGATGAAAGCAGAAACCTGGCTGGCGCGGTGCGCGGCCGAGCTTCAACACCTGTATCTGACCAATCCACGCAGCGGCGTAGACGATGTTCCGCCGGATGAATGGAGCTTGGACACTGCCGGCGAGTTGATCGAGGCCCAGCGCTACTGCGGATTGGACCCCGTACAGGCGGCCAGGACCTTCTGGCGGTCCAGCGAGCAAACAGCCCGCGCAGTGACGGCAATGGACGCGGCTGCGAACGAGTGACGCCTCCGTAGCGCCATGACAAAGCCCCACATCCCCGAGCAGCAGCGCACGGAAACCTATCGCGGCGACAAGCTGCTGGTGATCGCGCAAAGCCAACCGAACGGCCGTTGGACGTGGGCCTACGTCGCTGGCGAGCACCAGTGCCCATACAACCGCGCCAAAGACGATGGCGACGATCGGAAGTGCGCCCAGACCTACGTTGGCGCGCCTCCTTGCTGGCTGCGAGGTCCAGCGGCGGCGGCAAACGCCTCGGGGCTGGAAGGTTTCCATTTGAGGTCAAGAAAGCAGACCGAATCGAACATCATGGTCGCGCGGTAACCTTGATGCGCAAATCGGAGCACTGCGTTTGTGCGTGTAGGACAGTGTCCAAGATGCCGCACCTCACACGCCTTGCGCTCGGCGTCGGTGTTCTTGACCGGGAGTGTCTGCGGAGTGCGGTCGCACCGTTCGACCGCAGCTGTCCGGGTTCCTGTGCCGCGCCGTGAAAACCACTCCCGGCTGGGGCGCGCCTGCCCCCCTCTAGGGAGAAGCCCAGGAGGGCGACGCGGTGCGGGAAGACTGTCAGCTCGGCGACGCAGCCCGCATGCACTGCGCGACGCGGCCCAGCGCGTCGATGTGTTCGACGGCGACGACTGTTGCGAATTCGGCCGGGCTAGTGCGCTCAGTGCCGTCCAGTGCAGCGAGACTGATCTTGCCGGCGCCGTCATCCGCAGCGCTGAATGTGAACACGCGGCCATCGGCAGGTTCAGCGGGGAACCGCTGCTGTCGCCGGGGATGCCGGCGCTGGTGTTCGCGGGCAGCAATGCGCCCCATTGCACTCATCCGACCCGCGGACTTGAACGACAGCATCGCAGCGCAAGGAGCCGCTGGCGAATGCCCGCTTTCTGGCGGCCCAATTTCATGAATCGTCGAGCCGTGCAGCCGCTGTTCGAGTGGGCCGGCAACCGACCCTTCGCTGACGTAGTGATGCCGAAACGGAGGACTACATAGCGGTCATTTGCTGCCTCCCGAAATGATCGCGATCAAACAAGGCGACCCGAACTGACATGGATGAGGCTGATTGCTACGCTTTGCCTTCAGCGAAGCACTGGCACCGCGTTGACGATGCCATTACGCACAGGCACGACCTGCACCGACTGCAGCGTGCGGCTATGCCGCGCAGCTCCAGCTCCGTTGGCGTGCTCGGATTGAATGCCTGTCGACTCCGGATGGGCGAAGGCGGATCGTGGGCAAGACCTATCCACTGGGACCTGACCACTGACCTGACCACTGAAGATTGACACAGGTGGGTAGGCCCTGTACGGTCGCTCGCTTCGGCGCCAGCACCGCTGCGCCAGCGCTTGAACTGATCACCACCTGCGCGGGAACACCTGAGAAGACCATCCATCAAGAGGAGACCCGAATGAATCGAATCATCTCGACCGCGCTGGTCGTGGCCGTGGCAGGCCTCGCGGCCTGTGCGGGCCCCGATCCCATGTCGCAGCGCAAGCCCGAATTCATGGTGATCGGCATCGACAACAAGGCCACCTGGGGCGAGGACGGCAAGCTGCAGTTGCTGCCGCCCGGCAAGGACGCGGTGACGATCGTCGACATCGGCACCGACCCTGTCAATCCGAGGATCGTCGCCAGTCTGCCCCTGATGAACTCGATCTTCGGTCCGCCAACCAACCTGGGCATCACGCCCAACGGCCAACTCGCGTTGGTGGCCAACTCGGTGGACTGGGTAGCCGACGGGGCCAACTGGAAGTCCGTGCCCGACAACAAACTCTACGTCATCGATCTCAGTACCAACCCGCCGGCGCTGATCGACACCGTGGCGGTAGGCAAGCAACCTTCGGGCATGTCGATCAACCGGGCCGGAAACCTGGCGCTCATTGCCAACCGGGCCGACAACTCGATCAGCGTGCTGTCGATCCAAGGCAAGCAGGTCAAGCTGGTCGACACGGTCGCCATCGGCGAACACGTGGCCCACGTGGTGTTTACACCCGATGGCAAGCGGGCCATTGCCGGCAAGTTCCCGGGCCACAAGGTCGCCTTGCTCGAAGTCGACGGCCAGAAGGTCACCTACACCAAGCGAGACCTCGCGGTCGGGCTGTGGCCCTACAACCTGGACGTCACGCCCGACGGTCGGTTGGCGCTGAGCGCCGACAACGGCAACAACGGCGGCTCCGACGGCAATGTCGACACCGTCTCGGTGATCGATCTCGAGGCCAGACCCGAACGGGTGATCGACAAGGTGGTGGTGGGCGACGCGCCAGAGGGCCTGGCCATCAGCCCGACCGGAAAGCTCGCGGTGGCCATACTGCTGCGTGGCTCGAACAACGCGAAGACGGAGTTCTTTCACAACCGCAACGGCAGCGTCGTGGTGCTCAAGATCGATGGCAAGAAAGTCACCAAGGTCGGCGAGGTCGAGGTCCGCGGCTTGCCCGAGGGCGCCGTGTTCAGCCCCGACGGGCGCTGGCTCTACGTCGGCAACTTTCTCGACTCGGATCTCTCCGTGCTGCGGGTGGACGGCGACACCGTCACCAACACCGGCACGCTTGTGAAGCTGCCGGGCAAGCCGGCGTCGATGCGGGGGAGAACCTTGTGAGTCGACGGCTGGACTTCAACCATAGACATTAGCCCGGCGCGGGCCTAAAGGCGTTCAACGAGCGCCGCGGGGGTTGACGCTCAAAGCCAACGCAACGCGGCGTAGTTGATCGACAGGTGCATGGTGTTGTCGATCAGGATCATCAGCCAGAACGCAGTTCCGGCCGGCACGTCGGCGGGGAATCCAGTGGCCCAGCAATCGGCCCATTTCAGGCGCCAGTCGGTCAGTTTGTTCTTGCCGAAGGCGACGTAGCGGGCAAGTCGGAAGCGATCGATCAGGAAGTGAGACAGCGCGATGACGGTGATCGCCGTGAGCGAAGGCGACAGCAAGAGGAACGGCAACGCGTACACGAACGCGTGGCACAACGCTGCGAACGTCTTGGTGACCTTGGTCCGGGCCATCCAGTCGGTCTGCGTGACGTAGTCGCCGATCAAATGCAACAGTAGCTGTTCCATGATGCTCGCCAATGGACGCGACTTCCAACTGCGTTCGGTGTGTCGAGCGTAGCGCCAATCGAAGCTATTGACTATTTCTCCATGGGACGCGCCTTGGGAAGCCCTGTATCGTCCTCAGGGTCGCCTGTCTGTGGGTGCCTGCTTGAAGGTGTCTTGCACGCAATTGACGCTGCGCGGGACTGATCTCGCGGGTGTCCCAGGGCTCCCCGGACCTCACCCGCCCACGGAGGGGATGACAGCTTTCGGGCAGCGCGTTTGGCGCAGTTGCTGTCAAGGCCCGACCCGAAGGAGCCCTGGTGGTCTTCTGGGCGAATGACCGGCCCACCATGGAACTTGACCTTCACCCCAATCTGTCCAGTAACTCAGCGCAGGCGACAGCGCTCATTCGCGCGTGCAGGCCGACGGCCGCGACAAGTTCGCGGCCGAACGGCTGCATCTGAAAGCCCAGGATCCAGCGGTGCATGCGAGGCAACAGCCCTCATCGGGCCACTGGATCCAGTCGGGAAACCAAGCGGAGCACCAAAAGATGCGAAGGCGCTCACGGGCTATGCTCCTCGTCCATGAGCTTCTTGCAGAAAGTGCTCATCGGCCTGGTCTCAGGTCTCGCACTCGGCTTGTTCCTGGGTGAATATGCTGCGCCGCTGAACTTCGTCGCTGACGGCTTCGTCAAGTTGTTGCAGATGACGGTGCTGCCGTACGTGGTGATTTCCATCACGTCGAGCCTCGGCGCGCTGAATGTTGAACAGGCCAAGCGCCTCGGCATTCGGGTCGGCCTGGTCCTCCTGGCACTGTGGGTCCTGGCGATCGCCGTCGCCTTCGCCTTCCCGCTGGCTTTCCCGCGCATCGAGGGTGCCAACTTCTTCAGCACCACGCTGATCGAACGGCGCGCGCCTTTCGATTTCATCGATCTCTACATCCCGGCCAACCCGTTCCACTCGCTCGCGAACAACGTCGTTCCGGCGGTCGTGCTGTTCTCGATCGTCCTGGGCATCGCGCTCATCGGCGTCGAGCGAAAGCAGGCTCTGCTCGACGTGCTGGCCGTTGCCGAGGCGGTCGTTTCCCGCGCAACGCGCTTCGTCGTCGGCCTGACGCCATATGGCCTCTTTGCCATCGCTGCCGTGGCGGCGGGTACGCTGGACCTGCACGAGCTCGGCAGGATCCAGGTCTATGTACTGGTCTACGTCCTGATGGCCTTGATCCTGGCGCTATGGATCCTGCCCGGGCTGGTCGCAGCGCTGACGCCGATTCGTCACTGGGACCTGCTGTCGTCGTCGCGCGACGCGCTGATCACCGCGTTCGTGACCGGCAACCTGTTCATCGTGCTGCCGAGCCTGATCGAGAGTTCCAAGGACCTGTTGGCTCGGCACGGACTGACCGATCCGCTGGCGAAGGATCTGCCGGCTGTGATCGTTCCTGCTTCGTTCAGCTTTCCGAACGGGGGCAAGTTGATGTCGCTGAGCTTCATCTTGTTCGCCGGGTGGTACGCGGATGCGCCCGTGCCGCTCTCGGACTACCCGCGCCTGCTGCTCACGGGTTTCCTAACCCTCTTTGGCAGTCTGAACGCGGCCGTACCGTTCCTGCTGGACGTCTTCAAGGTCCCGGCCGACACCTTTCAGCTGTTCCTCGCGACCGGGATCGTCAACGCACGGTTCAGCACCCTCGCTGCCGCGGTGCATACCGTCGCCGTAGGGGTGCTCGGCAGCGCAGCGCTTGCGGGCGCGATCCGCTTCGACCTGGTGCGGCTAGCGCGCTTTGCGCTCATCAGCGTTCTGCTCACGGCCGTGTGCCTTGGCGGGCTGCGCCTGGCCTTCTCGACCGTGCTGCGGCAGGAATTCGCTGGGGCCGAGCTCGTGTACGGCATGAGGGCCGTGTTTCCGCTCGGCGCCGCGAGCGTGCTGAAGGACGTGCCGCCACCTGACGGCCTCGCGGCGGAAAGGATTGGCGTCCTCGAAACCGTTCGCCGCCGCGGCGCCCTGCGCGTTTGCGTCATGACAGATCGGCTGCCCTACTCGTTCCTCACGCCCAAGGGTGAACTCGTCGGCCTCGACGTCGAGATGGCGCACACACTCGCGCGCGACCTCGAGGTGCGCCTCGAGTTCCTGCCAGTTGCGGTCGAGCAGCTGCCTGGCATTCTCAGCGCCGGCAGCTGCGACCTTGCCATGTCGGGTCTGCCCGTCACGCCACGCCGTGCCAGTGCGATGCGCTTTTCGCAGCCCTATCTCGATGAGACGCTCGGATTCGTGGTCCGTGACGAACTGCGCGATGAGTTCTCGAGCTGGGCGAAGATTCGTGCCCTCGGCGGCCTGCGCGTCGCAATACCGGACGTCCCGTATTACATCGCGAAGGTCCGTGAGCGCGCACCGCTGTTGCGCATCGAGGTCGTGGACAGCACGAGGCTCGACGTACCGAAGCAATTCGAGGCCATAGCGATGCCCGTTGAGCGGGGATCGGTGATGACGCTGCTGCATCCGGAGTTCACGGCAGTCGTCCCTGAACCGGACCCCATCAAGGTGCCATTGGCCTACCCAGTGGCGCGCCACGACGAACAGTGGGCGGCCTTCATGAACACTTGGATCGAACTGAAGAAGCGCGACGGAACCCTCGACACGCTCTATCGGCATTGGGTCCTGGGTCGCGACGCGGCGCCGCCCACACGTCGGTGGTCAGTCGTCCGCGACGTGCTGCACTGGGTGAATTGAGCAGCAATGCAAGACGACAGTTCGAGTCCGCGCTCGCCCCCAGGTGCGTGAGGATCTTCTCGATGCCAGGTTGCTGCAGGATGGTGGCGATGATGTTGACCTTCGACGTCGAACCTAGGGTGACCAGCATCATCAATCCGGAAGGCAGGTTCCGAGCCACGAGTTCGCCGAGTCGGCTGTCAAGGCCCGACCCTGAACAGCCAGTCAACCGTCCCACTAGCTCGCCAGGAAGCGGTAGCTCAACGTTGGCGCTCACCCACCGAACTACTGCTGCATTGCCGAAGCATTGGTACGGCAAAATAGTGGGCAGGCGGTCATCAGACTGGACGATCACTGCTCGCGCTGCTTGCGATGCTCGGCCACCTGCAGATGGCACCATGCGGCGCGTAGCGGCCCGGGGTCGATGCCTGCGGCGCGGGCACGCGCCAGCATGTCGCCGACGATGTGGACGCCTTCAGTGCGACCGCCGCCTTCGAGATCGCGCAGCATCGACGCCGTCATCGTCGATTGTCGGTCGCTGAACATCTTGCGAAAGCCCGCCATCGCGGCTTCGCGCGGCGCGTGGCCTGCAGCGCGCGCAGTGCCCTCGCAGGCAGCGTAGGCTTCGTCGAGCAAGGCCGCGCCGTCGTCAGCCGCCAGAATGTCGCCCACCGCGCCGCGCATCAGGCAGGTCATCGCGGCCAGCGTGGCCAGCGCAACGAACTTCTCCCACAGGGCAAGCATCATGTCGTTGGACAGCTCCACCTCCACCGGCGTGGTCCGATACAGCGTCGCGAGCTGAGCGAGACGGGTGTCTGCAGCGGCCGAGGTGCCGGCCAGCATTCCGAAGACGATGCGATGGAAGCCGCCGAGTTGCACGACCTCGCCGTCCGGCGTCAGCGTCGCCGGGATTCCGCAGCTGCCGCCGGCGATGGCCGCGGGCCCGAACGCCGACTGCAGCCGCTCGATATGCGCCAGGCCGTTGAGCAGCGGCACCACGATCGTGTTTGCGCCGACCGCGGGTGCGATGGATTCGATCGCTGGATCCAAGTCGTAGGCCTTGCAGGTCAGCAGCACCAGGTCGGCCGGGCCGTCGATCTGTTCTTGTGTCAGCGCGCGCACCGGCACCGTGAAGTCGCCGTGCGGGCTGCGCACAACCAGGCCGCGTTCGCGCAGCTGCGCTGCCCGGCGCTCACGCACGAGGAAGCTGACCTCCGCGCCGGCCTGCACCAGACGGCCGCCGAAGTAGCCACCGATTGCTCCGGCGCCGAGGATGAGGATTTTCATTTCGGTTGCTCCTTCGTAGGCATCGCGGCGAGTTGTGCGTTCGGCTGGCTGTTGTGCTGCACCGCGACTGTGGACTCTGTACACCAACCCAGACCCGGCTTGAACACGAACGCCGTCATAGTGCCGACGATTATCTGGCCCGAGCGGTCGGCCCCCTCGGCGGCGAATGTCAGCAGATCGGCACCATCAATTCGGATGACCGCAAGCAGGCGGCGAGTTCGCCAGATCCGCTGTCGAGCCGCGACCCAGAGCTGTCGGCCGAATCCTCGAATTCGCCACCCGAAAGCAGACTGTCGCTCGAGCTGATTGCGTGTGACCTTGCGGCGCCTTTACCCGTGCCAAGGCTTGCCCGCGCTCGGCTTGGCCATCGGCAAAGCGGCCATGCGTGGGCCTGACCTTGTCGTCAAGGCAGGTCGCTGCCGCGGTCGCGCTTGTCAATGCCGGCGCCGTACGGCGCCAGCATTGACAAGCGAGGATCGTCGATCGCGCCGCCGACCGTGAAGTGATGGAGCGACTGGAAGGCAAGGTCCTCGATCCCGAACACCCGATGCACCGGATCGTCGAAGATGCAGCCGATGCCCAGGAGCTCCTTGGCACGGTCTTGTGCCATCGGTGGAATGCCCCCGCGGCAGGGGACGCATGTTTGAAGTGTAGGCCTCGCACCGCCTGCCACGCACCGCCTCGCCTTCCACGCCATTCGGCCGACCTGATGCGCAGTGCCGCGGGAAGCATCATCATTGCCCGGCGCGCGGCGCCACTGCGCGCATGCCGCGGAGACCGAGATGCAAAACGTGCACACTCAGGAACAGATATGGGCTCGTGACGACCAAGGGATGAAGCACGCCGTTACCGTGACGCGTGCACCGATGCCAGGCTCGCCACATCTGCAAGGACTACCCTACTTCATATGGGGTGCGGGGCGGTCCTTGAAGCTCGTCGACGACAAGGCCGGCATCCTCGAATGTGTTCGCACCGGGCAGCGATTGAAGATTGAAGACTGGGGCTGAGCCACCGTCAGCGCCGATGTCCTCGCGCCAGCCTGGCTCCCTGCGGCCGGTCCCGAAGGACTGGACTGGCCGGGACCGTCGCCAACGAACGGCAGTTGACCGACGGCATCGATTGGGAAGGTCCAGGCGGCGAGTTCGGCGAATCGACAGTCAAACCCCTCTTCCAATTCGGTGGACGCAGACCATGCAACCCCAACACCTCCACGAAGACGTGGCCGGCGGCGTGCCGCTGAAGATGTGGACCCGCGGCGTGCCGGTGGAGGACGAGGCCAAGCGCCAGCTGAGCAACGCCGCGCGCCTGCCCATCGTCTTCAAGCACATCGCGGCCATGCCCGACGTGCACTTCGGCATCGGTGCGACGGTCGGTTCGGTGATCCCGACCCTCAAGGCCATCATCCCGGCGGCGGTGGGCGTGGACATTGGCTGCGGCATGATCGCCTGCAAGACCACGCTGACCGCCGAAGACCTGCCGGACAACCTGGCGCCGCTGCGTGGGGCCATCGAACGCGCCGTGCCGCATGGCCGTTCACCGAGCAAGCGCGACCCCGGTGCCTGGCAGAAGGTGCCAGGCTCGGTGAACACGGCTTGGTCCCAGCTTGAGCCCGAGTTCACCGAGCTGTGCCGCGACTACCCCAAGCTGGCCAAGACGAACCACATCCAGCACCTGGGCACGCTGGGCACGGGCAACCACTTCATCGAGGTCTGCCTGGACGAGGCGCGCTTCGTCTGGTTCATGCTGCACTCGGGCTCACGCGGCGTGGGCAACTTCATCGGCACGTCGTTCATCGAGCTGGCCAAACAGGACGCGATGCGCCAACAGGCGAACCTGCCGGATCGCGACCTGGCCTACTTCGAAGAAGGCAGCCGCTACTTCAGCGACTACGTGCGCGCCGTGGGCTGGGCGCAAAGGTTCGCCGCCCTCAACCGCGAACTGATGATGAAGCGCGTGATCGACGCCGCCAAGACCGTGATCCACAAGAACTTCCAGAGCCACATCGAGGCGGTGAACTGCCACCACAACTACGTCAGTAAGGAGCATCACTTCGGCGCGGACGTGTACGTCACGCGCAAGGGCGCGGTGAGCGCGAAGGCCGGGCAGCTGGGCATCATCCCCGGCAGCATGGGCGCGCGCAGCTACATCGTGCGCGGCAAGGGCAACCCTGACTCGTTCGACAGCTGCAGTCACGGTGCGGGCCGGGCGATGAGCCGCGGCGAGGCCAGGCGCCGCTTCACGCTGGCCGACCATCGTGCGGCCACGGAAGGCGTCGAATGCCGCAAGGACAGGGACGTTATCGACGAGACGCCCGCAGCCTACAAGGACATCGACGCCGTGATGCAAGCGCAGCGCGACCTGGTGGACGTGGTGCACACGCTCAAGCAGGTGGTCTGCGTGAAGGGCTGAGCGGCCAGCTCAACCGGATGCGAGGTGCCGACGTGGGATAACGAGTCCGTGCTCCCACTGACCGCTCTTGGACCGATCAGACAAGACCAGGAGCGCGCTTTTACGACCCACGGTCAACGTAGCACCATTGGATCTCACGGGGTTGTCAGAAGTTCTGAGTGTGAGGCGGTTTGGTGAATTGGTTTTTGTCTGAGTTCTCTTGCATCTTCAGGCCCCTGTCAGGCCGTCGGAGGCGCCCCGGTTGAGCCATGTATTCATGGTTCAACTCGTTGTCGACGGCTGCGTGCTGTTCCTGTGCCAGACGCAGGTCTGGCGTCGCACCGACCTCGCTCGCTGTCCACCTATGGCGCCGCCGTGACAGGTCCTGGATCGCGATACCCAGGGCGTGCCCAATCGCAGCGTGCTAGTCCCAGGGCAAGGCCATGGATCATCCGGGCGGCACGCCTGCCTGGCGCAGACCGTCCAGGTACAGCTCGATCTGCTGCGGCTCCTTCACGTAGAACAGCTTGTCGCGCGCAAACGCGCAAGTGAACTCGGGCATCTTCTGCATCAGCTCGGCGGTGGCGCGCCGTGCTTCGTCGGCGCGGCCCAGCAGCGCCAGGGCAGCGGCCTTGTGCGCTGCCGTCCAGTATTGGCAGTTCGGAATGCCGCTCGCCCGTTCGGCCCATTCGACGGCCCGCGCAAAGTCACCCTTGAAGATCAGCGCCAACGCGCCGTAGGTCAGGAAGGCCCAGATCTGCGGATCGTTCGGGCTCAGTGCGATCGCTCTCTCGAAACGTCCGACGGCCTCGTCGTAGCGCGTTTCGTACGCCAGCGAATCGCCCAGGCCGCAGTGCGCCGCGGCGAGGCTCGGGTTCAACCGCAATGCGTGTTCATTGTCGGCAATGGCCATCGCGTACTCGCGCCGGGCCAGCCGTACGCGCGCGCGCAACGCAAGGAAGGTGGCATTGCGCGGATCGAGGAACAGGGCCGTTTCGCAAGCCCGCAACGCGTCATCCAGGTTGCTCTGCGTCGCGGGCGTGTCCCAGTACACCATGCCGAGCACGGCGGCGTAGGCCCACCAGGCGTGGGCGTCGCCC
>Ga0316601_100000382_pt1 | contig 18534 bp, 13 predicted proteins | sample OWC_soil_day5_no_FD_207663 | JGI IMG/M metagenome (GOLD analysis project Ga0316601, IMG submission 207663) | Wetland soil microbial communities from Old Woman Creek delta, Ohio, United States - OWC_soil_day5_noCT | ecosystem: Environmental > Terrestrial > Soil > Wetlands | place: USA: Ohio... | reverse complement strand
AGCGCTAGCGCAAGGTCGGCCTGCAGATGAAGCGCTCGCAGCAGCGAGTTCAGGACGTGGCGATTATGTGGCTCGGCCGAGTGTGCCGCCCGGAGCACTGCCGCTGCGTCGGCTGCGAGGGCTGAGGACGCGGCCGATGGCGACACCGCACTGAGCTGGGCCTGCCACAGGCGGACGCGTCCCAGCGACAGCCGCCAGTAGTTGTTTGCCGGATCCTGTGCCGACAATGCCTCGGCGATTGCCGACGCGCGCGTGACGTTCGCGCCCGCTTCTTCCAGGCGGCCCCGTTGTGCCTGTGCATCGGCCAGCAGCAGCAGTGCGTCGAGCAGGTATTCCTGCCACCGCACGTTGCGTGGCTCTTCGGTCGCGTTGCGACGCATCGCTTCGACCTGCTCGGCGAACGCCGGCTCGGCCTCGGCCAAATGGCCCTGCCGCATCGCCAGGCTGCCCAGCCAGGAGAAGAGGTTGGCGGCTCCGAAGCGCAGTTCGAGATCCTGCGGACGTTCCCGCAGCCACTGCCGGTACAGCCCTACTTGCGCACTCATCGCCCGTTCGGCCTCGACGTAGCGGCCGAGGCTTTCGTCCAGCACCGCGAGGTTGTGATAGCCGTAGGCCTGCTCCTTCTGCCAGTCGAAGTTCGACGGATCGAGCGCCGCCAGCCGGATCGCGCTGTCGCGGTACCTGCGCAGCCACTCGCCCGCATCCTCGTGCCGCCCCTGCCGCAGCGCGACGTCCCCGATCCAGTACTCCGCCTGCGCGAGGTCGAACAGCCGCTGGCCGTTGCCCGGGTCGCGTCGATGGAGCTGCAGGCTGCGCGCATGGGCCTCGCGGAACGCAGCCAGCGCTTCGTCGTGATTGCCTTCCTCGAGGCGCACCTGTCCGACGCCGGTCAGCAGGCGCGCCTGTTCCTCCAGCGCGCGATCGCTCAGATCGCGCGGATCCAGCGTGGCAAAGTACTCGGTGGCCTTGTCGTCCACGGAACGCATCAGGTCCAGCCGGCCGACCGTCGTGAGCCTCTTGCGCAGGTCGCCCATCATGAATCCGAGGATGTCCTCCGCCTGTGCCTGGCGACGCTGCGCATCATTGCGTGCAACGTAGGCCGCGGCGGCCAGCCCCAGCGCGATGGTGGTGATCACGAACGACGCGCCCACGGTGGCCGCGACTCGGCGCTGCCGGCGCTGTGCCTCGCGCTGCGCGAGGTCGTCATAGCCGACGCCCAGCAGCCCCGCCACCAGGCGGACGAACGCCCGCTCGCGCCCATCGCCGACGCTGCGCGCGTCGGCGGCCAGTGGCTCGCGCGGCGGCCCACCCTCCACATCCGGAGCCAGCAGCGCCGGCGGAAAGCAGCAATTCTCGTCGTCCCGGCTCGCCGGATCGCCGTCGACGACGTAGCAGTAGATCCGGTCGCCACGCCCGCTGGCCCTGAAGGCCTGGATCTCCGCATTCACCCAGCGGGAGCGCGCCGCCGCTGGGGAGCAGACGACGACCAACGCCTCCGAATCGTCGAGCGCCGCGGTGATGGTGCTGCCGAGATCGGCGGCCGTCGGTAACTCGTCGCGATCGCGGAACACCGAGCCGAGCCGCGCGGGGATGACCCCGAAGTATCCGCGGGTGCCGACCAGCCGGGCGGGCACGCGGTAGCCCTCGAGCTTGCGCAGCAGCCAGCGCGCCAGCGACTGGTCCTTGTGGCTGTAACTCAGGAACGCGCGGTACCGCACGCCTTGGTTCCCCCATGCTCCGGGCTTGCTCACGGTACCTTACGATCGGGCGACGGCCAACGGCAGAGAGCCCACGCCTGCGCTTCCTCTGCCACCATGCTGCTGTATGCAGGCGGGCGGTAGATAAGTTAAGCGTGCCGGTCGCCGAGATCAGGGCAGGCGGGACAGAAACGCGTCGATTGCCGCGATGCACTCCGGCTCGTCGAGCAGCGGCGGATGGCCGCGACGCGCCACCGTGACGCGCTGCAGGTCGGGCTTTTCACGCTGCATGCGGTCGAACGTGGCGACGGACAACACGTCCGAGAGTTCACCGCGGATCGCCAGCGTCGGTACGGGCTTGAGCGCGGCGTAGAGCGGCCAGAGGTCGGGCGCGGCCCCGGCCGGCGCCGCGCGCACGGCCTCGCCCACGCCGCGATCGACGTCGAGCACGGGCACGCCGTCCACCTCGCTGTAGCTGCGTCGGGCGAAGGCCATCCAGTCCGCGTCGCCGGCGTCGGGCATGGCGACGCCGTACATGGCGCGCATCTGCTCGGCTGCCTGCTGCCAATCGCGCACCGGCGCGTGCCTGCCCACATAGCTCGCGATGCGCTGCAGCCCCTCCGGCGCCACTTCCGGGCCCACGTCGTTCAGGATCACCGCCACCGGAACCACGGGCGTTGCCGCCGCGATCAGCATCGACAGGATCCCGCCGAGCGACGTGCCGAACAGGATGACCTTGTCCACGCCGGCGTCCGCGAGCAACCGCGCGAGGTCGCCCATGTACGTCCCAGGGTGGTAGTTCAAGAAGTTCGGGTCGTGCTGCGAGCGGCCGCGGCCGCGCAGGTCGGCGCTCAGCACGCGCCGGGTCTTGCGGATGCGCAGCGCCGAGCTCTCGAAGTCGCGGCAGTTGCGCGTGAGCCCTGGCAGGCACAGCACGGGCAGCAGGCCGGGCGCCGCGGCCGGATAGTCGCGGTAGTAGAGGCGCAACCCGTCGGCCGACGTGAAGTAGCGGTCGGTCCAGGCAGCGCTACTCAAGGGTGCTCCAATCCGGGGTCAGGCTCTGGCGAGTGCCGCCCGCCCCCTGATCAGGCGCCCTCGCGCGCGCGCTGCTCGCCGTAGGCGACGCTCAGGCGGCGCACGCCCTTCACCCGCCGCGACGAACGGCGGAGTTCCTTCAGCATGCGCAGCAGCAGGTTCAGGCTCTCGCGCTCGCCGCCCGCGCAGTACTCTTCGCTGAGCCCGATGTGCAGCACGGTCACGTGCTCGAGGTCGGCACGCATGTAGACCGCGACGCCGATCGGCCGGCCGGTGGTCGCTTCCACTGCGAACAGCGACTGCACGCCGCTCGACAACTCCGACACCTGCACGCGCAGCCACTCGCCGTCGACCTGGATCTCGGGCGGGCCGAAGCGGTCGATCACGTCGACGATGCCCTCGGCGACGCGGTACTGGCAGCCATTGAAGAACAGCAGGCGCTCGAGCGCCTTGCGATGCTCGATCGCGACCTTCGAGGTGAACGTGATCGGTTCCCTCATGCTCCGCTTCCCCGGGGGGCTGTGCTCCAGCCTTCTATGGATCGGGAGTCGATCATGCTCGCGGCGCCGGCTTATGTCGAGTTGGGGGGCGGATGAACTGTGGCGGTGCAGCATAAAACCGAGTCCAATTCGCGCCGATCGGACCCCCGAACTTTGAATTGCCTCAGGTATTTTCCACCCGGTGGTGGACCGGGCGCCCCCGGTGGTGCGGAATTCGCAGGTGCCCGCAAGACCCATGAAACGACTCCCCGTCGAGGCCTCGACCCACGCCGGCTCGTCGCCAGCGCCGGCGCTCATGGTCGACGTGGTCGTGCTCACTGGCGACGTCGAGCTCTACGAAGCCATCCGCCACGCTGTCGGCGAGCGCAATCCAGTCTGGCGCGCGCGGTCGGCCGAGGAGTCGGTCGACCTGCTCCTCACCGGCCGCTGCGGGGTGCTGCTCATCGACATGGCGGCGGTCACCGCGCGGCCGGCGACGCTCGTCGAGCAGATCGTGGACCAGTTCCCGGACGTCGTGGTCGTGGTGGCCGGGCGTCGCGAAGACGAATCGGTGCTCGCCGGCCTGGTCAGCGACGGGCTCGTCTACCGCTTCATGCACAAGCCGCTGTCGCCCAAGCGCGCCGGCATGTTCCTCAATGCCGCGATCCGCAGCCACGTCGAGCGGCGCGAAGGCCGGGCCACCGAACCGCTGTTGCCGCTGGTGCGGGAGCTGAAGTCGCGCGTCGATCCGCGCAAGTGGCTGGTCGTGGGCAGCGGGCTGGTCGTATTCCTCGCGGTGCTCGCAGCCGTGCTGGTGACGCGTTATGGCAGGCTGCCGGCCCCGGACCACGCAGCTTCCGGGTCGCAAGCGGTCGTACCCGCCGCGCCGCTCGCCGACCCCGTGTTGTCGCGCGCCCGTGCCGCGCTCGCCGCGGGCCGCTACGACGCCCCGCCCGGGCGCAACGCGCTCGACCTGTACGCGGCGGTGCTGCTCACACGGCCCGACGACATCGAGGCACGACGCGGCCTCGCCACCACGATCGAACGCCTGGTCGCCGATGCCGAGCGTGCGGCCGCATCCGGTGATGCGGCGGAAGCGCGCCGAGTCGCGCAACGCGTGCTGCAGGCGGATTCCGAAAACGCCGCGGCACGCGCGGTGCTCGCCACGCTGGAGCGCCAACCCCCGGCGCCAGTACCCGTCGCTGCTCCGAGCGCTCTGCCAGCCACCCTCGCCGACACTCCCGCGCAGCCCGGTCCGAGCTTGGCCACAGCGGCGCCGCCCGATGAAGCGACGCGCCTGTCCCGCGTCCCGGTGACACGATTCGCACCGCCGGCCGCCGCAGTCTCGCCTCCGCCTCGCCCGGTGGGGCCTGCAACGATGGCACGCGTGCAGCCCGACCCCCTGGCACCGCGCGTGGTCGGGTCGGGCCAGCTGCCGACCGACCCGACCCGGCGGCAGACGCGCGCCCCACTGCGCTACCAAGCAGGACCGGTAGCGCCTGCGCTGCCGATCGCCGGCGACGAGCGGCGTGCGCCCGCGGCGACGGGCTCCGCGGCTGCGCCCGTCACCGTGGAATCGGGCATCCTGCAGCGCGACCTCGAGCCGGTGGCCACGCCTGACCCGACCTACCCGCCCGATGCGTTCCGGCAGGGCGTCGCGGGCTGGGTGGAAATCGAGTACACCGTGAACGATCGGGGCACGACCACGGACATTGCAGTGCTGGCCGCCGAGCCACGCGGCGTATTCGACGACGCGGCGGTCGCGGCCGTCGCCGACTGGAAGTACCGCCCGCGCATCGTCAACGGCCGGCCGGTCGCCCAGCGGACGTCAGTGACCCTGCACTTCAAGGTCGAGCATTGAGCGCGACGTGGCGCGTGCCGAGTCGCCACGCGACCACGCCCCACACCGCCGCGAGCAGCGCCCCGCACCAGGCGGCACCGCTCAGCCCCAGGCCGAACGTCGACTTCACGAACGCATGCGCCGAGGCCGAGGTCGCGTCGCCGCCGCGGTAGATGAGCGTGTCGATCAGGCTCTTGGCCTTGTAGCGCTCCTCGCGCGTCACCGACGTGTACAGCGTGTCGCGCGACGGCCGCGTGAGGGAGTACTCCCCGACACGGCGCGCGAACATCACCGCGACCAGCACCGCGAAGGTCGGGAACAGCGCGAGCGCGGCAAAGCCGACGGTCATCAGCACCGGCACCGCGACGATCAGGGCACGAAAGCCGAACCAGCGGTAGAGCCGGCCGAACAGGAACAGCTGCATCACCAGCGAACCCGCCTGCACCCAGAAGTCGAGGCGGCCGAAGAACTGCGTCCGGGCGTCGCGGTCGCTGAACACCTCGGCCACCAGCGCCTGCTGCTCCAGGTACAGGAACGTGGACACCCAGGTGAGCAGGAACACGAACAGCGCAATGAGCGCGAGGTATGGCGAGCTCGCCACCTGCCGGAAGGCGGCCCAGGCGGAGCCGCCGAGGCGCTCGTCGCGATCCTCGCTCGGCCGCGTGTTCTCGCCGTACCGCCGGTGCCAGCGCAGCACGAGCAGCAGGCAGCCCAGCGACACCGCGAGCAGCGCCGCGGACACCAGCAGCAGGTTGATGGTGCCGATCGGTTCGGCGAGGCGCGCCGCGAGAAACGGCCCGAACAGTCCACCGGTGCTCAGGCCTGCGGCGACGAAGCCGAACAGCCGGCCCGCCTGCTCGCGGCTGAAGACGTCGGCCATCAGGCTCCAGAACACCGCGACCACGAACAGCACGAAGATGCTGACCCAGATGAAGTACGCGCGCGCGATCCAGGTATGGTCCTCCTGCGCGTTGAACCAGGCGTGGAAGCCGAGGATGTTGCAGACGAAGAACAGGTACACCCACGGCAGGAACGACGAGCGGCGGAAACGCGACGTGAGCCAGCCGTACACCGGCTGCACGAGCAGCATGCCGACGAACGTGCCCCAGAATAGCGCCGGCAGCGTCTGCACGCCCGAGGTGATGCCCATCGTCTCGCGGATCGGCCGCAGGATGGCATAGGCCGAGAACATGGCGAACGCCGTGGCGAATGCCGCGAGCGCGCCGCCGAGTTCGTGCGGTTGCGCGTTGATCGCGCGCGCGAGGACGTGCCTCACGCCGCGGCCCCGAGATCGAGCGTGACGCCCGGAGCTGCGACCTCGGCCCGCGCGCCCTCGCCGCGCAATGCGTCGCGCAAGGCTTCCGCCGCCGCGGGCTCGCCGTGCACGAGCCACACGGGCGGACGGCCCGGGATCGCGCCGTACCAGCGCACGAGGTCGTGCTGGTCGCCGTGGGCCGAAAACCCGCCGAGCGTATGCACCCGCGCCGCCACCTTCACCGGCGAGCCGTGGATGCGGACGTGGTCGCGCCCGTCGACGATGGCGCGACCGAGCGTGCCCTGCGCCTGGAAGCCGCTGAACACGACGTCGCACTCGGGCCGCGCGAGGTTGTGCTTGAGGTGGTGCACGATGCGCCCGCCGGTGCACATGCCGCTGCCGGCGATCACGATCGCGCCATGCGTGATGCGGTTGATGGCCATGGACTCGTCGGCCGTGCGGGTGAGCGTCAGGTTCGGCAGGACGGGCAGCGCGCGCGCGCGCACAAGCCACTCCTGCGCTTCCTCGTCGAACAGCTCGGCGTGCTTCCAGTACACGGCGGTGGCCTCGATCGCCATCGGGCTGTCGAGGTACACGCGCCAGTCGTCGAGCTGCCACTCGTCGAAGCGGGTGGCGAGCTCGTAGAGGATCTCCTGCGTGCGGCCGACCGCGAACGCCGGAATCAGCACGTTGCCGCCGTCGCGCTTCGCGTGGCGCAGGATCGAGCCGAACTCGTCGAGCGTGGCCGCGCGGTCGCGGTGCAGGCGGTCGCCGTAGGTGCTCTCCATCAGCACGAGGTCGGCTGCGGGCCCGGGCTCGGGATCGCGCAGGATGGGGCTGTCGTACTGGCCCACGTCGCCGCTGAACGTCACGCGGCGCACCAGAGCGCCCTCGCGCAAGGTGAGCCAGACGCTCGCCGAGCCGAGGATGTGGCCGGCATCGCGGAACGTGAGTTCGACGCCGGGCAGCACGTCGGCCACGTCCCCGTAGCGCACGGTGCGCACCTGCTGCAGCACGTCGAGCGCGTCCTCGAGCGTGAACAGCGGCTCGACGACTCCCCGCGCGCCGGACTTCTGCCGCTTGCGGTTGTCGCGTTCGGCATCGCGCTCCTGCATGTTCGCCGAGTCGGCGAGCAGGATGCGCATCAGGTCGCGACACGCCGGGTTGGCGTAGATGGGACCGCGGAATCCGCGCTTGCGCAGCAGCGGCAGGCGACCGCAGTGATCGATGTGCGCATGGCTGAGGATCACGGCATCGACGCGGGAGGCGTCGAAGGGAAAGTCCGCCCGGTTGCGCTCGTCCGGCGAGGGGCCGCCCTGGATCATGCCGCAGTCGAGCAGCACGCGGCGGCCAGCCACGGTCAGGATGTGGCAGGAGCCGGTCACCTCACCGGCCCCGCCGAAGAACTCGAGCTGCATGCGGTCGCCTCAGGCGATCCGCTGGCCGACGGTCGCCTCGCTCTCGGGTCGTGCTTCGCGTTCGCGCAACAGCTTGACGCAGGCCTTCACGACCCGCGCATCGTAACGGCGGCCCGCCTGCGATTGAAGCTCTTCGATGCACGCGGCGAGCGACAGCGCTGCCCGCTGCGGCCGCGGCGCGAGCATCGCCTCGGCGGCGTCCGCGACCGCGACGATGCGCGCCTCGAGCATGATCTCGTCGCCTTTCAGCCCGCGCGGGTACCCCGAACCGTCGAGTCGCTCGTGGTGCTCACGCACCACTTCGGCGACGGGCCACGGGAACTCGATGCGGCGCAGGCTCTCGAAGCCGCGCTCGGCGTGCGTCTTGACCAGTTCGTACTCCGACGGCGACAGCTGGCCCGGCCGCCAGAGGACCTCGCGCGGGATCTGCAGCATGCCGACGTCGATCAGCTGGCCCATGACACGCAGGCCGCGCACGGTGTGGCCGGGCAGGCCGAGCGCCGTGCCGATGGCCGCGGCGAGGTCACCCACCCGCCGCGAACGCCCCGCCTTGCAGGCGTCCTGGGTTTCCGCGAGCGTCGCCAGCGACTCCACCACGCCGAGCATCACGCGCTCCATGTGGTCCATGGCGCTGACGACCTCGGCATCGGAGCGCCGGCGGCGCAGCAGCCTCGTCAGCGCCTCCGTCACCTGCGTCGCATGGTGCAGGTCCTCGTCGTCGTAGGCCTGCGCCTTGCCGGCGAGCAGCAGCACGCCGGCGAGACGCGCGCCGTCGAGCAATGGCGCGCACGCCTGCCGGCTCAGCGTGCCGGGCAGGCCCGCCTGTCGCAACACGCCCGTGCCTTCGGGCACGTCGCGCACCACCGGCTGCTGGCGGTCGGCGCACTCGTGCAGCGCCGTTTCCGACGGCGGCAGGCCGCGCCAACGCGTGAGCACGGACAGGTCGTGGCTCGCCGCGTCGCCGTCCTGGCACGCGGCGAGTTCGAGCTGCCCCGTCTCGGCCACGGCAAGGAAGAGATAGGCCGACCCACTGCCGGTCAACCGGGCGGCCAGCTCGAGCGACTGCGCGAGGACCTCGGACTCGGTGAGCGTGTGCGAGCGCTGCGCGAGGTCGAGCAACGCCGCCGAACGGTGCCGTTCCCGATCGGCGCGCTGCTCGGCACGGCGCAGGGCCGTCACGTCCCGCGCGACGACGATGCGCAGGCCCGCGAGGCCTTCGACGGCCGCCTCGGCCAGCTCGACATCGAGCGGGGTGCCGTCGGCCCCGGCGAAGAGCTGCGCCAGCGTCGCGCCTTCGAGCGCATCCGGCGCGAGCCCCGCCAGGTCCACGAACGCCTGGTTCGCGTATCGCAACCGTCCCTCGCCGTCGGCCAGGCAGACGGCGAACGGCACGTGCTGCAGGGCCAGCGCGTGCCGCCGCAAGGTGTCGACCGCGGCCCGCTCCGACCGCTCGTCGGTGACGTCGCGCGCGGCCGTCAGCCAGCACGCGCGGCCAGCGTAGGACACCGACCGGCGGCGCAGCTCGAGCACGCGCTGCGCGCCATCGGCCCGCTTGCAGGTCACCTCGGAAACCGTGTCCGCCTCCGCGTCGGGCGCGTAGCCGTCGAGCAGGTCGAGGATCGAGCGGCCGCGCAGCGAGTCGGCCGCGAAGCCGAACAGCGCGGCGGCTGCGTCGCTCACCATGCGCAACTCGTGCGTCTCGACGTCGGAAAGCCAGGTCGGCACCGGCTGGGCGGCAAGGGCGCGTTCCGCGTCCACCGCGGCGGCCTGCACCCGCGCACGCGCCGCCTGCAGCTCGGCGAGGCGTGACTCGAGCACGCTGATGCGCGCGAGTTCGGCCTGGTTCTGTTCGGCGGCACCCCGTGCCGCGCTCTCCGCCTCGACGAGCTGGTGCGCGCGGGCCTCGAGTTCCTCGAGCTTCGCCTGCAGCTGGCGGATGCGGTCGGCATCGGCCGCCGCGTGCTCCGTGCGCTCGCGATCAGCGCGCTCGGCGGCCTCGCGGGCAACGCGCTCGGCCACGGCGAGTCGCTGCTGGACGCCCTCGAGTTCCCTGACCTGGCGCTCCAGTTCGACGACGCGGCGTCGGTCATGCTCGCGCTTCTCGATCAGCTCCGGCACCAGCGCCGGCATCCGCATCGTGCCCGATCCCGCGGACACCTCGTCGATGGCCGCGCTGAGGTCCTCGAGCGTCGAACCACGCGGGAAGAACCGCTCGGCCCCCACCTCGGCCGCGAACGCCTCGTACTTCGCACCCTCCACGCGGAACGAAAGGATCACCACCGGCACGTGCGCGAGCAGCGGATCCTCCTTGATGCGGCGGCACAGTGCGAAGCCGTCGAGCTTGGGAAGGAGCACGTCGCTCACGATCACGTGGGGCGCGTCGCGGCGCGCCATCTCGAGGGCTTCCACCCCGGAGCGCGTCTTCAGCACGCGGTGATTGCGTGCCTGCAGCAGCGTCTCTAGCGCCGCGAGATCCTGGTCGCGGTCGTAGGCCAGCAGGACGGTCTTCATCGTCAAGTGTCGCGTTGCCCGGCAGGCGCCCAGTATGCGCCGGACAACAGCATGCACCAACGTCCACCCGCCCTGCGCGAGGTCCGTCACAATTCGCTGCGCGGCGCACGGCCTCCGGCCCTCGCGGGACGGGCCTTCCGGCATTCCGCAGCTGACCGACCGATCGGTCAGTGCTAGCATGCGGCGATGAAACCACACCCCCGTCCCAGGGCACCCGCCCCCGGCGCCCGCCGCATCGAGAGCGCCGCCCGGCGACTGTTCGCGAGCCGTGGCTATTCGGGCACGTCGATGGCGGAAATCGCGGCCGCCGCCGGCGTGAGCAAGGCCACCGTGTTCCACCACTACCGCAGCAAGCGCGCGTTGTACGAGGCCCTGCTCGGCGACGCCTTCGCGGGTTTCCGCGAGCAGCTCATCCCGCTGCTCGACACCGGGCGCGACCTGGAGGCCAGCCTGCGCGACTTCGCCGGCGCCCACTTCGCGCGCCTCACCCGCATGCAGGGCACCATGCGCCTGATCGCCCGCGAGATGCTGAGCGGCACCGCCGCCTCGAGCGATTTGTTCGCGGGCAGCGAGATGTCGCGCAACTTCTCACTGCTGGTGGAGGAGATGCGGCGCGGCCAGGAGCGCGGTACGGTGCGCGCCGACGTCGACCCCGGGCTGGCAGTCTTCCTGGTGCTGGCCGCCAACTGGTTCCTGTTCCAGAGCTCTGCGCTGCTGCGGCGCAACCCGGACATGGGCGTCGCCACATCTCCAGGGGACTACGCGAACGAGCTTGCCCACCTGCTGTATCACGGGCTCGCGCCGCCGGCCGCGCCCGCCGCCGAGGACGTCCCATGAACCGACGACTGTTCCCTCTCCCCTTCGCCGTTGCCGCGTGCGCAGTGCTCGCCGCCGGATGCGGCGGCCAGGACAAGGCGGATGCGGGCGCCTTCGTCCGCAAGACGCCGGTGACGGTCGCGCAAGCGTCGCGTCAGCGGGTCGATGCGATCGAAACCACGGTCGGCCGCCTCGAGGCGATCGCCGCCCCGGCGCTGGCGGCCGAAACGTCCGGCCGGGTGGTCAAGCTGCTCGTCGACGGCGGCAGCGTCGTCAAACAGGGGCAGGTGCTGGCGGAACTCGACGGCGAGCCGCAACGGCTTGCGGTGGCATCAGCCCGCGCGAGCGTCGAACGCCTCGAGGCGCTGCTCGCCAACCAGCGGCGCACGGTGAAGCGCTACCAGGAACTGCGCTCCAAGGCCGTGTCGGAGAGCATGCTCGAGGAAGCCATCGCGCAGGAGAGTGCCCGCGAGGCGGAACTCAACGACGCGCGGGCGCGGCTGGCCGAGGCCGAGTATCGCCTCGACCGCACGCGCATCAGGAGCCCGGTGGACGCGATCGTCGAGCGGCGCCTGATCTCGGTCGGCGATTTCGTGTCGCCCGGCACGCCGGTGGTCACGATCGTGGGCAGGGACCAGATGCGCGTCGTGCTGCCCTTCCCGGAGCGGCTGTCGGGTCAGCTCAGGACCGGGCTCGCCGTCACGCTCGAACAGCCGTCGCGCCCCGGGCAGCCGGTGGCCGGCACGATCGCCGAGGTGCGGCCGATGGTCGGCACCAACAACCGCGCGGTCGAAGCGCTCGTGGACCTGCTGGCCGGCACCGACTGGCCGCCGGGCGGCAGCGTCACGGCACGAGTGGTGCTGGCCTCCCGCGACGGGGTCGTGGTGCCCGCCGGCAGCGTCGTGCGCCGCCCGGCCGGCGACGTCGTGTACGTGGTGCAGGACGACAAGGCCGTCGAACGCAAGGTCACCGTCGGCATCCGCACCGACCAGGTGGCCGAGATCCTGTCCGGCCTCGAGGCAGGCGCGACGGTCGTGGTCTCGGGCGCCGGTTTCCTGACCGACGGCGCGCTGGTGACCGTGCGTGCGCCGGGCACGGCGGACGCCCAGTCATGAAGCTGGCCGAACTGTCCGTCCGGCGGCACGTGCTCGCCTTCATGGCGAGCGCGGTGTTCGTGCTGTTCGGCCTGGTGGCCTACGACCGCATCGGCGTCGATCGCTTCCCGCGCGTCGAGTTCCCGGTCATCTCGATCACGACGGTGCTGCCGGGCGCCAACCCCGACATCGTCGACTCGAGCGTCACCAACATCATCGAGACCGCGGTCAACAGCGTCCCCGGCATCGACAACATCCAGTCACGCTCGAGCCCGAGCGTGTCGAACGTGATCCTGACCTTCGAGCTGTCGAAGGACATCGACGTTGCGTTCACCGAGGTGCAGGCCAAGGTCAACCAGGTGCTGCGCCAGCTCCCGGACGACGCCGACCCGCCGGTGGTCCTGAAGGTCGAGGTCGGCGCGTCCGCCGTGATCTGGCTCGCGCTGCAGGGCGACCGCACCACGCAGCAGCTCAACCAGTACGCACGGCAGGTCATCAAGAAACGGCTCGAGACCGTGCAGGGCGTGGGCCAGGTGCTGATCGGCGGCGAGCGGCGCCGCAACATCCGCGTCAACCTCGACCTCGACCGCATGGCAGCGCTCGGCGTCACCGCGCAGGACGTGCGCAGCGCGTTCCGCGCCGAGCACGTGCAGCTGCCGGGCGGCTTCCTGGTGAGCGGCGACACCGAGAACCTCATCAAGCTCGACCTCGAGTACCACAGCCCCGAGGCGCTCGGCGAAATGGTCGTGCGCTACGCGGACGGTGCGCCGGTGCGGCTGCGCGACGTCGGCACGGTGGAGGACGGGCTCGCGGACGACCGCCAGGTGATCCGCTTCAACGGCGAACCCGCGGTCGGCATCGGCATCGTCAAGGTGAGCAACTACAACACCGTGCAGCTGGTGGACGACGTCAAGCGCCGGCTCGAAGAGCAGGTCATCCCGCAGCTGCCACCGGGCCTCACGATCAAGGTCTCGTCCGACGACTCCGCGCCGATCCGCAAGATCGTTTCGGCGCTCGAGGACCACCTCGTGGAAGGCACGATCCTCGCCGGCCTGGTGGTGTGGTTCTTCCTGCGCAGCTTCCGCTCGACCGTGATCATCGCCACCGCCATCCCGGTGTCGCTGCTCGGCGCGATCGCGGTGATGTATTTCCTGGGCTACACGTTCAACCAGATGTCGCTGCTCGGCCTGCTGCTGCTGATCGGCGTGGTGGTGGACGACGCGATCGTGGTGCTGGAGAACATCTATCGCCGGCGCGAGGAGGACCCGTCGCTCACGCGGCGGGCGGCGGCGATCGAAGGCACCGAGCAGGTGGGCTTCGCGGTGATCGCCGCGAGCCTCACCCTGGTCTCCATCTTCGGCTCCGTGCTGTTCCTCGAGGGCATCGTCGCGCGCTTCTTCCAGTCGTTCGCCGTGGTGGTCACGGTCGGCGTGCTGGTGTCGCTGTTCGTCTCGCTCACGCTCACGCCGATGCTCTGCTCGCGCTTCCTCGAGGTGTCCGAGAAGCACGGCCCGGTGTACCGGTTCTTCGACCGCATCCTCGACGGCATGGACGCGCTCTACCGCCGCCTGCTCGGCTGGACGCTCGAGCACCGCGGCAAGGTGCTGGTCGCGACGCTGCTGGTCGTGATGTCGAGCGCCTTCTTCTTCGCGCGCGTCGGCAAGGATTTCATCCCCGAGGAGGACGACGGTCGCTTCATGGTGAGCTTCCGCGCCCCGCTCGGTACCAGCCGCCCGGCGATGGATGCGCTGCTCGACGAGATCGACCAGACCATCCGTCGCCACCCGGAGGTGAGGTCGTCGTTCATCGGCGTCGGCTTCGGCGGCACGGCGCAGGTCAACAGCGGCATGGCGTTCGTGACCATGGTGCCGCGCGAGGATCGCGACATCTCGCAGCGGGAGTTCCTGCAGCGGCTGCAGGCCGAACTGGCGCAGGTCCCGGGCGTGCTTGCGTTCGCGTCCGTGCCGTCGCCGGTCGGCGGCATGCGCGGCGAGCTGCTGCAGTTTGCCGTCGTCGGCCCCGAGCTCGACAACGTGGCGTCGCTGTCGCGCGAACTGGCGCGCCGGCTCGGCGAGGACCCGGCGCTCGGCCGCATCGACCTCGACCTGCAGCTCGACCTGCCGCAGCTGCGCATCGAGGTGGACCGCGTGCGCGCCGCGGACATCGGGCTGTCGAGCGCCGACGTTGCCTACGCCGTCAACATGCTGGCGGGCGGCATCGACATCGCGAAGTACAACGACGACCCGGGCGACGGCGACCGCTACGACATCCGCGTCAAGGCCGCGGATGGCGAGATCACGTCGGCCGATGACCTGCGCCGCATCTTCCTGCGCACGCCCAGGGGGCAGATGGTGCGCCTCGACACGGTGGCGACGGTCGAGGAGATGGTGGGCCCTGCGGTGATCACCCGCTACGGCCTGCAGTACTCGGCGAACTTCTACAGCAACCCGACCATGCCGCTCGGCGCGGCGGTCGAGCGCGTACGCGCCGAGGCGGCCGAACTGCTGCCGCCCGGCTACTCGATGGAACTGCAGGCGCGCGCGCGTGAGTTCGCCAAGACCTCCGGGTACGTGCGGCTCGCGCTGCTGCTCGCGCTCGCGCTGGTCTACATCGTGCTCGCAAGCCAGTTCAACTCGTTCCTGCAGCCGCTGATCGTGATGACCGCGCAGCCGCTCGCCGTGGTGGGCGGACTGTTCGCGCTGTGGGTCACCGGCACCACGCTCAACATGATCTCGATGATCGGCCTGATCCTGCTGATGGGCCTGGTGGCGAAGAACTCGATCCTGCTGGTGGACATGACCAACCAGTTGCGCGAGCAGGGCCGCGCGGTGGAAGAGGCGCTGCGCGAGGCATGCCCGGTGCGCCTGCGGCCGGTGCTCATGACTTCGCTCACGGTCATCCTCGCGCTGCTGCCCGCCGCGCTCGGCCTGGGCGCGGGCGCCGACACCAACGGGCCGATGGCCATCGCGGTGATCGGCGGCATGGTGAGCTCGACGCTGCTCACACTGGTGGTGGTGCCGGCCGTATACTCCCTCGTTGAGCAAGGCCTGCGTCGCCTGCGCCGGAGACCTTCATGATGCAGAAATCCGCGCCCGCCATCGCCGCGCTGGTGCTCGCGCTGGTGGCCGCCTGCGGCGGCAATCCGTGGGTGGTCGACAGCTACGAGGCGCCGGAAGCCGACGTCGCGTCCCGCCGCAGCTTCGCGTGGCGGGCGGGCGAGGTCGGCGCACCGCTGGTCTTGCGGCCGCAGATCGCGGCCGACGTGCAGGCCAGGATACGGGCCGTCGTCACCCACGAGCTGCTGCAGAACGGCTACGTGGAGGCGACCGATGCAGCCAGCCCCGACATGGTGGTCAGCTTCCAGGTCACCGGCGCGCGACGCACCGTCGAGAGCGAACAGCCGCGCTTCGGCGCGCCGTCGCCGAACCAGGTGCTGACGCCGGGCAGCGTCCCGCCGCGGCCGGCGTCCGAGCTGCCGCGCGAGACGCTGGTCCGCGAAGGCACGGTCGTGGTATTCGCCGAGGATCCAGCTTCGGGCCGGCTCATGTGGCGCGGCCTCGTCAACGCCGAGATCCGCACCTCGTCGCTCGACCGGACGGTCGACCAGGTGGTCGACATCGCGAGGCACATCGCCCAGGGTTTCCCCGTACGGCGCGCTGCCCCCTGAAGACGCCCGCGACGTTGGCCGGCGAGGCCCACGTCAAGCGCCGGCGTAGTAGTCCGGCTCGCTGCCCTTGCGCCACTTGATGTTGCAGCCGAGGCTCGGCAGCTGCTGTGCCGCAGGCGCCCGGCCAGCGAGCGTCGCATCGATCGCGGCGCGCAGGTCGGCCCCGGTCACCGGACGCCCGTTGCCCGGGCGGCTGTCGTCGAACTGGCCGCGGTAGACCAGCCGGCGCCGCGCGTCGAACAGGAAGAAATCGGGCGTGCAGGCCGCGCGGTAGGCCTTCGCCACGGCCTGGTTCTGGTCCAGCAGGTAAGGAAACACGTACCCGAGTTGCGCGGCTTCCGCCCGCATCGCGTCCGGCCCGTCCTGGGGATAGGCCTCGACGTCGTTCGAGTTGATCGCCACCACCGCAAGGCCGCGCGGCTGGTATTCACGCGCCAGGGCCGCAAACTCCTTGCGCAGGTGCTTCACGAACGGACAGTGGCTGCAGATGAAAGCCACCAGCAACGCGGGCGCGCCGGCGAAGTCCGCGAGCGCGTGGACCTGTCCGTCGCAGTCGGGCAGCTGGAACCCGGGCGCGGGCGTGCCGAGCTCGAGCATCGTGGACGGCGTCCTCGCCATGTGGTGTCCTCCGCGCGCTTCAGCGGCGCATGATCAGCAGCACGCCCGCCACGAGCAGTGCCGCGCCCAGCAGTCGCGACGGCGTGACGGGCGACTGCGGAAAACCGATGATCCCGTAGTGGTCGACGATCAGCGCCGCCAGCATCTGGCCGGCCAGCGTCAGTGCGAGCAGCGCGGCCGCACCGAGCCGCGGACCGAGCACTGTCGTCGACGCGACGTACAACGCACCGAGCAGGCCGCCGAACCAGGCCCACGCCGGCACCGCCGAGGTCGCGCCCGGCGCCCAGCGGGCACCGCTCGCCACGGCCACGAGCACCAGAGCCGCCAGTCCGATCACGAAATTGACAATGGCAGCGAGCACGGGCGAACCGATGGCGAAGCGCACCGTGGCGTTCATGCCCACCTGCACCGTGAGCCCGGCACCGACCAGCGCCGCCGTGACGTGCGGCCAGTAGCTCACGCGGTCACCGTCGCCTGCCGGCCGTTGAAGGCGCGCCACGTCAGCGCGCCGATGCCCGCGAGCAGCGCGATGAAGCCGATCCAGCCGCCGACGAACGGGATCTGCCGCAGCAGCCACAGCACGACCAGGCCGAGCAGCAGCGCGAGCAGCTGCCCGCCGCGCGTGACCGGCCGGCCCGGACGCAGCGCCGCGAGCCCGCGCTGCGCGACGAACAGTGCCGCGGTGATCCAGCCGAGAAACAGCACAAGCAGGTACAGCGACATCAGCAGCAGCGCCACCGGGATGCCGATGATGGTGATCAGCAGCACCAGCGCGACGAACGGCACGCACAGCAGGATCGCCAGGCCCAGGCCGAGCGACGGCAGCGGCTTGCGGCCGATCGTCGCGGCGGACTCGGACGTAAACCCCGGCAGCAGCAGCACGAACAGCGCGCCGGCGACGAACACGCCGACGAACCACAGGAACGTGCCGAGGCTGGTGGCCGCGTCACGCACCGCCGGCTGCACTCCCCGGAAGTAGCGCCCGGTATCCTCTGCGTGGTACTCGAGCCCGCCGCTGATCACCGCACCCTCCGACACCGTGGGTTCGGACGGACCGTGATAGACGAGACGCCCGCCGATGCGCGCGTTCGGGCCGATCAGCAGTTCCTTGGCGCGCACCTCGGCATCACCGACTACTTCGCCGTCGAGATGCACGGAGCCGCCGGAGGCCCGCAGGTACTCCTGGGCGACGCCTTCGAACTCGACCTGCCCACCCGTCAGCGAAAGGCCACCGGCCACGATCGTGGCAGGCCCCACGCTAATGTCGCCGCCTGCCACGCGGGCATTGCCATTCACGACAGCGTCGAACTGCACGCTGCCGCCCGCGGCGTAGAGGTCATCGCCAATCGCACCGCCCACCGATACTTCGCCGCCGGCCGCCACGAGGTCGCCCCTGACTTCGCTGGCCGTGGCAACGTGTCCACCCGCCAGGAGCGCATCGCCTTCGACCGGCTCCGTGAGGTTGAGCATGCCGCCGGCCCCGAAGTAATCGGATCCGAATTCGCGAGTGACGGAGTCGTCGCCGTCGTAGTGGACGCTGCAGCCGCTGACGGCCACCAGCACGAGCACGGCCAACGCCGCGCGCGAAACTCGCCGTTTCATCGCAGTCTCCTTCGTGGCCGGCGTGACCCTGCGGCGGGCGCAGTTGGATGGCACGCCTTCACATCCCAGTGTACGGCAGCCGGCAAGGTACCCGCGACCAGCCGGGCGACGAGCCGGCGCGGTGACACGACGAACGGATGGCTGGAATCGCCGAGCGGGCCCCGGCCGATCGTGACGGCGCCCATGAGAAAGGCCGCGAGCCCGCCATGCTGCTCGCGGCCTTCTCGTGTTACGGCCTTCCGTGACCGGCCCGCCGCCCCGTCTCAGGCATCCCCCAATGCCGCGCTTGTACGCGACTCGCCGGGGCGCGTCACTCTGCAGCGCAGCATGGGCAGGAAGGGGATAGGGGATAGGGGATGGGGGATAGTGGTCGGTGGCCACTATCTCCCATCCCCTCTCCTGGCCACGCCTTCCGTCAGGTAGCCGACGAACTTCGGTGCCCGCTCGAGGTAATAGTCCCGTGCCGGGCCGATCTCGAGTCCCGCACCGCCTATGAGGTCAC
>Ga0316601_100000381_pt1 | contig 18554 bp, 13 predicted proteins | sample OWC_soil_day5_no_FD_207663 | JGI IMG/M metagenome (GOLD analysis project Ga0316601, IMG submission 207663) | Wetland soil microbial communities from Old Woman Creek delta, Ohio, United States - OWC_soil_day5_noCT | ecosystem: Environmental > Terrestrial > Soil > Wetlands | place: USA: Ohio... | reverse complement strand
GCAGGAGAATGCGGGCCTGACGCCGGGTGGCAAGCTCGTCGGCGAAGGGCGTGAAGTCTGGGGCACATGGAATTCCACCACCCGCCGGTATGCTACGCAGTGGGTGAACAACCAGTTCTCTCCCGGTGTTTTCCTCGTGAAGAACACCGACCAGGGTAGCAACTCAAACATCACCCTTCAGGTGACCCGCTCCGTGCCTGAAGGGATCAACGGCATTTTTGGCTATACCTGGGGAATGGCCAAGGATGTCAACAGCATGAACTCCACCCAGGCGAGTTCGGGATGGCGCTTCAACCCCACGCCTGGAAATCCCAACGCTCCGAAGTTGACCTACTCACAGTGGGACCGGACACACCGCTTCATGCTCGCCGTTTCCTACCGGCATGATTGGACCGGCAACGGAGTTGCCACGAGCTTTGGCCTTTTCTATAATGCGCAGTCCGGACGGCCGTTCTCGTATATGGTGAACGGCGATATCAACGGCGACGGCCGGAGCGACAACGACCTGGCGTACATTCCGCGGGACGCCAACGACGTCATCCTGATGAACTCGGCGGGGTCAGCGGTCCTGACCGACAAGAACGCCAAGGAATATGTCGACATGATGAACTATATCAACGGCAATTCCTACATGAAGGAACACAAAGGCCAGATCTCCGAACGCTCCGGCCCACGCGAACCCTGGGCTCACACGGTCGACCTCCGGCTCAATCAGGAGATACCGACGTTCGACGGCCAGAAGATCGAGATCACGCTCGACATTCTGAACGTCCTGAACCTTCTGAACAGCGATTGGGGATGGGTGCGAAACACGGGGGTGAACCAGACGGTCAACTTCATGAGGTTCCACAGCATTGAGACGACGGGCCCCGATGCGGGAAAACCCCGCTACCAGTGGACGGGCGCGAGCAGTCCCTTTGTGGCGGACAACCTGCTGTCGCGGTATCAGATGCAGCTCGGCATTCGGTACACACTCTAAGATCCAGACTCGTAGAATCACACGGAGCCCTGTTGCGTCATGCGGCGGGGCTTCGGTTTTCATGGACTGTGTGGGGGCGATGCGGGGTCCAACGCCGCAGGATGAGGAGGCGTTGCAGGGCCGGCTTACGTACGGCCTACGGTCGCCCCGGGCTGCGGGGCTTCGCGCGGGACGGGCTGTTTGATGTTTTCCTGAGCGACACGCAACAACAGGTTCATATTCTGGCTGTTCACCTGCGGTTCCCCCGGGGCCGGAACGATCGGGTGGTACCTGCCATCGGGATGAAGAAGCCGGGCGTGCTGGTTGTCCTGCAGCCCCGTCTCCAGCACCTGGCTTTTGATGATCTCGGCGATTGCCGGGTCCTCGACCGGGAACATCAGTTCCACCCGCCTGTCAAGATTGCGGGCCATGATATCGGCGCTGCTGAGATAGAGTTCCGGCTTCCCGTTGTTGGCAAAGTAGAATACTCTGCTGTGCTCCAGGAAACGCCCGACGATGCTGACGACCCTGATGTTCTCGCTGACGCCCTTCACTCCGGGCCGAAGGCAGCAGATTCCCCGGACGAAGAGGTCCACCTTCACGCCGGCCATGGACGCCTCATAGAGCTTTTCCATGATCTTCACGTCGGTCAGCGAATTCATCTTGAGGATGATGTGCCCTGCTTGTCCGTGGCGTGCATGATCGATCTCCCGTTGCACCGTTGCGGTGAAACGCTCACGCAGATTGATCGGCGCGACGGCGAGCTTTCTGAATCCTTCGCGCTTGGAGTATCCCGTGAGGAAGTTGAACACTTCGGAGGCATCGCTCGAGATGTCTTCCCGGCAGGTGAAGTAGCTCAGGTCGGTGTAGATGCGCGCGGTGAACGGATTGTAATTGCCCGTACCCAGATGGACATACCGGTGGAGGCCGTCCTGTTCTTTCCGGACGACGAGCGCAAGCTTCGCATGCGTCTTCAGGCCCACCAGGCCATAAACCACGTGCACGCCCGCCCGTTCGAGCTGTTTCGCCCAGCCAATGTTGTTTTCCTCGTCGAATCGCGCCTTCAGCTCCACCAGCACCGCAACCTGCTTGCCATTCTCCGCGGCCTCGATGAAGAGTGGAATCAGCGGAGATTCCTTGCCAATACGATAGAGCGTTTGCTTGATCGCCAGAACGTTCGGGTCGGCCACCGCCGAACGAATGAACTGCACGACCGGCATGAATGAATCATATGGATGGTGCAGCACAATATCGCCCCGCCGGATCACACTGAAGATGTCGTCCCCCTCCTCTTCGGGAATGGGAGAATGAGGATAGTACGGCGCGTCCTTGAGCTCCGGCCGGGGTACCTTCAGCAGTGCCATGAGATGGCTCATCCCGAGCGGAGGCATCAGCTGATAGACATCGTCCTGCGTGACCTCGAGATTCTCGACCAGGATGTCCCGGATGCGCGAAGGCATGGTGCTCTGCACACCCACGCGCACGACCGAGCCGAAACGCCTCATCCTGATCGACTCCTCGACCGAGCGGATCAGATCGGCTGCTTCGTCTTCCTGGATCTCGATGTCTGCGTTGCGGGTGAGCCGGAACGCGTACGATTCCTTCACGGTCATGCCGGGGAAAAGCATGCCCAGGTTTTGCGCGATCACGTCTTCCAGCCAGACATAGCGGAATGTGTGGTCCTGCTGATCGCCGTTGGGGATCTGGACCAATCTGGGCAGGACGGCAGGGACCTTCACGCGGGCGAATCGTTCCTCGCCTGTCGGCCCGGCAACTACTACCGCAAGGCTCAGGCTCAGGTTCGAGATGTAGGGAAAAGGATGTCCTGGGTCGAAGGCCAGCGGCGTCAACACCGGAAAGATCTCCCGAGCGAAGAGATCGCTCAGCTTTTTGCAGTCTTCCTCGCTCAACTCCTCGGGCCTGAGCAGATGAATCCCTGCCGCGCGCAACTTGGGGTGCAAGTCCTCCCAGAAGCAGGCGCTCATCTCGGAGAGCATGCGAGAGACCCGTTCGTGGATAGCCCTTAACTGCTGCAACGGCGTCCGGCCGTCAGGGGAGTACTCGGCGACGTCAGCGACGACCTGCTCCTTGATGACCGCCACGCGGATCATGAAGAACTCGTCCAGGTTGGAGCTGACGATCGACAGGAATTTCACCCGCTCCAGTAAAGGATGGCGCTGGTCGCGCGCCTCCTCCAGAACTCTCTGATTGAACTCCAGCCAGCTCAGCTCCCGGTTAATAAAGAGGGAGGGATCCTGGGGGAAGAGGCCCTGCGGCAGGTCCTGATCCCTGGAAGGGCGTACTCGGGGTCTGCGGGGTTTTGGCGCCTTTGTGCGCTTTTCCTGAGGCCGGTCGGCCCCATCGCTCCCCGTGGGAAGAACCTTGCTGTTCTGGTCAGTCGGCTGTTGCATGTGCAAATATCGGATGTTTGGACTTGAAAACCAAACCTAGGGCCTGTTTTCTGGTTATCTTCCTTACGAACCTGCGATTCTCATGCTTTTTGCATATTTGGTGTTTTTTGCTCTATTTTCCAATCATGAAGGCCTACCTTCTATTACTGCCACTTCTTTTTTCATTCGGCCATTTGTGCGCCGTCGCCGCGGATCTTCCCGGGCCGCCCCAGGCGGTGCAGCTGGAGCCGCCGAAAGAATCTGGCAAGACCCTGCGCAAACCGGACGTCGTGGAGCTGATCAGATTGGATTCCACCATCCGTCTTGACATCCGGTACGCCACGGAAAATAACTTCATGAAACGCCGGATGTACGACACCGCACGCGCCTTCCTCCAGCGTCCGGCAGCGGAAGCCGTGGTGAGAATACACAGAAAGCTGAAAAACCTGGGAGTTGGACTGCTCATCTTTGATGCGTATCGACCCTGGTCGGTTACCAGGCAATTCTGGGAGGAGACGCCCCCCTCACAACGCGCGTTCGTTGCCGATCCGAAATTGGGATCCAGGCACAACCGTGGATGCGCGGTGGATCTGTCGCTGTACGATCTGAGAACCGGCCGCGAGATTCAGATGCCGAGCGCCTTCGATGAGTTCACCAGTCGCGCCTCACCGAAGTATGCCGGAGGCACTTCGGAACAACGGAAATGGAGAGACCTGCTGCGGTCTGCAATGGAAGCGGGAGGATTTTCCGTGGACCCCGGGGAATGGTGGCACTTTGATTACAGGGACTGGAGACTGTATCCGGTCATGGATGTGCCGTTGTAGATCGTGTCGCTATTCATCCTTCAACTTTTCGAGGATCGTTCGAAAAGAGCCATTGTCTCCACCGCGGCCGTGCCCGGGAACATGTCCAGCGGCACAGCGTGCCTGATCTCGTACCCGCTTGACAACCATCGTTTGATCTCTGTCGGCATCAGATCGATATTGCAGAAGAGGTGAATGACCTTCTCCGGGCCAAGCGCGGCAATGGTTTCGATCACACCTTCAGAGGTCCCGCCCCGTGGAGGGTCCAGGATGACCCTATCGTGTGGACGAAGCTGCTTCATGATCGTCCCGATCGAGGCGGCAGTGATGTCGCTGCGAAGGAAACGCACCCGCGCCGCCTTGTGTCTGGCGGCGTTCCCGATCGCCGACTCGATCGATTCATGCGAGAGTTCCACGCCTACCACCGAGCCTGCTTTATCCGCAAGGCACAAGGCAAAGAGCCCGTACCCGCAGTAGAGGTCGTACAGCCGTGATTCCTTCGTCAGTCCGAGGAGCCGATCGGCCTCGCTCACGAGCCGCTCGACGAGTGACTGGTTGACCTGCGAGAAGGAGAGGGGGGAATACAGGTAGCTCTTTCCGCACACCTTCAGGAATATCGTGCTCTTGCCGAAGAGCTTCTTCGCGGTGGGCCGCATGTGGGGATTCCGTACCCCCAAATAGTACCTGCCGCCCGACTCATCCAGGTAGACAAAGAGGCCCGCTATGGAGGGAAAGAGGTGGGTGAGAGATTTCGAAAGCGTATTTGCGGCGCTCACGACTCTCCCGGATATCTCCCGAACGTTGAGTATCAGCGTGAACTCACGGTAGTTACCCTTGATCACCACGTAGTTCAGACGCTCGGCCAGGGGCCTGGCATATGGCTTAGCAAGACCTTCCTGGACCTTCTGGTAGATTTCCGCATGCCCAGCCGGCTCGATCGCACAGCATTCCACGACAAACGGTTCCGGCTTCCCCTGCTCATCGGGATCGATCAGCGCGAGGGAGAGGGACCCGCGTTGAGAAAAGGCCTTCCGCTTGGTGACGGTCCGGTACTCTCTTCCGAGCGGGGACGGAATGACCTGCAGCAAAGGAGCAGCCAGGCCTAGTGAGTTCCAGAATTCCTGAAGTACCCCGTTCTTGATCTCAAGCTCCAGGTCATACTCCAGCGTCCCGGCAAGACAGAGATGACAACGGCGGGCATCCGGGGACTGGCACTCTCGCGCCTGGAGCGGCCGGGGCCGATGTGTGCGGCTCCGGACTGCGGCCATGAGCAGGTCTTCAAACACCAATGTCCTCCAGTTCCATCGGTCGTGTGCGCGTTGTCATAGACAAAGGCACGCTGCAAGACTATCTTACGAGAAGCAATCTTGCAGCGCACGTTAATATACGTATTGCAGTTCCTTTAACAAAATTTAACCATTCCATAATGATTTCTTAATTGTAGACACCGGTGTCTCTCGTATATTCAACAGGTGCCTTCATCAAGCAGGGATGACCATGCAAGAATTCGAGAGTAATAACGGTTCAAAGGAAGAATCGACCTTTCGTGCGCTGCTGCGCGAATTGCGGCGTTATCCTGCGATGCCCAGGCCGGCGGAAGTGGCGAGGCTCTTTGTCCGGCTCCTGGAACTGGGCAAGATCCGTGACGTGGTGATGATGCTGCCGGAGTGGATCGTGGATACCGTTGGTGCTGCGAAACTGGAGTCCATTTTCTTCGACAATGCGGCCGAACTCCGTGCGAAGGGGGGGATCCTCCGGCTGGAGATTATGGGGGAACGTTCCGACGATCAGAGTGCCGAGGTGGATGTTTCCATGTGCTACCGTGATGGCACCTCGGACAGCGAGCGCATTGTGCTCGTCAGAGAAAAGAAAGAATGGAAAGTCGACATGTCGAAGTAAAGCAACAGCCGGAAGTCTGGAAAGTCCATCCTTCGAATTTCGTTCATGAGGGCCCTCGCGGGCCCTTTTTTTTGCCACAGATAAACAATACGACTTCGCATCACTATCCAGCATCTGAGTTCATCTCTGGCTGATATTGGAATTGGCCCGAAAAATAGCTATTTTATAGCAAAATGTCACAAAGTCCCCCTCAAATAGCACAGCGGATCTTGGATGTCATTCCCGAGATGTGCTTTGTTGTATCGACGGAGAGGATCGTTCTGGACTGTAACCGTCGGGCACGAGAGCTTCTCGGGTTGCCGGATAATTTGATGGGGGAAGTGGCTTTTTACTCCCTTCTGACCGACGATTCGCCCCGTCCATTGCTTTCCATGCTGCGCTCGCGAAGCACGAGCGCCACCGCTGAAGTGCGCTTCAAAGCTGGCGGGGGGATGGTGTTCGATGCCGTTCTCAGCATCGGCAGGATCAAGGACCAGGAAGGCGAACGGCTGTACGTATTTGCGCGTGACATTTCCGAGTCCAAGCAGAAAGAGCTCGACCTCCTCCGATTCTCCAACGTCGTCCACTACACGGTCAATCCCATCCAGATCACGGATGCCGAAGGGAAGATGGTTTATGTCAACCCGGCGTTCGAGAAGGCCTCTGGATACACAAAAGAGGAATTGATCGGTTGCGATCCCAACCTCCTCTCCAGCAAGAAGTATCCGAAGGAATTCTGGCAGCGTATCTGGGCGGTCATCAGCTCGGGCAGGGTTTGGAACGGGGAGATTGAGAACCGCCGGAAAAACGGGGACCCGCTATATACACAGCTTCTGATCTCTCCCATCATCGACAATGACGGCAAAGTGGTGGGTTACCTGGGCTCGCACCGGGACATCACCGAACAGAAGCAGCTTGAGCAGCAGCTCATGCACTCCCAGAAAATGGAGAGCATCGGAACGCTTGCCGCCGGCATTGCTCACGAGGTTGGAAACCCGCTGGCCTCCATCTCCTCGATTGTCCAGGTCTTGCTGCGGACGATCTCCGACGACTTTGCGAAAGACAAGCTGGGCCTTGTGGAGGCCCAGGTGCACCGGATCACGAAGATCATCCGCGACCTGGTCGATTTCTCCCGCCCGTCCAACTACCAGATCCAGCCTACCGACATCGTGAAGGGACTGACGGACGCGGTGGAGATCGTGAAGATGGGGAAGAAGGCAAAGGAGATCACGTTCATCACGCACGTGCGCCGCCAGGCGCCGCTCCTGTCACTCGTTCCCGACCAGATCGCGCAGGTCTTCATCAACATTCTCTTGAACGCCGTCGACGCTCTGCAGGGGAAGAAGGGGACCATTACGTCGGAGGTCGAGCGCGACAATGACCGGGTACGGGTGACGATCACCGACAACGGACAGGGCATTTCTCCGGAGAACCTGTCAAAAATTTTCGAGCCGTTCTTCACAACCAAGCCGGTCGGCGAGGGAACGGGACTGGGGCTCTGGGTGAGTTATGGTATCGTGCGAAGTTTCGGAGGCGACATCACTTTGACGAGCACCTGGGGCCAGGGGACTTCCTTCAGCATCCTCTTACCGCTGACCGCAAAGGAGTATGGCAATGGCTGACTCAATTCTGATCGTGGACGATGAAGAGATCATCCGAGAGTCCCTCTCCTTTATTCTCACAAAAGAAGGATACCGGGTACGGGAAGCGGCAAACGGAAGGATCGCGCTGGAGATTCTCAGGGAGGACTCCGTGGACCTCGTCCTGACCGATCTGGAGATGCCGGAGATGAAAGGGATCGAGTTGCTGGAACAGGTGACCCGCTTCAGCCCGGAGACCCTGGTGGTGATAATCACCGCGTATGGCTCGATCGATACCGCCATCGCGGCGTTGCGGAAGGGAGCGGTGGACTATATTCTGAAACCGGTGGAGTTCGACGAACTCCTCGTCAAGGTGCAGCGGCTGCTCTCCTCGCGGCGGTTGAACGTGGAGAACAAACTGCTTCGCGGCGAGATCAACCGGCAGTATGACTTCGAGAACATCGTAGGGCAGAGTGCGGCAATGCAGAGGGTCTTCGAGACGATCAAGAAGGTGGCCGCGACCGACGGAACCGTTCTCATCGATGGCAAGAGCGGGACCGGGAAGGAACTGGTGGCGCGTGCCCTTCATTTCAACAGCAAGCGTGCGGGAAAGCCTTTCATCGCGGTGAACTGCGGCGCGATCGTCGAGAACCTGTTCGAAAGCGAGCTCTTCGGACACAAGCGTGGATCGTTCACCGGGGCGACGATGGACAAAGAAGGTTTTTTCAAGGCGGCCGACGGGGGGACGTTGTTCCTCGACGAAGTGAGCGAGATTCCTTTCCAGCTGCAGGTGAAGCTTCTCCGGGCGATCGAGCTGAAGGAGATCACCCCGGTGGGCACCGCCCTGCCGATCTCCGTGGATGTGCGGATCGTCGCTTCCACGAACAAGAACCTCGCCAAGGAAGTGGAAGCCGGGCGGTACCGCGAGGATCTCTTCTACCGGCTGAACATCATCGAAGTGAACCTCCCCTCGCTTACCGAGAGGGCCGAAGACATCCCGCTGCTGGTCCAGCACTTCGTCTCCAAGCACGCCCAGGAGATGAACAAACCCGTCAAAGGGGTGGATAACGAGGTGATGAAATCCCTTCTGGCGCATTCCTGGAAAGGGGAGATCCGCGAGCTGGAGAATATCATCGAGCGTGCGGTGATCTTTGCAGAAGGGAACCTTATCACGAAGCAGGATCTGCCCAGCTTTTTCGAGCAGCGGCAGGATGCCGTCTATGCGTTCGATGCCCGCCGCTCCATGAAGGATGCGGTGGACGAATTCGAACGCCAATACATAAGCCACGTGCTGCGGGCGAACCAGTTCAACAAGGAAGCGACAGCCAAAGCCCTCAAGATCAGCCTCTCTTCCCTCTACCGAAAGATCGAAGAACTCGATATTCCTTCGCAGGGTTAGGAAACTCTCCCAGCACGATTCCCACAATTTGGAACTGCCGGGGGGGAAACCCGCCGGTCCTGCGAAATTGCATGATTTTCAGCCAGCCGCAGGGTCCCCCCCCGCCAACTCCTTTGGCACATATCTTGAAAAACAAACATTGAGCAAGGAGCGCGATCGATATGGTCTTTCTCAGGAAAATACTCGTTACCACCGATCTGTCGGAGTTTTCCCTGGCGGCGTTCGAGTATGCGTCGACGGCCAGCATTTTCTTCAACGCGGACATCTTTCTGCTGTACGTCAACGAAGGGAGCGCACCCGGGCGGTCGAAGACCCATAGCGAACGTGAGCCGCAGGGACATGCGCAGCATACGGAAGAGGAAGCCCTGAAGGCGCTCAAAGGGTTGATCCAGGGCTCAATCTCCTCGGGGTTGAAGGTGACACCGGTGGTCCGCCGCGGGGCGCCGGCGGAAGAGATCATACGCTTCGCCGAGAAAGAAGGGATTGATCTGATCGTTATTGCAACACACGGCCGAACGGGTCTCAGGCATATCATGATGGGAAGCGTGGCGGAGAAAATCGTGCGATTGTCCAGCATTCCGGTCCTGTCAGTCAAGCCGGGGCCCTTCCGGGACAGGATCCTGAAGGAAGAAGATATTGAGAGCGAGTTGCACCTCCGGCCGTAGTATCAAAAAAATGTGAAGCAGGTACAATGCAAGTTCCAGCAGAAGACGGCAAAGGAAAACAGACGCAGCCTCTCGTGTCGGAGGAGGATGTGACCAAGAAGACCATCCTGATCTACAGCCCTGACCTGAACTTCTGCTTCAGTCTGTCCATGCTGTTTCAGAACCGATACAACGTCAGTACGACCACGAACCTCGGCATGTTGGAAACCTTCCTGGCGAACTACTCGGCCGACCTGGTCATGATCGACGCATTTCCTTCCACCAAGATCATTCAGACCCTCGAAGGATTGAAAGAACTGAAGCGGCATCTCCCGATCATTATGCTCTATGTCTACAACTCCAAGGACGTGGGGATGGACAAGGCGATCAGGGGACATGTCGATTCGGTGTTCTACAAACCTTTTGACATCAGCGTTGTCTCAAACCGAATAGAAGAACTGCTCAGGAGCGAGGAATAGCGGAGAACAGAGGATAGGGATGAAAGCTCTGAGGACCTGCCAGGTCCTCTTCCTTTTATCACTTCGGCTATTGTTCCTCAACGATCTCTGGCCTTGGATTCCGGCTTTAGCGTGTGCCTTTTTGGCATACCCTCCCTTTCCCATCCATGCAAATACCCTCTTTCAATTTGTCCCAAATTTGAGAATTTTCGGGAATTGCAGTTGAATCTGTGGCAAATTTCAACAAAAAAGGTCAGGAATTCTTGGCATGCCGCTTGACCTATCAGGGCGGAACACCATTGCGCCTTCCTTCACAGAATTAATGTCAGAGATGATGCTCGCGTCAAGAAAGAATCAGATGGCTCCTGCGGCGATTGCGCGCTTCCCCATAGCATTGGCTTTTCTGTTCCTGACGCTTCCATTTCAGCTTGCCGGCCAGACCACATCGGACTGTCTTACCTGCCATTCCGACAATTCCCTCACCATGATCAAGAAGGGGAAGACCGTATCGCTCTTCGTGAACGGAAGGAACTTTTCGAAGTCTGTCCATGGCGAACTGGAATGCGTCACATGCCATGAGGGATTCAAAGCGGACGAGATTCCTCATTCGAAGAAGATCACGCCGGTTCGGTGCATGAACTGCCACGACGGCGACCAGTTTGAGGCGTACCAGAAGAGCGTTCACGCAACTTCGGTCCGTGACGGCAAGGCCGCCGTAACCTGTTCGGGATGCCACACCACGCATGACATATGGAAACTGACCGATGCCGACCCGGCCGCCCGCAGGCAGTTCGCACAAGAGGCGTGCGCAACCTGCCATGCCAGTCAGAATACGAAGTTCATGGGATCCGATCATGGCCGTGCGCTGGCATCCGGCACACTTGGGGCGCCAAATTGTATCGACTGCCATGATGAGCATGGCGTCATGTCGGCGAGCAGCGACAGTGCCCGGACAAACCGGAAGAACGTCGCGGCGATGTGCGAGAAATGCCACGTGGACGATCCTGCCGTGCGCGCAAAGGTGGCGCCATCCGCAGCTTTCATCTCCGCCTACGAGATGAGCGTCCACGGCCAGGCGGTGAAGCACGGGAACGACGACGCGGCCACCTGCACCGACTGCCACGGCGGGCACGAAATGATGAAGGGGTCGAATCCTTTGTCGCTCGTAGCCAGAAAGAACGTCGCCTCCACGTGCGGTCAGTGCCATCTCGACGTCGCTTCCGAGTACAGGGAGAGCATCCATGGCATGGCGGTCGCCAATGGCGTGAACGAATCCGCGACGTGCACCGACTGTCACGGGGAGCACAACATTCTATCCCCCCAGGACGCGCGCTCCCCGGTTGCGGCCAAGAACGTCTCCAGCCAGGTCTGTTCGCCATGCCATGCGTCGGTGAAGCTTACGCAGAAGTACGGGCTGCAGAGCGACCGTTTTCAGAGTTTTGCCGACAGTTACCATGGTCTGGCCGGCCGGGCGGGCAGCATCGAGGTGGCGAACTGCGCAAGCTGCCATGGTGTCCATGACATCAAGCCTTCTTCAGACTCCACGTCGCGCGTCAGCAAGGCGAATCTATCAAGGACGTGCGGCACGTGCCACCCGGGCGCCAATGAGAATTTCGCCGAGGGGCAGGTTCACGTGATTGCGACACAGGCCGGAGGGGAGGATGACATCCTCTACTTTGTCTCCTCCGGATACATCGTCCTGATCGTCGTGGTCATCGGGGGGATGTTGGTTCACAATCTGTTCGACTTTGTCCGGAAGTCCAGGAAGCAGCTCATGTACCGCAGGGGTCTGATCCAACGGCCGCCCGTGCCGCATCGCCTCTACCTGCGGATGTCGCTGGGCGAGCGCATGCAGCACGGATTCCTCCTTGTCAGCTTCATCACGCTCGTGCTCACCGGATTTGCCCTGCGTTTCCCGGATGCCTGGTGGGTGGCGCCGGTTCGGAGCCTGAGCCCATGGATGTTTGAGCTGCGTGGCCTGCTTCACAGGATCGCTGCAGTCGTGATGGTGGGGGCGAGCCTGTATCATCTGTACTACATCTTCTTTGTTCCTCGCGGCAAGCGGCTCCTGCGCGATCTCCTGCCGGTCCGGCAGGATATCACCGACGCGTTCCGTGTCCTGAGGTACAATCTCGGGTTCTCGAAAGAAAAACCGAAGTTTGGGCGGTTCAGCTACATCGAGAAGAGCGAGTACTGGGCGCTTGTCTGGGGCACCGTCGTCATGGCCATCACCGGCATCATCATGTGGCTGGACAACACGTTCCTTAACCTGGTGGGGAAGCTCTGGTGGGATGTGGCCCGCACGATTCACTACTACGAAGCGTGGCTGGCAACGCTGGCCATCATCGTCTGGCACTTCTATTTCGTTATCTTCAATCCCGACAGCTACCCGATCAACCTGGCTTTCTGGAAGGGGACGCTGACCGAGGAGGAAATGGAAGAGGAACATCCTCTTGAACTGGAGCGGCTGAAGCACCTTGCCCGTCTGGAAGAAGAGTCCGGAACAGATGAGAGAGCGATCGAGCCCCCTGAAGACAAAACGTAGGCGTCGCATGGAAGGCAATCACACAGCGGACCAGCGGCAGAGTCCGCAGCGGAAGCGTAAAGCTGGCGCACCCGGGTGGTTGCCGCGTGCTGACGGGATCGCGCTTCTGTGCCTTGCCGGCATGCTGCTGTTTGCTGCCCGAGCCCGTGCGGACGAGGACAACCCGTGCATTGTATGCCACGGCGAGAAAAGCCTCACGGCCAAACGGGGAAACCGGACGGTTTCGCTCTATGTCGATGCGAAGAAATTCTCCGGGTCCGTTCACGGTTCGCTCTCCTGCACCGGCTGCCATGCCGATCTGGAGGGCAAGGAGCTGCCGCATGAAGTCCCGCTTGCCAGAGTGGAGTGCGGGCGCTGTCACGAAACGGAGGAACAAGACGTTGCGGTGTCTCTGCACGGAAAAGCGGCTGCCAGAGGAGACCGTCTTGCACCGCGTTGCAGCAGCTGTCACGGCGCGCATGACATCATTCCTGTTGCCAACCCCAAGTCCAGCGTTGCCCCGCTCAAAGTGCCGTTTGTCTGCGGCTCATGCCACAAAGAAGGGGCTCCCGTGGCGCGGCAGCGCGAGATACACGCGTCCAACATTCTCGAGAATTATTCCGAGAGCATGCATGGCGAAGGCCTCCTCAAGAAAGGGTTAGTCGTCACCGCAACGTGCGCCTCCTGCCATACCGCGCACAAGATACTGCCGCATACAGATGGCCGGTCGTCCATTGCCCGCAAGAACATCGCCTCTACGTGCACACGCTGTCATGCGGAGATCGAGGCTGTCCACCGGAAAGTGATCAAGGGGCAGCTCTGGGAGAAGGAAGCAAACGTGCTGCCGGCCTGCGTGGATTGCCACCAGCCCCACAAGGCCCGCAAGGTGTTCTATGATCAGGGGATGGCGGACAACGATTGCCTGGGATGCCATACCAGGAGTGACATCCGGTCTTCCACGGACGGACGCTCGCTCTCCGTGAATGCCGAGGAGCTCAAGACCTCGCGTCATGCCAAGACGGCATGCAGTCAGTGCCATTCTCAGGTGAACGCTTCGCGGCGCAGGCCGTGCGAGACAATCACGCAGAAAGTCGACTGTGCCTCCTGCCATGCGGATCAGGGGCAGCAGTATCTGAAAAGCGTGCACGGCCAGCTCTTTGCCAAGAAGGATTCGAACGCTCCGACCTGCGACGAATGCCATGGAACACACGGCGTGCGCGGGCGGAAAGATTCTCAATCTCCATCGTTTCCGACAAATATTCCGAATCTGTGCGCGCGGTGCCACCGCGAGGGAATGAAAGCGGCCGTCCGGTACGCGGGGACGCAGCGGGAGATCATTGAGCACTATTCGGAGAGTATCCACGGCAAGGGGTTGTTGAAGAGCGGTCTGACGGTGACGGCCACCTGCACCGATTGCCACACTGCGCACCGTGAGCTTCCCATGGCGGATCCCGGGTCGAGCGTGAATCCGGCGAACGTGCCGGCCACCTGCGGGCGCTGTCATCTCGGAATCGAGGACCAGTTCAAGCGAAGCATCCACGTCACCCAGATTGGAAAGACCGACAAACCGCTTCCGGTATGCAACGATTGCCACACCGCACACACGATCAAGCGCGCGGACACAGAGGGTTTCAAGCTCCAGATCATGTCGCAGTGCGGCCGGTGCCACGAGAAGATCGCAGAGACCTACTTCGACACGTACCATGGCAAAGTCTCACAACTTGGCTACACCAAGACGGCGAAGTGCTATGATTGCCATGGGGCACATGATATTCTCCCTGTGACTGACGCTCGCTCTCACCTGAGCAGAGAGAATGTGGTGCAGACGTGCCAGAAGTGCCATGAAGGAGCGACACGCCGCTTTGCCGGATATCTCACGCACGCAACGCATCATGATCCGGAGAAGTACCCTTTCTTGTTCTGGACTTTCTGGGGCATGACCGGGCTTCTGGTTGGAACGTTTGTGCTCGGCGGGGTTCATACGGCGCTCTGGCTGCCGCGCGCGCTGAAGACGCGCAGGGATCAGGCACGCCTGCGGGACAAGAAGGAACCATCATCCAATGACAATGGTCGAGACGAATCCAACGGGGAAAGCGGCGCAGGAGACGAGCCCGGCAAAAGTTGAGCCTGGAACGGAACTGCAGTTCGTCCGTTTCTCGCGGCTGAACCGTGCTCTCCATGCCATGATGATCGTCAGTTTCCTGAGCCTCGCGCTCACGGGCATGACGCTGAAATTCTCGTACACGGGGTGGGCATACATGCTCTCGCGCTTGCTGGGCGGCTATGAGATGGCAGGGTTCGTGCATCGCGTGGGCGCGGTCTTCATGATGGGTATTTTCATTGTGCACCTGGGGGATCTGGTCAGGAGGAAACGTCGCGAGTACGGCACCTGGCGTGCGCTGCTTCTGGGACCGGATTCGATGCTGCCCTCGAAGCGGGATATCTCCGATTTCGTCGGAAATATGAAATGGTTCATCGGCCGCGGTCCGAGGCCGGCGTATGGGCGTTGGACCTACTGGGAGAAGTTCGATTATTTCGCAGTCTTCTGGGGGATCTTTGTCATTGGCTCGACCGGACTGACACTCTGGTTTCCTGAATTCTTCACCAGGTTTATTCCCGGGTGGTTCCTCAATGTTGCCACCATCATACACAGTGACGAAGCGCTTCTGGCGGTGGGGTTCATCTTTACCGTCCATTTCTTCAACACACATCTTCGTCCCGAGAAATTTCCCATGGATATCGTTGTCTTCACGGGCCGAATGTCCGTTGAAGACCTGAAGGAAGACAAGCCTGCGGAATATGAGCAGCTGGTGCGAAGCGGCAAGCTGGAGCAGAACCTGGCAGAACCCTATCAGCCGATCGTGGTCCGCAGTATCCGGGCCTTTGCCTGGGCTGCCCTCGGAATGGGCTTCAGTATCGTGATCTGGATCATCTACGCCATGGTCTTTGCATACAAATAGCCTTTTTTTGTGGAACATTTCACCTTCAAGATGTATATTGGCTATACACCATCGTTCCTTGCTATCACTCCATAACTCACCATTGACAGAGGGAGATTTCTAATGCGATCACACACTCTTGTCCTCGTGCTGGCCGCAGCAGTGCTGTTCACTGCTGGCATTTCCAGTGCCCAGAACAAATACGTGGGGGTAAAAAAGTGCACGATGTGCCATGACAAGATGGCCAAGGGGAACGCCGCCGAAGTATGGCAGAAGAGCACGCATGCAAAGGCGTTCGAGACTTTGAAATCAAAAGAATCAGATGAGATTGCGAAGAAGAAGGGCTTGAAGAAGAGTGCGGCAGAAAGCCCTGAATGCCTGAAGTGCCATGTGTCTGGTGGCGGTTCGGCACCTGGCGCAGTGGCCACGGAAGGGATCTCGTGTGAGGGGTGCCATGGTCCGGCCTCTGCCTACCTGAACGTGCACAACAAGAAGGGGAACGAGGCAAAAGCGAAGGAAGCCGGCCTGATCGTCTCCGCGGACGGCGGCAAGATGTGCGAGAAATGCCACAACGCCGAAAGCCCCACGTTCAAAGGGTTCGATTTCAAGAAGATGTGGCCCAAGGTTGAACACAAACTGGCAAGCACAAAGTAGTCAATCCTGAATGTCATTCCCCTGAGGCTCCCCTTGCCGCCGGTAAGGGGAGCCCGGGATTCACATCGTGCATGATGATCCTGAGTGATGAAGCGTCGACTTCCCGATGTCCTTTATAATCCGCTCAGTATTGCGGGAGCTGCCCTTGCCGCAACGAGCTTTCTGACGATCGTCTTTCTGACGTTCGTTGAGCTTTTTCAGAAAGCCGCGCCGGCATACATTGGCATCATTTCCTACGTCTTTCTTCCGATCCCGCTCATCATTGGGTTGATTCTCATCCCGCTTGGCGCCTGGCGCGAGAAGCGGCGCCTGGCGAGGGGTATGCCCGCGAGCCGGCTCCAGTTCACGGTCGACCTGAATTCCTCCAGGCAGCGTTCCGCTCTTATCCTCTTTGCCACCTTTTCGATCATCCTGCTTCTGTTCACGGCATACGGAAGCTACCGGACGTTCGAGTGGACGGAATCCGTCGAGTTCTGCGGTACGACCTGCCATTCGGTCATGGAGCCGGAGCACACGGCGTATCAGAATTCGCCTCACGCCCGGGTGAAATGTGTCGATTGCCACGTTGGGTCTGGCGCGGGTTGGTATGTCCGCTCGAAACTCTCCGGTGCGTACCAGGTCTATGCCGTTCTGGCCAACGTCTATCCTCGCCCCATTCCCACGCCGATCAAGAATCTGCGCCCTGCCCGGGAGACTTGCGAGCAATGTCATTGGCCGTCGCACTTCTCGGGACACAAAGAGGTCATTAACACGTATTTCAAATCGGATGAGCAGAACACCCGTTGGACCATCGGACTTCTTATGAAGATCGGCGGCAGTAGCAGCGGTGAGCAGGGCCCGCACGCGGGCATCCACTGGCATGCGGACCCTGAAGTGGAAATTACTTTCGTGTCTCCGGACACGTTGCGGCAGACGATTCCCTGGCTGCGGGTGAAGGACTCCCGAACCGGAGTGACAACGGAATACCGTTCCACCGAGAACACGGTGAGCGACGAGGACCTGCGCGCCCTTCCGACGAGCCGGATGGATTGCATCGACTGTCATAACAGGCCTTCGCACATCTACCGTCCGCCCAGCCGCATCGTGGACAACAGCCTGACCGGTGGCCGCATCAGCACGAAGCTCCCCGGTGTCCGTGCCGTGGCGATCGGTGCGCTGACCGCGGGCTATACCAGTACTGTCGCCGCAATGGATTCCATTCCGCTGGCTCTGGCGGCGCATTATCAGGGACCGGATTCTGCGCTCTCGCCGGAGAACCGGGAGCTGGTAAGCCGGGCTTCCGCGGAGTTGCAGGATCAATACCGTCGCAACATTTTCCCCCGGATGAATGTCAGCTGGAAGGCCTACCCGAACAACATCGGGCACATGACCGACCTCGGGTGTTTCCGCTGCCATGACGACAAGCATGTCAGCGCTGAAGGGAAGGTCATCTCCAAAGATTGCAACAGCTGTCACACGATCATGTATCAGGGAACGGGTCCTCGCCCGGAGGTGCTGAGCGCGACGGGGCTGGAATTCCGGCATCCCGAGGACATCGGTGATGCATGGCGCGAGACACACTGCCGGGACTGTCATACCGGCGGGTAGTTGTTTCAGAAGTGCTGTTCACGTACTCCAGGCGAGAACATGCCGGCCGGACGAGCCGGTTCCACTTATAACGTAATGACCATGAAACCATCTATCAACGCTTTGTCCAGGGCTGGCGCGCCGGGGAAGACTGTGTGCGGGATCGCGATCGCACTGGTGATCACGTTCCTTGTCTCCTCTCCCGCGCCTGCGCAGTTGATCAACGGCCGCGTGATTTCGTCTTTGTATACGTGGGAAAAATTCGACACGGTCGGCTCGGCGCGAAAGGTCACGCGCGGCTACCTGTCGGGAATTCTCGATGTCGGGCACGGCAATTTCAGCCTCCACACGCATTTCCAGGCGGCCTCGGAGCTGAAACGCCAGCTGGATGAGCTGCCGGACTACCGGCTCTACTATCTGTATCTCCAGCAGAAGAGCATCGCCGGTTTTGCCGATCTCTCTCTCGGGCGGCTCCCGTACTTTGCAGGGGTCGGAACAGGCACGGTGGATGGAGCGCAGACGACCCTCCGTTTTGTGGACAACACGGTGAAGCTTACGGCGTATGGTGGTGTCAACGTCCCGGTCGACATGACCGTGAAGGGATACGGCTCGGTCGACAACAATTTCGTTGTCGGCGGGCAGATTGTCAGTACGGTACTGCCCGACATGCGGGCAAGCCTGAGCTACATGAACCGCCGCCGCGAGCGCACGTCGTACTGGACGACGCGTCCAGACCCGACCGCGGAGGCTCTTCCCATGTT